>Ga0307378_10002141_pt1 | contig 30908 bp, 23 predicted proteins | sample UN1MG_FD_202238 | JGI IMG/M metagenome (GOLD analysis project Ga0307378, IMG submission 202238) | Soil microbial communities from Risofladan, Vaasa, Finland - UN-1 | ecosystem: Environmental > Terrestrial > Soil > Coastal area > Acid sulfate soil | place: Finland: Risofladan, Vaasa | collected... | reverse complement strand
AAACACACTGAAGCATTCAGGATATGCAAGGCATTGCTTGATCCCGACCAGGGTGATCATCTTATTATTCCTGATTTCAGGCCTCCCGATAATATCAGGTTCGGACTGGCACCTCTGTATAATACATTTTCCGAGATATTTATTGCGGTATGTGAAATAGAAAGGATTGTAAAGGAGAGGATTTTTCTGAATTATGACAGTACTGTTGATAAGGTTACCTGAGGTGCAGGGGACGGGGGGACGGTATACGGTATGCTGTGAGCATAGTATTTATAAAGAGCAAATATTTCATATTCTCCATTAAAGATTAATTTTGTTGTATGGACAATATTATCCAGGTATATACAACCTCAGTGACAACCAGGCTTCAATATGCCCTGGAGATTGTTTTCACTACTATCCTTGGATTGAAGTATGAGATACTTACTGACAGGCCTGATCCGGAACGGCCATTGATAAACTATTCAAACGACAGGTCTGTTGGAGGGATCTTCATCCAACCGGAACCTCTTTTGTTTGAAACGGGTATACGTAAACAGGATATATGGATTGCCCATATGGACAATATCCCCCTTTTCTTTCAGCAACCTCCGGAGGCAGGATTCTTTATAGATATTTTTGCATTCGCCTTTTACAATTGTTCAAGATATGAGGAATATCTTCCATTCAGAAGAGATGAACATGGAAGGTTTGCTGCAGAATCAAGCATGGCATACAAGCATAATTTCCTGTACCTTCCGTTAGTTGATATCTGGGCAATAAAACTCGGACATACCCTTGAAATGCTATATCCATCGGTTAGAATGGCTGAGAGGAAATATGATGTTCTGCTTACTGTTGATGTTGACCAGCCGTTTGCCTACAGGGGAAAAGGTTTTATCAGGAATATGGCAGGCATCTTTGTGGATATATTTAAGGGTCGAAACTTTGCGTTAAGATTCAATTGTATGACTGGTAAGAAGCCTGATCCATACGACACATTTAATTATGTGAACGATCAGGCCAGGAAATATAAAAGTAAAGTAATCTACTTTTTTACAGCAGGGAAAAAAGGCAAATTCGATAATAATCCAAATCCTCTCAGGAGGTGCTATAAAAGGCTTATCAGAAAGTTGTCGGAAGATGCCGAGACTGGCCTTCATCCTTCATACTTCTCAAATAGACTCCCAAAGGTGATACTTAAAGAGAAGTCGGATCTTGAAGCTGCCAGTAAAAGGAAAATCAACAGCAGCCGCCAGCATTTTCTTCTGCTGAGCTTTCCCGAAACTTACCAGGTGCTGCAGGAGGTAGGGATTGAAAAGGACTATACTCTTGGATATGTAAGGGAAGCAGGATTCAGGGCTGGCATCGCACGGCCTTTCAAATTTTATGATCTCCACAAAGAGGAGTCAACCAACCTGACCCTGATCCCGTTCCAGTATATGGATGGTACGCTTCAGCAGTATAAGCGACTTACTACCGATGAAGCGAAAGAGGTGATCGACAGCCTTGTTGAGGAGACCAGGAAAGTAGGAGGTCTGTTTGTTAGTGTTTGGCATAATACCTCCCTTACCGGGGATGGCTTCTGGAAAGGATGGCGCGATGTTTTCGAATACTCCCTGAAGAGTCAGAAACCATGATCCAGTTTCTTTATAATGATGAGATAGACAGAGAAGAGTGGGACAGGTGCATTGAAAACTCACTGAATCCATCCCCGTATGCTCTTTCATGGTACCTTGATAGTCTTTGTCCCGGCTGGTGCGGGCTTGTTGATCATGATTACCGGTCTCTGTTCCCGCTGCCAACCTCACGGAAGGCGGGGTTCAGTTATATTTATACACCTGTTTTCATACAACGACTGGGATTGTTCTCCTTAGAACAGTTTTCTGATAAGATGATAAATGAGTTTATTAGCTTTATTCCTGATAAATACCGGTTTATCGACCTGGCAATAAACAGGAGTCCATCGGATTTTCACGGTGAAGTAAGTGAAAGAGATAACTATGTTCTCTCACTTATCAGGGACTATGAGGAAATCCGGAGCGGATACAGTTCAGATTGCAGGAGAAACCTGAAACTGTCGGGAAATGAATCTCTGGAAATTATTGAGAATGTTAAGCCACAGGAGGCTGTGAGTCTTTTTCTGGCCGGGCCAGGCAGGAAAATGAAAACCATATCTGTAACTGATTTTCATGGTCTGATGCGTCTTATGAGCTATTGCATCAAAAATGGCAAGGGTAATATCAAAGGGATTGCCATTGACGGAAGTTTGGTTTATTCACTTTTTACGGTTGAGACGGGAAGCCGTATCACCACTCTTTTTACTGCAACTTCTGAGGATAGCAGAAGAACCAGGGCAGGGTACTATTTCATTGACAAGCTGATCAGAGAGAATGCAGGCAGATCAATTATACTTGACTTTGCAGGGTCATCGATAAAATCGATAGCTGATTATAACCGCTCCTTCGGTGCCGAAAAGGAAATCTATTACCGTTTATACAATAATGGGTTACCCTGGCCATTCAGGCTTTTAAAACAGTAGTTCATTTTATGAGCTCAATCTCCTCATCGTGATTGGTTTCGGTGATCCTGCCATTTTCACACTTGATGGTACGGGCAATATGCTTTTTCAAGAGGGTATAATTGTGGGTGGCAATAACAACAGCACGCCCTGTTTTACTTATCTCCTTAAGGATCTTTAAGATATCATCAGAGGTATCGGGATCAAGATTTCCGGTAGGCTCATCAGCCAGAATGATATCAGGGTCATTAAGCAATGCCCTTGCAATAACCACTCTTTGCTGCTCTCCCCCTGACAGCTGGTGAGGCATCTTATATCCTTTAAATCCCAGGCCTACTTTCTCAAGCACCTCGCCGATTCTTTCCTCTATGTCCTTTTTGTTTTTCCATCCGGTAGCTTTAAGTACAAACTCAAGATTGGCGAAAACTATCCTGTCATTAAGAAGCTGGAAGTCCTGAAAGACGATACCAAGTTTCCTCCTCAGCAATGGCACCTCCCTGCGCTTCAATTTGTTTAAATTATATCCTGCAACCAATGCTTCTCCCTCCCTGAGCGGTAACTGTCCGTTTAATGTCTTGATCAGGCTCGTCTTACCGCTGCCTACCTTGCCTATCAGATACACAAACTCACCCTTCTTTACTTCAATATTAACATCGCTAAGCACCAGGTGGTCCTGCTGGTAAATGTTGCACTCTGAAAGGGAGATGATCGTATCAAGAGGCATAGTTGTATCCATAAACTGATCTGATAGAATTGTTGTGCAATGTAATAAAAGAAACAGAAATGATGAAAGAGTGTAAGCTCTAATTAGGCGCCGGACAATGAAAATAATTAACACGGTATTGTTGATAAATTCAATAATAAAGACCCCTGCCGACCGTTTTATAGTTGTAAATTTACCGGGAATAAACGATGCGATATATTAATTATAGATTGCTATAAGACAATTAATTATGGTTCTGCCGGGAAATGAGAACGGCTTTTTAATTCATGTTATGGACAGACTGAAAGTACAATTCCTGATCATCCTGTTCTGCTTTCTTGCAGCGGGATTGTCAGGACAGAAACCTCCCGTATATAGTACTGATGATGAGGATTTTAAAAGGGCCATGGAATTATATTCAAAGGAGAAATATGCTTCAGCCCTTACTCTGTATGATGATTTTGTGAGCAACTCCGGCGGTATGATCAGCAATGAGGTCACGGAAGCACAGTTTCTTGCAGCCATGTCTTCAATCAGGTTATATAACAGTGATGCAGAGTACAGGATGAACAGGTTCGTATCTGAGCATCCTGAGAGTCCGCTTAAAAATATTGCATGGCTTGAGCTTGCCGATCACTTTTACCAGTCGAAGAACTACAGACGGGCAATTTGGTATTACGAAATGGTAGATCGCCTGGAACTTCAGGATGAACTGTTGCCAGAATATTACTTCAAGGCAGGTTACTCACAGTTCATGAATGGAGATAAGAAGAGGGCAATGCTCTACTTCGCTGATATAATGGATATCGACACTGAATATACACCCCCTGCCATTTATTATTTCTCCCATATAGCCTATGAAAATGAGATGTACAGAACTGCTCTTGATGGATTTATTAGATTGAAAAAAGATGAATCCTTCGGATCAGTAGTTTCATTCTATATTGTTCAGTTAATGTATATACTGAAGGATTATGACGGAATAATTGAGAATGGGCCATCGCTCCTTGAGGTAGCAGGTGAGGAGCGGGCATCCGAGCTGTACAGGATCATAGGCGATGCATATTTCCAAAAGGAGAATTATAGCGAGGCCGTAACCTATCTCGAAGAGCATGTGAAACGTGCCCAACGGACAGGGAGGGAAGGAAGTTACCAGCTTGCATTCTGTTACTACAAAGCTGGAGAATACGAAAGATCGATTCCGCTTTTCCAGGAGGTCTGCCGCACCAGGGATGAAATAAGCCAGAATGCCTATTATCTGCTTGGCGATTGTTTCCTGAGGCAGGGTGAAAAGAAACTCGCTCAATCTGCCTTCTCTTCAGCTTCAAAAATGGACTTTGATAACAGGATTAAGGAAGAAGCCCTATTCAATTTTGCCAAACTTACCTATGAGACTACCTATTCTCCATTCGGTGAGGTCATAAGGGCTTTTCAGGAATATATTGAACAATATCCGGCATCGGATCACCTGCAGGAAGCTTATGACTATCTGGTATCAGCCTATATGAAGGTGAAGAACTATAATGCTGCCATTCAATCGCTCGACAGGATAGCGGTAAAGGATGAGCGACTTGAAAGAGCATACCAGCGGGTTGCCTTTTACAGAGGGCTGGAATTATACAGGAACCTTGGAATGGCTGCAGCAATCGACATGTTTGACAAATCACTCAAATATGGGAAATATGACAGGAAGATAAGGGCAAGAGCCAACTACTGGAAGGGTGAATCCTGGCATCGCCTGAACGAGACTGAGGAAGCACTGGCCTCATATGAAGAATTTATGGGAATACCAGGAGCAAGCGAACTGGAAGAATTTAGTATGGTAGGGTATAATATAGGATATATCCATTTTAACCTCGGGGAATATAATGAGGCTCTCAGATGGTTCAGGAGCTATGAAACAAATGAGGGTGAGAAAAACGAACAGATCATAACTGATGTCCATAATCGCATGGCTGATTGCTATTATATCTCTACAGATTATGATCAGGCTATTGAATATTATAATAAAGTGATTGGTAAAGGAGGTAAGGGAGCCGATTACGCTATGTTCCAGAAGGGATTTGCCCTGGGCTTGAAACATGATCAGCGAGCTAAAGTTCAGGTTATCTCACAACTTCTGACCGGTTATCCGAGATCTTCCCTCGTTCCAAATGCTCTTTTTGAGAGGGGAAGAGCATACGTCAGCCTTAACGATAGCGAGCATGGTGAAACCGACTTCAAGGTTATCCTGAGTGACCACACAAACAGTGTTTTTGTGCCGCGTGCAATGGTTCAGCTCGGACTCCTCTATTATAACAGAGGCGATAACGAAAATGCCCTGAGACAATATAAACAGGTAATTGAAAAATATCCTGCCACACCTGAAGCACGCAATGCGTTTACAGGCCTGAAAAATGTATATGTCGAGGTGAATGATGTAGAATCATACTTCGCATATGTCAGAGGCCTTGACGGGTATGGCGATATCACCAGCTCAGAGCGGGATAGTCTGCTGTATCTGTCAGGCGAAAACCTGTATATAGCAGGAAATTGCGATAGGGCAGTAGCAGTATTAAAGAGTTATCTGAATGAGTTTGGTCAGGGAAGTTTCAGACTGAATGCCAATTTCTATCTTGCAGAGTGCCTTAACGCTTCCGGCCGGCAGATCGAAGCGCTCTCCAACTATCTTGAAGTAGTATCAATCTCCAATAATCCATTCCTTGAACAGTCCTATATCTCAATATCGGATATCTTTTACAGCAGGGAGATCTACGATAGTGCATATTATTTTTATGTGGGATTGGAAAGAGTGGCAGAAATGGCTGAGAATGTTCTTACTGCAAAGGTTGGCCAGATGAGATCAGCCTACTATATGGGCGATCCTGACCTTACACTTGTTGCGTCAGGAAAGGTGCTTGCATCAGAACGGATAACAGAAGAACTTGCTAGAGAAGCCACCTTTATGGCAGCAAAATCAAACTATGCGATGGATAATTTTAACGAGGCCTTATCTGATTTCAGGCGGGTAGCAGCCGAGGTAACCACCAGCGAAGGCGCTGAATCAAAATTCAGGGTGGCTGATATATTGTTTAAAAATGGAAAGGTCGATGAGGCTGAAAAGATCGTATATGAATTCATTGACCAGAGCACACCACATCAATACTGGATGGCCAGAATGTTCATTCTTCTTGCCGATATTAGCATTGCCAGGGATGATGACTTCCAGGCCAGGGCAACCCTGCAGAGTCTTGCCGATTATTATCAGGTTGAAGATGATGGCATACTTGATGAAGTGAGGGCAAAGATTGATGAACTTGGAGTGAAGGAGGGTGTCATTAATGATACTATACGCTTTTCAACTGACAGGAACCGTTTGAACCGGTAAAAGGTATGAATTAAGAATTATTGAAATTATGGTAATCAGCAGATCAAAATATATTGTATTATTGCTTGTGATGATCCCGTCAACTCTTTTCTCGCAGGGAACACAGGAAAACCGGCTTACCAGGGAGGTAAAACTCTATAATCCTTTTAAGCCGTTTTTATCAAAGGAGAATAAGATAAATTTTTTTCCTGATATGAATGATACAACCGTAATTGAACCTGAATTCCAGTATTCAATCACTACCAGATCATTCATGCCCGAGATTAAGGTCAAGGTAATTTCAGCAGCCAGGCTTCAGCCTGATCCTTTACCGAAACTTTATAAAGGATACTTAAACGTTGGATTTGGCAATTACTTCACGCCAATCGGAGAGTTGAGTGTGACTACAGAAAGATCAAGGGACAATATCATGGGATTCTATGCCGGGCATATGTCTTCTTTCGGAAAGGTTAAACTGGATAACAATGAAAATGTTCATGCCGGTTACATGGACAACACGGCAAAGCTATTTGTTACAAAACTCTTCAGACGCACGGCTCTCAAGGCAAATTTGGGATTTGATCATGTCAGGAGGACTGCCTATGGATATGATCTGGGGATTATTACACCTCCCGATACGAGAAAAGACAGTTTACAGATCGACTATCTGAACCCATCAGCAAAAATAAACTTTTATTCGAACAGACTTGATTCTTCACGGATGGCCTATGATGCCAAAATCTATTATGACCTCCTTTACCAGACAGCGGATCATTTTCAGCATATGGCAGGACTGGAATTCTCAGCAGGATTTGACCTGAAAATGTTTTATGGCAGTGCTACTGCAGGGTATGAATACTATTCGTTCCCTGACATGATTGATTCAAAGCCAAGGCACCTTGTAAAGTTTGAACCCTCTATAAACAAAATAACCAGGGCTTATGCTTTCAGGATCGGCCTGAAAGCCATTACCGACAGCCGGAATGAGTATGACGAGCTGTTGCCTCCGGAATATAAGACAAACTTCTATCTTTATCCTGATATCAGATTCCAGTTTAAGATAATACCATCATTTGTAAGTTTCTTTGTTTCACTCGACGGGTATCATGATAATAATCAGGCTGCGTCCGTGATATACAAGAATCCTTATGTTGTAATCGAGGCGACAGATGGGCAAATACTCCCCAGTACTGACCTGTATAGGATTAAACCAACCGACAATAAACTGAGGGTCATGGGAGGCCTGCTCGGCAGCGCAAATGAGAGTTCTACTTATAAACTGGTAGCTTCATACACTCTTTTTGAGGACATGCTCTTTTTTGGCAATGATCTGATTAATGGCAGAGGCTTCATGCCTTTATATGACAATGGTGAGCTGTTAAATATTAAAGGAGAGGCAACTGTCAGACTAAACTCCAAACTTAAGCTCTCAGCCACTGGAAATTATTTCAGTTATAGTATGGAAGTTTTTGAGCATCCATGGTATAAACCTGACTGGGACGCGAAGATATCCCTCAGCTACAACCTCAGGAACAAGGTACTTGCTGATGCAGAGTTCAATGGCATGGGTACAAGGTATGCCAGGTACGGACCAATGCCCTATTCCATACTAACTGAACCCACGGTGGAGGAGCTCCCTGTTTATTTCAGCCTTAACCTTGGTGTGGAGTACAGATATACAAAAATCCTTTCGTTCTGGACCAGGCTGCAAAACATCTCATTTAACCGCTATTATGAATGGAATTTTTACCCCTCCCAGAGGTTTTTGTTCATAGCAGGATTCAGCTATAGTCTCTGATTTTAATATGTATTTTGTAATGCGCTGTTAATTAGCTTATTGGCTGTTGATTATTTGTTAAAAACTGACACTATTTTTAGCGATTATTATGACAGGAATTTGCATTATTTTTGTATCTTTGTGCGTAATTGTAAGTATTAATAAATCAGGTACTTAAATTAGTCAAGGGATTGGATTCCCGTATAAGGGAATATTGACGCAGATGAGAGAAGTTTTTTTGATTTTTAAGGGGAGTATTTCGTTAAGCTACAGGCATTTTAGCAAGTTGATAAGCATTGCTTTAGCAACAAGGGCAATTACACTTCCCATGTATCTGTAAAACAAGTTCTAAATAATAAGATGATGAGCGATTTGGAGAATAGGGTACCGTCAAACGGGAAATATTCAGCGGAAAGCATTCAGGTACTGGAGGGGCTCGAGGCTGTAAGGAAAAGACCTGCAATGTATATTGGAGATATTGGTGTAAAGGGTTTACACCATCTGGTGTATGAGGTCATTGATAATTCAGTTGACGAAGCACTCGCAGGTTTCTGCACTGAAATAGATGTTGTAGTAAACGAAGATAATTCAGTTACCGTTACTGATAATGGGAGAGGTATACCGATTGATTTCCATGAGAAGGAACAAAAGTCAGCTCTTGAGGTTGTAATGACGGTTCTTCATGCCGGGGGTAAGTTCGACAAAGACAGTTATAAAGTATCCGGGGGACTACATGGAGTTGGCGTTTCAGTTGTAAACGCATTATCAACGCATCTGAGGGCAGAAGTACATCGTGACGAAAAAATATATGTTCAGGAATATGAGAAGGGGAAACCCACTTCTGACATTCATGAGGAGGGTAAAACAGACAAGACAGGTACCATTATCACCTTCAAACCAGATAATACCCTGTTCATAGTAACGAGCTACAATTTTGATATTCTGGCAGCCAGGTTAAGGGAATTGTCCTTCCTGAACCGGGGGATCAGTCTCACTATTACTGATAAGAGGGAAAATGCCGAGAACGGGAACGGAGAATCATTCCGTGTGGAGAAATTCTATTCTGATAAGGGATTGCCTGAGTTTGTTGAATATCTTGACGATACACGTGAAAGACTAATTGAATCACCGATCTTTATCAGTACCGAAAAGAATGATACTCCGGTGGAGATTGCCCTGCAGTATAATACCTCTTTTTCAGAGAATGTCCATGCTTATGTAAACAACATCAATACTATTGAGGGAGGAACACATCTTGCCGGATTCAGAAGAGGATTGACCCGAACATTAAAAAAGTATGCAGAGGAGTCTGGGCTGACAGCCAAACTTAAGTTCGATATAAATGGTGATGACTTCCGGGAAGGATTGACCGCTGTAATTTCAATTAAGGTTGCTGAGCCGCAGTTTGAGGGTCAGACGAAAACCAAGCTTGGTAACTCAGAGGTTATGGGATCGGTAGACCAGGCTGTTAGTGTAATGCTGGCAAACTACCTCGAGGAGAATCCTAAGGATGCAAGAATAATTGTGCAGAAGGTGATTCTTGCCGCTACGGCGAGGCATGCGGCCCGTAAAGCCAGGGAACTTGTACAGAGAAAGAATGTGCTTTCAGGATCGGGATTACCGGGTAAGCTTGCCGATTGTGCTGACAGAGACCCTGCCCGGTGTGAAATTTTCCTGGTTGAGGGTGACTCGGCCGGCGGAACCGCTAAACAGGGCCGCGACCGCGCATTTCAGGCAATATTACCACTCAGGGGTAAGATACTGAATGTTGAGAAAGCCATGCAGCATAAGATCTTTGAGAATGAGGAGATAAAAAATATGTTTACCGCACTTGGTGTAAACATTGGGACAGAAGACGACAGTAAGGCCCTTAATGTAGAAGGACTCAGATATCACAAAGTTGTCATCATGACAGATGCTGATGTGGATGGATCTCATATCACAACCCTTATTATGACCTTCTTTTTCAGGTATATGCAGGAATTGATCAAAAATGGAAATATTTATATAGCTACTCCGCCCCTATACCAGGTAAGGAAAGGAAAGCAGGCAAAATATTGCTGGTCGGATAAAGAGCGTGATGCTGCCGTTAAAGAAATGGGCCAGGGGAAAGAATCGGGAGTAACGATACAGAGATATAAGGGACTTGGGGAGATGAACGCAGAGCAATTGTGGGAGACAACCATGAATCCTGAACTCAGGACATTGAGGCAGGTTACCATTGAGAGTGCTGCAGAAGCAGATCATATATTCTCAATGTTAATGGGTGATGAAGTACCTCCCAGAAGGCAGTTTATAGAAAAGAACGCCAGGTACGCCAAGATAGACACATAACACTGTTTCATTGCAGGGCGTGAACCAGATGAATAAACCATGGCACTGACACATCCATGTTCTTTCAGGCAGGCATCAAATAATGGCCGGCAAACAAAAGTATCTGCCTTAATAATTCTCAATTATCTTTCTCAGGAGTATTTCGATTCTCCCGGTCACCTCATCTGAACTGCAGTCAAAATTATTGACAAGGACTGCAAATACAATCTCCTTACCGCCGGTTGTTGAGAAATAACCTGCATAATTCCTGATCCTTGTTGAAGTCCCGCTTTTTGCCCTGAGGTTATTGCTGAACAGGGGATCCCTGAAATAATATTCAAGAGTCCCTTCTTCACCTGCTTTTGGCAATGATGCCTGAAAGACGTCCGGATAACTGCTTTTGTCCTTCATATAGTGAAGCAGGGAGGTCACAAATGCAGAGCTCAGAGCATTGGATCTTGACAGGCCACTTCCGTCAGTTTGGTACAAACCGCTGGTATTTAGTCCATTATGTGATAAGAAATTCTGAATTGTTTCAATTCCCAGTGATAAAGAGGCATGCTCGCCACCTGTGTAAAACAGAGCGGTGAGCCTGGCGAGATGCTCTGCATAAAGATTAATACTTTCTTTATTTGTTAATGTTATAATTTCTTCAAGAGCAGGAGAAGATATTGTATTGCAAAGAGTAGCCAAGAAGATGAGTGTGTCGGGGATATATGTCCTGTACAGCCTCATGGTTGTTGGTGGATCCTTTATCTCAATGCCTGACCTTATCAGCTCATTGTGAAGCAGTTCAGCAGTAAAGAGTGGAGGATCAGGAATAGATGCCTTCAAGGTAAAGTCCTCCCTGTATGCCGGAATTGTACCCCTGATCACTCCTTCACTCTGATAGGGAGCCAGATAGACATATCCATTATCCCGGTTCGCCTGTGCGGTCAGCTGGTTGTCGAGGATTAGCCCGGGGATTTCAGGATCAAACCCTGCAAGTTCCGGTCTGCTGCCTGCAACACCTGTTTTGAAATGAATTCGGTACATATTATCACTGAAACTCAGCCCGTGGGGACCTGCTGCATAATAATTTCCCAGGTCAGCCCACTCCCATCCTGATGCTGCCGGGTGATAGTCAAATATTGAGGCATCTGCGATAACTCTTCCTTCCACTTTCCTTATTCCGGCTCTGACCAGAGCATTCGCCCATCTTTGCAATATTTCATCCCTGTCGATCTCAAGGTATTCTGACCCCAGTGTTGGATCGCCTCCTCCCCTGATTATGATATGCCCTTTTAGCAGTCCTGTACTCATATCCAGGATACCGGCATACCCAATATGGGTTTCAAATTTGTGCCCGGGGCCCATCATTTCAAGAGATACTGCAGTTGTCACCAACTTCATAAGAGATGCACTGCTAAGTGCCATATTTTCATTATAGCCTGCCAGTATATCACCAGTTTGTGCATCCCTCAGGCACACTGAAATTCCTGCGTGTTTAAAAGCCGTATCAGATACAAAATCACTTATGAAGTAATTTGTCTGGGAGCGGCCCGAAGCAAAAAGCCCAAGTATTGCTAATGTGAATAGGATCCTCTTCATAATAATTCCTGGTTTAAACCTGGCAGGGTAAGGCTATGGGCACAAGCCCTGAATCTGCAGATGAAATCATCAATCACCAATCACTAATCCCAATTCATCATTCAAATCCGTATCCGGCCTTCTGCAGCTCTTCAATCGAGTTAAAAGGTTTTGGCGGATTCAGGTACTGGTTTAGATGTCTGTATATTTTCATCCTGATATCCTTTGCCGTTGCATGGTCCATCCTGTCAAAGGAGTGTCCTCCTGGGATATCCTGGAATATTTCATAATTAAAATTCTTCTTTCCTTCGGCCTTAAGCGATTTAATAAGGTGCTCTACCTCAAGAACATTCACATCGGCATCGTTTGTATTTGTATGAATCAGCAAAGGTGTTCCCTGGTATTTGTGAACCTGCCATGAAGGAGAACGTCTTCTGTACTCTTCTACATCTGCATAAGCTGTTTTACCGATGTGGTAATCGGCTGAATAGAGGTCGCGGTAGTCCTGGGTCTTATACCCCATTCTTGCTATAAGGTCACTTACCGGTACTCCTGCAAATGCAACTTTATAGTTGGATGGATACTCGAAAATATTATGAAGAGTTATAAGGCCCCCATGGCTCCATCCGAGAATGCCGATTCTGTCTTTGTCGACAATATTATAATTATCGATCATATATTGCCGGCTGGCATCCACATCCTCAATCTCAAGGCCACCATAATCAATATCCCGATACATCCCGCCGCCATATCCTGTTGATCCCCGGTATTCGGCAGCAACAATAATATAACCCTGGGAAACTAACTCCCTGATAATATGTGTATAATAGGTATTGAAATTTGAATGTACACCTCCATGCGGGAATACCAGAAGGGGATATTTTTTTGCAGGATCAATATTTCGTGGTATGAATATATAGGACCAGAATTTTAGAGGATTACCAGCTCCCTGTGCAGTAGGGTTGGTTTCTTTCCACCTTGGAGGGCCAGTCATATACACCTTATCAATGTATGCAAGATCGCCAACCTTGTTGTACCAGTAAATATCATCGATCTTCTTTTCAAGCAGGTCGAGTCTGTGTCCGAGATTCTCGAAATTGTCGTTGATCCCGCCAATTGCATTCATGAGCTCAGTGTTTCCTGGCTGGGACATAGTCAATGAATGCACCATTAACATCAGGATCAGCATCATTGCTGTTCTTAAGAAATTGTATTTCATAGCTTTAGGGTTTTAATTATATTAGATTGTCTGATTCGATTGATCCGCTGAAGACAAACCGGGCAGCTCCTGTTAAGCAGACTTTTTGAATTAATTTCATGGCTAACTCGAAACTTACAACAAGTTTCCCTCCTCTGGTCTCAACATCTACCTTCTGCATTCCTGTTCCCTTACCCCATCTGCTTGAGATAGCCGATGCAGTGACACCGGTGCCACATGATAGCGTCTCATTTTCAACACCTCTCTCATAGGTCCTCACTTTAATGCCCTTACCGTATGGCTGTACAAAGTTTACATTGGTGCCACCAGGTGAAAAATCATCCGACCATCTTATCTTCTTTCCGGCGGTCACAATATCTACCTTCTCAACATCAGGGACAGCAACTATACAATGTGGTGATCCTGTATTAAGGAAATAGCTTCCTTTTACCTTAACGGGAGGCAAAACATCCTTCAATGATATTGAAATGGAGGATCCGGTAATTAATGCCTTATGCAGACCATCACTGGCAAGAAACAGGGATTCCTTACCTGCAATACCCATCTTTTCAGAAAAGTCCACAGCACATCGTCCACCGTTTCCGCACATTGTGCTCTCACGACCATCTGAATTGAAATATTTCATCTCGAAATCATATTTCGGATGATCGTGGATCAGGATCAGGCCATCGGCACCGATCCCAAGATGCCGGTTGCACATCCTGCTTATTAAATCACTGTCACCCGGAATAAATTCCATTTTACGATTGTCTATGATAATGAAATCGTTACCGGCTCCATGATATTTGTTAAAATTGATTGTCATTTAGTTAAAATGGTGTTAAACCTTACTGAAAAATTGTCAGCAAACTAAAAAAAACTGACATTTCGCAACAAAACAATTTTATATTGGTTATAAATATATATATCTTTTTCAAAGGTATGATTTTTGTATAAGAGTTTACCGGATGTTAAACAATAGTTCTAATAAACATATGATCATGAAAAGAAGAAAAATAGCAGGTACGGTAGCCATAGCACTTTTCAGTGCACTGGTTGCTTTGTTTATCTATACCAGGTTTTTTGACGACCCTGCTGTTATTGTAGAGGTAAATGACAATCAGGGTCTGCCAGTTCAGTTTACCAATAATTATCCTGCGTTCGGGGACGGGATGACAGACTTTGCCGACATGGCTGAGTATGCGGTACACACTGTAGTACATGTCAAAACCAAAAGCATGCAGGAGTTTTCATACCGGAATCCAATTATGGATTATTTCTATGGCGAGCAGGCCCGCCAACCTCGTGAAGTAAGAGGATTTGGGTCGGGTGTGATCATTAATAAGGAGGGTTATATTATCACCAATAATCATGTTATCGAAGATGTTGATAATGTGGAGGTTACACTAAACGATAACCGGACATTCCCGGCTGAGGTAATTGGGCGTGACCCGAGTACTGATATTGCTTTACTAAAAATAGAAACAGAAAATCTGCCATTCCTTAAATATGGTGATTCAGACGAGCTCAGACTCGGAGAATGGGTTCTGGCAATTGGTAATCCATTTAATCTTACTTCAACAGTGACTGCCGGTATTGTAAGTGCAAAAGGCAGAAGTCTCAATTTACTTGATTCACGTTACCGGATTGAGGCATTCATTCAGACTGATGCAGCTTTAAATAGTGGAAACAGCGGAGGAGCCCTTGTTAATACCAGGGGTGAGCTTGTAGGTATTACCACAGCTATAATATCTCCAAGTGGAGCATATGCGGGTAATTCATTTGCTGTTCCGGTGAATATAGTTAAAAAGGTGGTAGACGACCTTATTGAATTTGGAGAGGTGCAGAGAGCAATTATTGGAGTAAATATAACAGACGTTACTTCCGAGATAGCAAAAGCTGAAAAACTAAATCAGGTTAAGGGAGTCTTTATAACAGGCATTAATGAAGGAGGAGCAGCTGAAGAGGCGGGTTTGAAAGAAAAGGATGTAATAGTAAGGATCAATAACAAGAGTACTGATTCTGCCGCTGAGTTGCAGGAAGAGATTGGGAAAAAGCGCCCCGGTGACAAGGTTAATATTGTCGTCCTGCGAAACAACAAGGAACAGGAATATGCCGTTGAACTCAGGAATCTTGAGGGAAATACAAATATTGTACGTGTCGGTGAGGGTGGCGGAATTATCTTTGGTGCACAGCTCGATCCCCTTACAGCGGATGAAAGGAGCCATTACCAGATTGAAAAAGGATTAAAGGTGTCATCTTTGCAGGATGGCAGATTTAAGGATCTTGGTATTGGACGAGGCTGGGTAATCACAGAGGTTAATGGCGAAGAGGTTAATTCTATCAGGGAAATCAGAGATGCTTCCGATAACGGGGAGCGTTTGAGGTCCGTTAAAGGCATTCAGAGCAACGGCACCTATTTTAGTTACCTGTTCAGATAATAAATAGATTCTGTGGTAGTTTACTAAATGAGAGGGCCTTTAGATGGTCCTCTTTTTGGGATTTATTATTTTGCTTATTATTAATATAAAGAGTAACTTTGCGAAAATTTTTCAGGAAACATAATGAGACAACTTAAGATTACCAAGTCCATCACCAACCGGGAAAGTGCATCATTAGACAAGTACCTTCAGGAAATTGGTAAGGAGGAGTTGATAACGGTCGAGGAAGAGGTTGAGTTAGCACAGAGGATTAAGAAAGGGGACAGGACAGCTCTGGAAAAACTTACGAAAGCAAATCTTCGTTTTGTTGTTTCAGTTGCCAAGCAGTACCAGAATCAGGGATTGAGTTTGCCAGACCTGATCAATGAGGGCAACCTCGGACTGATCAAAGCAGCCGAAAAGTTTGACGAAACAAGGGGCTTCAAGTTTATTTCCTATGCAGTGTGGTGGATCCGTCAATCCATCCTGCAAGCTCTTGCAGAACAATCGAGAATAGTCAGGTTACCATTGAACCAGGTTGGTTCACTTAACAAGATCAACAAGGCTTTCTCAAAGTTCGAGCAGGAGAATGAGCGCACTCCCTCGCCAGAAGAGCTGGCTGAAGTACTTCAGCTTCCCAAGGAAAAGGTTACCGATACCCTAAAGGTTTCAGGTCGCCATGTATCCGTTGATGCTCCATTTATTGAGGGGGAAGACAACAGTTTGTTAGATGTACTTCCGAACAATGATTCTCCAATAGCAGATAAGTCACTGATTAATGAGTCGCTGGCCCGCGAGATTGAGAGAGCCCTGACTACCCTTACTGAAAGGGAGAGGGATATAATTAGATTTTTCTTCGGGATCGGATCACAGGAGATGACACTGGAAGAGATTGGTGAGAAATTCGGACTTACGCGTGAGCGTGTAAGGCAGATCAAGGAAAAGGCCATTCGCCGTTTGCGGCATACCTCAAGGAGTAAGTTATTAAGATCTTATCTTGGATAGATACGGGAAGGGGCTGTATCAAAAGTCATAAGATAATTGTTTATGCATTACACTTCAATCTATAAATAGCTATTTATTAATATGTTGGGATTTTGTGATTGACTTTTAAAACATAAAAATTGACTAATTTTTATGTTTTGACACACCCCCTTTTTGTGTACATGGGAAGAATTTGCCAGCTCCGGAGGCCAACGACCAGAAAATCAAGACAAATAATTACCGGTAAACATAATGCACTCTTAATCATTAATATAATTGCATTCTGTTTACTGAAATGAACTTAAAAATAACAAGATATGACAACAACTAATCTGGAAAAGCGTGAGCTGGGAAAAACCGGTATCAAGATCACCCCGATTGGCCTTGGAGCAATGCAGTTCTCGGGTGGAAGCATGGGTAAAATGATGTTTGAAGACATCGATCAGGAGAGAATGAACAGTATTGTTAAAGCGGCGCTCGACGGAGGTATCAGCTGGTTTGATACAGCTGAGATGTATGGCAGGGGACGGTCAGAAGCCGGCCTGTCTAATGCCCTTCAGTCGGCCGGTATTGCTGATAAGGAGGTGGGGATCGCTACAAAATGGTTCCCGGTGCTGCGCTCTTCAAGGAATATACAGGTAACGATCAATGATCGTATAAAATTTCTATATCCGTATTCCATTGATCTCTATCAGGTACATAATCCCATGTCCTTTTCAACACCTGAAGATGAAATGAATGCTATGGCTGACCTGGTTGAGAAGGGTTTGATCAGATCGGTTGGCGTTTGCAATTTCAGTGCCTTATACATGCGCCGGGCTCATAAAGCTTTGGAAATGAGGGGTCTCACTCTTGCATCAAACCAGGTACAGTACAGCCTTCTTAATCGTAAGATAGAATCTTCAGGTGTTCTTGAAACAGCAAAAGAGATTGGAATAACAATAATTGCCTGGTCGCCGTTAGCATCCGGCCTGCTATCGGGAAAATTTCACAAAGATCCTGGATTACTGGCCAGAACCCCTTTTGGCCGCAGGATGATGCTCAAGCGTAAAGTTTCACGCAGTTTTGATCTTGTTAGGCTGCTGGACCAGATAGCTGAGAAATATAATGTTACCACATCACAGGTGGCCCTTAACTGGCTGATTAATTCTAATGGAGATACTGTGGTTGCCATTCCTGGTGCATCAAAGGTACATCATGCTGAAGAGGCCGCGGGTGTTATGAAGTTCAGGCTTTCGGATGATGATATGAAGTCGATAGACAGAGCTTCCAGGGACTTCCTGTAAGCGTTGCGTGTTGACATTGACTAACCCAGCTCGTCTTTTGCCAATCTGAGGATTATTATCCCTTAAATAAATATTGAGACTGTTGCAAGGAGAAGCCCTACTCTCACGACCATCCATTCACATCTCAGGTCAGGTTCATTATTATGAAACGGGCATGAAAATTATTAGTATTATCTATACAAACAAGTATGATAATAATTTTCATCGCGAGTTACATCAGACCATTGAAAAACTAAATTATTAACTGATGAATAATATCTGTTAGTGCCGGTACTGACAGGAACAGCACTATCAGTGTTATGGCACTCAGCGAAACCGAAATGCAGCTAATTATTTTATGTGATCTCATATAAGAAATATTTTGATTACTGCTGTAAATATATCTCAACAATAAAACGTCCTGTGATTCATTATATATTATAGCTGGGAGATCAAGTACAGAATGTATCAATGGGTAAGGTTGACAGTAAAGGTTACCTGGTAGCTGTAATTCTATTTTGGACTGAAAAAGATGTTTATCGTTTGTTAAAGTGATTATTAAATATACTTCGGAAGTATTAATTCGATAACTTGGTCTGATTGTATCATTCAGAATATTTATTTAAATCAAACTAACTATGAAGTATCTAATAATTGCATTATTGTCACTTATTGCCAGCCAGGTATCCGGACAGACAAAGCAGGATACTCTGGGTATAGAGAAGGCTGCCCTCGATTATGTTGAGGGGTGGGCTTCCGGTGATATTGAGAGGGTCAAAAGCGCCGTTTCACCTGAACTTGCAAAAAGGCGTTTTGTGAATGCTGCACCCGGAGTCACATATTTACAGGATATGAGTGCCTCACTGCTTGCTGTAGCTGCAATGAGTAATCAAAATGGTGTAGGAATGAAGGATTTTACCCCTGACGATATGCTTGTACAGGAAGTAATAATATTTGATATCGATGGCACCAATGCCAGTGCAAAGACCTGGAATAAGAAATATGGTTTCTTTGATTATATACACCTGGCAAAAAGCGACGGCAAATGGATCATTGTGAATGTCCTTTGGGATATGAATAGTCAATGATATATTTTATATAACTATTAATCACCTTCAAACAGGAACACCTCCTCGATAGAGGATTCGAATACCTTTGCTATATCGTAAGCCAGTTTAAGGGAGGGGTTATATTTTCCCTTCTCAAGGAAGACGATGGTCTCCCTTCTTACATTAACCTTCAGTGCAAGATCACCTTGAGTAAGATCATATCTTGCCCGGAATTCCTTTATCCTATTTTTCATCGGGAATCCCGGTTAAGCGGTAATATATGTAGCAGATTCCATAAATTACGGCAGAACCGAGTATGCCAGCTCCCAGCATTGTTTCAACCACCTTGAAATAAGAATTGAAAACAAAGATAAAGAGTCAGAGGTATAAAGACAGATGGAATGCCTGGCTGCCCGCTAACACTTTTATTTTCAAGGTCAATTCATCTTCGGGAGGGATATTATTTCTGATCTCCCTTCTTTTCTTAAGGGCTCTTATTATATACACTGCCAGTCCTGTCAGTATCAATACCGAAGCGACTAATATTTTAATAGTTACCTCTGGCTCATGTCTTGTGAACCATATTATTACACCTCCAATAATTACTACGATTAATGCTCCGATAAACTCGGATAGATTTTTTTCTGAATCCTATGGTAAACAGTAATTTCCATAATTTTTATTAGATTTGTCTATAACATACTATAACAGATAATATAGATTTCGTATGTCTTGTTTTAATTTTCGCTAGATAAATCACACGGTTAGCATCTATTATAAAACTTATCGTTAATGAAGCTAAAACTCGGTATTCACGGTAAACTTATGACCGTGGTGATTATTCCGCTTACTATCATCTCCGGTGCAGTAATAATGTATGTTACCATGAATAACCGGATAACGTCACTTGAAGATGCACAAGAGCTTGCGGATGTGTCTGCCCGTGAATATGCAAATATGATTGAGGCAGATCTCAACTACGAAGTAGGTCTAATGCAGACTGCGTCATTTCTTATGGATGATTGCTCTTCGAGGCCTTTCCCGGAGTTGGAAGGTATATTTTCAGAACTCCTTCCTAGCATACTCAGAAAAAAAACGCAATTCCTGGCAACATGGATATACTGGGAACTCAAAGCGATTAACAGCGATTATAATAAAGATCATGGAAGGGTAAGGTTCACATATGTAAACTTCAATGAGGAAATTATGCTTGTAAGGGATACCCTTGACCTTGATGGCGATGATACCTCTGGAATCTATTACATGTATAAAAAATCCAAAAGGAATAATATTACAAATCCATACTGGGATAATTACGGGGGTGAAAAAGATATTCTAATGGCCAGTATTAGCATTCCAATTCTAGACCTGAATGGATTTTTTTGCGGAATTATTGGAGCTGATATAATGATGGAGAGGTTTAATCTGATGATCGATAACATTAAACCTTTTAAAGGGTATGCATTTTTACTTTCAAATGACGGAACTATTATAGCCCATCCCGACAGGGAACTAATAGGGAAATCTTTTTACGATGAAAACAGGGAAGAAGAGGAGAGAATAAATATTTCTGACAAAGTTACCGGTGGTGAAGCATTCAGGTTCATAACAAATATTACGTGGGATGGCAGGGATAAGTATGTCTCCTTTGCTCCTGTAAATATTGCGGAGATAGACGAACCATGGTCGCTTGGGATAGTAGTGCCTATTGAACAGATTACAATGAGAGCTGACCATAATTTTATTGTTTCGTTAATTATGGGTATCTCAGGCATAGTTTTTATCGCAGTATTAGTATGGATATTATCAGGTTACTTTACCCGCCCGCTGTTAAAAACAACAGAAGTTCTTAATAAATTATCAACGGGCGATCTTTCTGATATCAGACCTATCTCCTTCAAATCATCTTATGAGATTGGCCAGATGTCAACGGCTTTGAACACTCTTATGGTTAACCTGCGCAAGATAGTCGGTTTTGCCATTGAAATCGGTAAAGGAAACCTCAAAACCCGGTTCAAACCTCTAAGTAAAAACGATTTCCTTGGTAACGCTCTGATTAAGATGCAGTCTGACCTTGTTGCTTCAAATGAAAAACTGGCAGAATCAATCGGGAAAGCAATTGCAGCCACCAATGCCAAATCGCTCTTTCTTGCCAACATGTCTCATGAGATACGGACTCCCATGAACGGAATTATAGGGATGACGGATATTTTGAAGGAATCAGGTCTCAATGATGAACAAATTGATTACCTGAATATTATAGAGATATCTGGTAATAATCTGCTTGCAATCATCAATGATATACTCGACTTTTCTAAAATCGAATCAGGACAGATTGAGCTGGAGAACATCGAATTCAACTTCAGGAAAGTGATAGATGAGGTTTCAAGACTATTGGGTGACAAGGCGCATCGAAAAGGAATCTACCTCAAAACAATAATTGATGAACAAATACCTGAAATAATCTTTGGAGATCCCGTAAGAATAAAACAGGTACTTTTTAATCTGGTTAACAACGGTATCAAATTCACAACAAATGGAGGTGTTTCCCTATCAGTATCTTTATCAGATAGTGACCAATTATCTATAGCCCTGATGTTCAAAGTAACCGATACAGGGATCGGGATCTCCGAAAAAGGTATGACCAAACTTTTCAAGTCGTTCTCTCAAACTGATATTTCCACAACACGTGAATATGGGGGCACTGGTTTGGGGCTTGCAATTTCAAAAAGACTGGTTGACCTTATGCAAGGGAAGATCGGAGTTGAAAGCGAGGTTGGCAGAGGGAGTACATTCTGGTTTTCTGCCAGTTTTAAAGCAGATATTTCGATAAAGCAAGAATCTGTACCAAAATCTGATACAAAGGGCGCTCCTAAAACTAATAAGCTATCTGTTTTACTCGCTGAGGATAATGTAATTAACCTTAAGGTTACATCACTGATTCTTATTAGGCTTGGACACGATATTGAAGTTGCGGAAAATGGAAAAATAGCTATTGAAAAATTTGCGGGAAAAAGATTTGATGTTATCCTTATGGATATACAGATGCCCCTGATGGATGGGATTGAGGCTACGAGGGAGATCAGAATGATCGAGTCTAAGAACAAAACAAATACCAGAATTCCTATAATAGCTGTTACTGCTAACGCCATTAGTGGAGACAGGGACCGTTTCCTTGAGGCAGGGATGGATAATTATATTTCTAAACCCTTTAAGCCAGACGAGCTTGAAGGCATTTTACAAAGCACGGTAATATCTGTTAGTAGTAATAGTCCTAAGACATAACTCTCTCAAAACCTGTCACAGAAGAACATATGAAGAGGCTCAAATGGACTGGCAAAGCAATACTGATAGTAGAAGATTCTGATGTAGTTGTTATCTATTATGGGATAGCATTAAAGACAACAGGGGCGACTATAATTACTACTATGGATGGAGATGAAGCCGTTGAAATATGCCGGGAAAGAGATATCGATATTATTCTGATGGATCTGTATCTTCCCTCGTCCAATGGATTCGATACAACCAGGCGTATAAGGGAATTCAACCAGGATGTTCCGATTATCGCACACACTTCTTATAATGATGACGAGGAAATGGTAAAAAGCCTTGCCGCAGGATGTACCGAATTTATCCCTAAACCTCTCCGGCTTAAAGAATTCTATTCCGTGCTCAGCAAATATTTGGACAAATCCTGAATCTGTAAAACTTCAAAAACACTGTTATCTGCCTGGTATTTGTTAATCAACTAAAACCCCTGCCCCTGGTTCTAATAATTATGATAATTATTTCAACCTTTATTATCTCATTTATACTTTAATATTTCAGGTTATATATAGATAACTCATCTTCCTCAACCATCATATAGCTCTTATCCATTTTCTGATTATAGGTATTCTATTTCCCCTGCAGCCATGTTAGTTTGGATTTTTACCTTATCTCCAGTAAGATCATATCGTAAGATCCAATAATGTTTGAGCTGGTCTGACCTGCTATCAGAATCTTTCCGTCTCTGGTAACATGAACAGCACTTCCCCAATCGGAACCATAATCAGTACCAATGGTCTTTTGATATATAATTTCTCCCTTGCTGTTAATCTTTGCATAAAAAATTTCATTATCCTGTTCTATCGATTTTGAAACGCCACAAAATATAAAACCACCATCCTGATTTTCTGCTATGGAATAACCGTAATCGTAAAAAGTACTGTTGCCCGGATTTTGCTCCCAGATTATGTTTCCCTCTCCATCCGTCTTAACCACGAATGCATTCATTATATCTTTTAAATTCGAATAGCCTACAAGTATGAATCCTTTATCACTTGTGCTTTTGACCTGATAACACCAATCGGTAGAAGTGGAACTTGCTTCAGGCAGGTTACTCGTCATTTGACCGCCTATCGATCTTGACCAGAGCTCATTCCCTTCCTTATCTACTTTAATAAGATACATATCGCTATTCCCTCCTCCGAAAGTTCCGGTAGTAGCTCCTATTATGAAATTACCATCATCAGTCGGAAAAACTGAATTAGCCGTTTCGAATCTTTTCCCACCATATGTCTTGGACCATATTTCATTTCCATCCTTATCTATCTCAATAAGACATACATCCTCTTCACCTGCTCCTGCAGAATGAGTCAACCCGCAAATTAAAAATCCTTCCCCTTTTATACAGGAGCAATAACCAATATCCCAGCTTTCACCTCCAAATGTCTTTGACCAGATTTCATTACCATTGTAATCTGTTCTAATTACGTAAATATCTTTTGATCCTGCGCCGAATGATGTTGTATACCCGACAAATAAATAACCGTTATCCAGAACAGTACAGCTATACCCATACTCTGTTCCTTCACCTCCAAATATTTTTGACCATTCCAATTTTCCGGTCGAATCGGTTTTGACAACCAGTATATCCGCATCACCGGTTCCATGGGAAAAGGTATAGCCAGTTAATATATAACCGCCATCTTTTGTTCCGGCAATGGATTTTGCACCATCAGCTCCGAAACCACCGATTACACTTACCCATCTGGCATCGTTTCCGGTAAACTCCATGGGAAATGAAAAAATGAATTTATCATCTGACAAATTCTGATGTGCTCCGCGTTTACCTCTCTCTTCGATCATTGTCGCCATAGCCATTACAACGAGATTGTTATAGTATTGATCTCTCGATCCGGTCATTATACTGCCCTGAATTTCAGGAGGTGAATCATTTCCGAGAAAAATTGCACCGGCTTTTTCATATTCTGTTTTGAACGAAGGCTGACCTGTAATCTTTTTTCCTCTTATTACATCCGCGGCAGCTAAAACACGTGCACCGGAACATATTGTTGAAACAGGTACATCTTTTTGAACGGCTTCTCTGATAATTTTCATTGCCCTCTTATTATCCATCAATTCACGGAACGGATCTGGTTGGTAATATGAAGTCGCAGGCATAATAGCCAATGCATCGAAATAATCGATGTTGACTATTTTGTCAAATTTAATATCTGGCACAACCGGAGGAAACTTAAACGGATCACTGAAAAAATCACAACCGGTTATTGAGTCGCTAAGGCCGGCAATTGTAACATTCCATCCATATTGCTCAAATACATCTCTGTTAAGAAAATAATTTGCGCCAAATTTATTATCCAGCAGTACCAAAAGATTGATTCCCTTGAGGCGGAACTGTTCATCTATCCAGCTTTTAAGCGTCTGGTCAATTTCTATTAATGCATTCCAATGCTGGTAGCCTGCAAATAGATCATATCTTGCTGTCACCAGATCATTTAATTTTCTTATTCTTTTCTCATCGGGTATTTCCGAATACAGGTTGAGCGGATAATTGTATTTTACAGATAACTCACAGATTTCATCTTTCTTCATTTGTGATAAAATCGTCCCGGCAAGGATCGCCTGATGAACGAAAACTGAATACCCGGAATTTTTCTTATAGAGCTTCAAATATGCCGGCTGCATATATAATTTAGAAAAATTATCCCGCCATGATTTTAGAATGCCTCTCTCAGGTCTCACAACTAAATGGCCGGCATTGAAATAAGGTCGCATGTCGATATCTTCAACATTTGGTTTCATCCGAAATATACTCTCCGGCGCAACGTTACAATCTTTATAAATTTCGGACCAGAACTCATTGAGTGGTTCATCATATACACTGCCGACATTTATGTGGTGAACGGGTCGGTATCCCAGATTTTTTCCCTTTGGCAAAACAAACTCTTCCGGTTCATTGATTACCATATTATCAGGATCTATCCATGCAAGAAATGTACATTTTCCCGATGTTAATTTTTCCGCTTCGGCTGCTGCAAAAGGCTTGGCAGCCAGAGGGAAACGGGCAGCTCTTTCATCAATGTTGAAGGGGAATAATTCAACACCCAGCCCGATTAATCTCCTTCGGTTTGCCGCGGAAAGATCTTCAACATTGTTCGGAATAAAGACCCATATCGGATTCGATTTAAATCTTCCGCCAAATTTTCTGATACTCCTTGCCCAGATCAGAGATTCAACCTCTTTCTGCCCCGGGATGACAATTGATGCAAATATCACATTAACAGGTTTCTCCTTATTTCCCGTCTCAATATTCCTGCAAAAGGATTTACCTGGTGAAATGAAATAGAAAACAGTAAGGGAAATAATAAATAAACACTTGAACGTTTTCATTTTGGATTCTCTTTTTTTGGTTTCAGATGGAAATTAACAGAGCCGAAAGCTTATTAGTTTCATATTAGCAGTCTCAATTTCATACGGAACTCAACTTCATCCTTAAGCGGGAATTTGGGTGGTGAAATATAATACATTTCGACCGTATAGCATATTATGGGATTTAACCCCGGATGAGTTCAATGAAAAAGAACAAATAAAACCCGGAATCTCTTCTTCAGAATGTAGCTATTCCGGCCCCTGTAAAAAATAAAAGCCAGGATATGATCTGACAACAGAATCCGGTTGTACACCTCGAAAAAGCTGGTACTCTTGTAAACCTTCCACTGATAAATGAATATAAGCCAAAGGTATTTCAACGATGAAGTTACTGTATGGAAGGGTTAATCTTATTGGACTTAGACCGCTTCCTGTACAGGTTCCACCAGTCTCTTCACCAATAAATATGGCATCTGACTTTGCTCTAAGTATTGCAGCAAACATAGTTGCAGCTGAAAATGTAGTGGGGTCGATCAATACTTTGACCGTGACTGACTTGCCAGGATTAAATCTGTTTGGTTTTCGGGCCCTTAGTTCACGATGAAATGTATAATATCTTTTTGCTCCCCTTTTTTGAGTGATAATTTTTCGAAACCGGTAGAATGGATCTTTTATTATGTATTTATCGAATGTAATCCTGCTTGTGTTATTTAGCTCAACCGAATTAAAAAATGTAAATGTTGAATCAATAATAAATGACGCAAGATATCCTGCCATATGAACGCTTCCGCCTCTATTCCCTCGAATATCGATGATAATCTCTTTGCCGCTCTTATTCTTTACTTCCCTGAAAAAATCTTTAATGTATGATCTATAATTGATATTGTTTGATTTCAGTTCTTTTGTATAGAAGGTTGGAAGTCTGATATAATATGATCCATTTTCGGTCATTCCAGTCTCAATTTCTTCCTTTGGCCCATTCATTTGTTTCATTATCTCCTTACGATTTATTGCTTTCACAATTAGGTTTTGAATATCTCCTGAACCTGATCCGAGTTCCAGAATATATTGCGGTTTGCAGGGATAGAACTTATTGTACAGAATATGGAATTCCGACTGTAAGTTGAAAAGCTTTGAGACTTCATTATTCCCATCTGTTGATATTTTGTTTCTTAAAACACTCATTATCTCTGAGACAGGGGTACTATCGATCCCAAGAATCTCTCTGTATTCCTGTTGAACATTTATGCTGCTGTCGAGCCAACTCGATATATAAAGTTTATTATTTCTTTCAGTTACTGATATTGGAATATAATTTTCACATAACATACCAGGTGCATAAACAACAGTATGGCCACATCTTATTAAACCGCATATCTCACTATAATAGGACATACTCTGCTGAAGTGTATGGTTATCAGATCTTTCGATAACCGATCGCAAACTGTCAAATTTGAAGTTAATATCTGAAATGCTACGGAATAAAGTATAACCAGGGTGCAATTCCTGTAGGGTTGTTTGCAGTATGTTTAGTTCTTCAATAACATCTTCCTTCGATAAGTTCTGAGAGAAGTTATCAACGGAATAAATAAAACAAAAAAATAAGATACAAACTAAGTACTTAAAATACATATAATAACAAATTTGATATATAAATACTATACCTGCATTTTCACATAACAGGTAGATCTTTTCGCAATACTTCAGACCTGGTAGAATAACTATCTAAATCTTAAATAATCTGCTATCAAAAATCAATCTTTTAACTGGTCTGAATGTTTTATATACTCCTGAATGAATAGGAATACTGGAAATAAAACACTCAAAATAACTTGAGTCGATACAGAAATTGCCTGATCATCTGCTAAAATGCAAAGAAGCCTGAAAATAAGGAAAAGTATAATACCCAGGGTTACATTGGATAATGCACTAAAGATAAAATAAACTTGCTTTTTCATTTTTTTAATGTTTTAGTGATACATAGTGGGTGGATTTACAGCTGTTTTTTTGTATTGGCAATAAGTGATTTATTTGTCGTATTTACTCTTAATAAAGGATTACCCTGTCAACGGTTTATGATAACAATAATTCTGAAGTCTAATTCTTGGATAATCGTTGGAATATGTAAATATAATCTTCAGGGAGAAGGCAATCTTCTATTCTTGTCAGTTTAAACCCGGCATCTTCTGTCATTTTTATCACCTCCTCCTTTCTAATCAGGTAATCCCATCCATACCTGACAACATCAGGATCTCCATCAATTATTACAAGGAATCCCCCATGTTTTATGTATTTATCAAGGCACCTCATCCAAATATCTGGTTTCTTCATGCAGTGAAGGACATGTCTCATAAACACGATATCGAGGTTGTTCACCGGAAATTTTGCATCAGTTGTTTTACCTTTCACTACCGTAACATTCTGTATATCTTCGCGTTTACAATAATTTCTAATTTTTCGTATTAATTCTGGCTTTATTTCATTGGCATAAATATGGCCAGATAGTCCAACAAAATCTGACATTAAAAATGAATAGTAGCCTTCTCCTGCACCCACTTCACCGACTACCATACCTTCCTCTAAGCCAATGATTTCTAAAACCCTATAAGGATTTTCCTGTCCATAACAAATTCCTGTGCACAATATTATTACAGGTAGATTATAGAGATTTTTAGGCAATTTTAATTTAAACATCACAGTTCTACTTATATATATTTCCCTCTAATTCAAATGGGAGACACAACTATGACTTAAGATTTTATCTATTTAAAATAATCTGAAAAACGAAAAATAACGTGGAACTTTACTACGATAATCTTCGTACGATTTCCCGAAAACTTTCTTAAGATTCTCTTCCTCTGTGATTACCATCATGTGAGCTAAGGCTAAATAGACTAATATCCATGGAATGGTATACCAAGATGGCCAAAGAGCTGCAAATCCAACTAAAAGAAGACAATAAAAAACTACTTGGGGATTTCTTGATAATCTGTAAATTCCTGATATTTTCAATTCATTCAATTTTACTCCCATAAGTTTTAAATAACCAAGAGAGCACATTGAGACAATTAGAAATATCAAGGATACACACAGGAGTGACAATGCAAAAACTTTCAATGGGCCATTTATTGAAACTGGAGGTATATGAAGCCATTTCACCGGCAGGAAAAAATATGCAAGATTTCCATGAAGAAAAAAAACAATTACTTGCAAAGTTGTCGTTGTCCAGTTCAGACGTCCTTTCTTCTTGTAATCCCGTCTCACAATAATCCTAAAAACTGAATAGCCTGAAAGAATTACAATAAAACATGCAACAAAAAAAATCAAAAATTCCATATTACTTAATTTTATATAATAATACATTCCGTCTAAGAAAAATAAGTTCGATTCTCTCAACTGCACCAGAATTATTCCTATAAAATCTAATTGTCCAGGGATCCTGATCACAATAAAATAAATCTTCTCCAATTGGATATAATTCATTAAGACTATTATCATCCAGAATTATGATATTATCCTCTCTATAAATCTCAATTCCAATTTCTACCGGGTCTCCATTTAATGTATACCTTCCAATATAGTCTTCCAGCAGGCCAGGATCTTGCTTGATTGGGGCTGGTCTGCAAAAATCATATTCCATTGGAGTTCTGCCCTCTTTATCTATAGCACTCCAAGACACTCCTTTACCGATGAGGAGCTCATATAAATGTTTATGACCACATTTTGCAGCAAGATGTAACGCATTCCAACCTTCATTTGTTACTTCATCAGGGCTGGCACCTTTTTCTATCAATAGAGAAACGACCCCTTTACAGCCACGTTGAACGGCTCTCAGTAATGGGGTGTATCCGCCATAAATATCTCTTACTTTTAGACATTCATTTCCTCCATGTGTTAATAATAATTCAACGATATCTGGCCTATCATAGTAGCATGAACAATGAACAGGGGTATCATTAATTTTAGTGATTATATTTACTTCAGCTCCACATTCAAGAAGATATTGTAATACATCCCATTGTGCATATGCAGCAGAGTAACCGAGTGGAGTATAACCAATATTGTCGGTTGCATTAAGAAGACTCAAGTTTTTAAGAAGGATTGATTTAACCTTCTCCAGATTACCTTTTTTTACGGCATCATGAATCTCTCCTGCCCTGCCTGTTATATTCAATAAAAACAATAGCAGGACTAAACTGTACATGCGCAGGTAAGAAACAAACACTAAAGATTTAGTAAGATCATTCGTTTTCATCTTTTTTCCCCTTGGACATAATCTGAGTGGAATTTATTAATGAAAAAAAGCCATCCCGATAGATTTTACTTAATGGCAGCCTTTGTTCCTTGATTATGACTGTTTTTGATTCCACAGCTTCTATACTACTCAAATGAACAATATATGACCGATGTATTCGGATGAACCTGTTTGCAGGAAGTAGTTTCAGCATTTCCCGGAAAGTCATCAAGGTCATAATTCTTCCTTTATCTGTATGAATACGGAGATAGTCTTTCATACCTTCAATAAAATATATACTGTTAAAATCTATTCTCCTGTGGCGGCCTTCGGTCCGGATAAACATAAAATCATCGTCTGAAGAATAATTATCTGCTTTTGTTACCAACCTGCCATTACTATTTATATTTTGTCTCTTCAATCTGTCCTGGACTTTCAAGACTGCCTTGAGAAACCTGTCAAATGAAATTGGCTTTAGAAGATAGTCCACTATATCGAGATCAAAACCTTGCACACCATATTCCTCATACGCAGTGGTAAAAACAATCATTGGCTTATGGTGCATGACTTCAATAAACTGTATACCGGTTATTTCAGGCATCATTATATCAAGGAAAATAACATCAACCTGATTGTTATGAAGCCACTCCAACACTTTTATACCACTCTCAAACAAACCTTCAAGCTTAAGGAAAGGTATGCGCTCAGTATAGTCCCGGATCAATTCGAGAGCCAACGGTTCATCATCAACTGCAATACAACGTATCATATTAATCAAGCTTAAGTTCAAGGTATGCAAGATATTCGCTTTTGCGCTCTGTAATCTTAAGGTTATACTTATTCTTATACAGTATCTCAAGTCTCTTTTTCAAGTTTATTAACCCTATTCCTTCTGT
>Ga0307378_10002138_pt1 | contig 30913 bp, 28 predicted proteins | sample UN1MG_FD_202238 | JGI IMG/M metagenome (GOLD analysis project Ga0307378, IMG submission 202238) | Soil microbial communities from Risofladan, Vaasa, Finland - UN-1 | ecosystem: Environmental > Terrestrial > Soil > Coastal area > Acid sulfate soil | place: Finland: Risofladan, Vaasa | collected... | reverse complement strand
GAATTTATCAGCTTTTTATGCAAAACAAACCCAAAGTCAAGTAGGCGTAAATCAACTTAAGCTCTTTTGTGACAAGTAAATACGAGTTATTGGACATTTGGTTATTTGGAAAAAACAAACCCAAACAAACCCAATTAAAGCCAAAACAAACCCAATTCAAAGCCAATCGCTTCAAAGGGCAAAATTGATGCAAAGTGTGTATTTACAAAGGATTACGAAAATAAATGGCAATGGAGAGTCAGAAAAAACAAACCCAAAACAAACCCAATTGCCAAATGCCGAAGCGGCGGAGCGAATTAACTTTCTTTTGTTTTTCTTTCTTAACCTGATGGCCGGTTATGCCGATAAAAACGTCTGGAAAGTTTCTCGGCAACCCATTTAGTAATGAGTTGTAAAAATGAAAAAATTTAGACGCTTTATTTATTTTAACTAAAAGGAGATTAACATGGGGATTCAGGATTGGTCTGAAGATATTTTACTTGTGGACTTACCCCAGGAGCCGGAGGTTGGCGAAGAGCTTAAGACGGTTACGGAAATGGTGCGTGACAGAGGCGACTGTGACGTCGTAATAGACTTTTCAGGTGTCGATATTGTAACGTCATCGAGCTTGTCGAAGCTACTGAAGCTGCGCAAGATGCTGACCGATTGCGGCCATCAGCTTGTTTTCTGCAGCGTCGCCGCGGCGACGAGAGGTATCTTCATGGTGACCGGCCTCGACGGGATTTTTGAGTTTGTTGATGACAAGTTTGTTGCCCTGGCAGGCTTGCAGATGGTAAGTTAATAAGTAAGCCCGGTTCTCATTTTTCAAAAAGTATGAGAAATGTGAGCTTTACAGCCGGGCCATACTTTGTTAATATAAGCCCATTACTGTTGAGCCGGCTACGAAGGTCGCCGATAAAGCGGTGTTCGTAATCTGCTCGCAGGGGCCTTATAGAAGCAGGTAGCGATTAGTATGGATAAAGAAACTCTGCAGCAAATCGAGCAGACAATCGGTTACGAATTTTCCAACAAGAAGCTTTTAGCCAAAGCGTTTACTCATTCCTCTGCCGTCGATAATCGTATTTTAAGCAACGAAAGGCTGGAGTTCCTCGGCGATTCCGTTTTGGCTGTTGTTATCTGTCAAACACTCTTCGAGCGGTTTCCGGGCTATCTTGAAGGCGACTTAACGAAAATCAAGAGTATGATTGTTTCCCGCGGGACATGCGCCAAGGTTTCGAGGCATCTCGGACTTCAAAAGTATCTGAAGGTCGGCAAAGGGATGGTATCGAGCCGTGCGTTGTCGGGCTCTCTTGCGGCCGGAGTAATAGAGACCGCTATTGGTGCGATTTATATAGATGGCGGATTAGAGGCGGCACACAATTTCATCCTGAGAGTTTTTGGCTCGTTAATTGACAGGGCCGACGCCCAGCAGGCCCAGGGCAACTTTAAGTCGCTGCTGCAGCAGCATGCCCAGGAAAAGTTTAATGTTACACCTGTCTATATGCTGCTTGATGAAAAGGGACCCGATCACAATAAATGTTTTGAGCTGGGCGTGGTTATCGATGACCAACATTTCACAAGCGCATGGGGGACGAACAAGAAAGAGGCCGAGCAAAAAGCCGCTTTCAATGCTCTTGTCGAATTAAACGTGCTTGAGAAATCTTCTGAAGAGGATGACGAATAATTCTGCGGCATGCCTGAAGTGATGATTTCCCCGTTTTTGCATCCGTCGGATGTTTGCCTGCATTGAACAGCGCATGAGCTTTTTTTGCGGGGAGCTACTCTATAATCAGCCACGCGATGGAATACAGGACTAATGCGGTTACGAACATAAAAATAACGATTGAACCGAACAGGAGCACAGATTCTTTGACGAAGTTGGCGATTTTTATTTCCGGCAGCTTTGTGGCTTTATAGACGATTGCTATCGCTGCGACCAAAGGCAGCAGCCAGAGCATAGACTGCGGGTCTGTGGTGATTTTTTCCGGCACAGTAAAGGTCGCCATTACGAGAGCGTCTGTTATGGACATTTTGAGTCTCCGTCGGTTTCTATTTTGCACAGATGAGCCAGATAAACGGCGTTGACAATGCACAAAAGGTTAAGCAAGCCCGCGATGCTGGTATATATCTGTCCTATTTCGTTCGGTTTTCCAAAGACGGCATAGTCTCCCGTTTTGGCCAGGTACCCCAGGGCCGCCACTATCGGCGAATTCATAATTTGTGCAACATACCAGGGCTTTGCACCACTGGGATTAATAATTCCTATTGAGCCAACGTATAAGCCTGCACAGAATGTCAGGATAATAGTTACGGATATAATGAGCGCGCGTTTATTTTCTTTTATCATCAGGTGTCCGGCCCCCGGTATAAGCCATGCGAGCAGTCCGACCGTCAGCAGGAAGATGGTATGGTTTTCTTTCGGGCGCGGTTTGGTCACGATGCTGCCTCCGATTCTTCGGGTGTGTTTGCATCTTCGGATTCTTCGGTTTTTGCCGGTTTGAAGTTCATACGCTTTAAGATGTTTTCGGGATTAAAATGTACGGCCACCATACTTTCGGATTGAATATAATCTTCTGTTTGTAATCGCATCGCTTTGATTTTTTCGTACTCCTGGAGGCTGATACGTTTAACTGAAAGATTTTTAATACAATAGAAGCTCATGTCCGGCTTGAACTCCATCAGCAGAGGGACAGTGTCAACGGAGTTGCTGTCCTGCGGTACGAGTGAATAAAGCTTCTCTATGAATAGGCGATGTTTCCTGCGCCCGTTCAGGAAGAGTGGTGCCGCCGGGTTGCCCGCGCTATGCGCAGCCAGAGTTTGTATTGTAGCTTTTGATACTCTTCTCATGCCGGCAAGATTCTGCAGTTTGAACGGTTCGGTAACGTTTTCGGATGCGTCAGGGTCGTTCGGGTCGCTGGTGTTTTCCTTTCCGTACAGCTCATTAAATTTATCAATTGTGCTGTCCCAGCCGTCCTTAGCCGCCAGGCTGATAAATTCTTCGGCCTTGTTTTTTGCGGTTTCCATTGCAGCGAGTTTCTTTAAGTCTTCAGTAACTTTTTCTCTTACCGAATAGACATCTTCCGCATCGTCTTTCCGGTCCGTCTCGAAAGTAAGCGATTTTGTACTAAAGGTCTGGTCGATGCTTTGCGGCTCGGCGGCTTTGGCGGTTTTTATTATCCGAACAATGGCCATTATTTGTCCGGAGGTGTCCATAAGACCGGCCCATGGTGAGCCCAGAAGGTCTTTTAGCGGCCCGATATTCTGGTACATTCCGGGCCTGACCACATCAAATGGCCCAAGCTCGCTGGCGGTTAAATCATCGACGGCAAAGACAATCTGGGACAATGAGATCGGATTTTTACCGTAGCCCTCTAAATACAGCCTTGCAAGATATTCATTCTTTTGTATATCTTCGGGGCGGAGCTGCCCGGTTTTGCCTGCGTATATCTTGAGGTTGTGCTTTTTGCTTAATTGCTCGGCGGTGGTTTCATAGTCGCCGGCCATCTCCTTAAGCTTTTCGGTTGTGAATTTCGCAGGCTCTGTGCCTATATCATCCAAAGCCGGATCGGTAATTGTTTTGGCCTCCTGGAGTATTCTGTTTGCTTCTACGTTTATTTTGTTTTTCAGGAGCTGTTTTGAAATATCATCTATGACCTCGACATAGCTTTTAGTTTGCTCTTTCATCGGCGAGTTCGGGTCGTTCGGGTCGGTCTGCACCTGCTCAGTGAAGGATTGCAGTCTGTTCCTGTTGTAATAATCTTCCTTTTCCTGGTTGGTGGGCGCACTTATCAGAGGAGCAACATCATCGAGCCTGACGGCTATGTATTCAAGCTGAACTCTGTCCGGCAGCCTGTACCCGAAGCCGCAGGGATTTTCGTCGCTTACCTCACCAGCGACGAATTTCTTGTATTTGTCGAAATGTGCCTGCTCGGCGCCTGGCGTCGGGTCCTCGATGGTCGAAGAGAATACGGATGATTCGAATTCCACCAGGTCGGCGCTAATGCTTTCGCGCTCGATGGCGACGGCCTGAGTTATCTGTGAGCTTGTAATATCTTCATTAGAGCAAATCATCTGGGCGTACTGCATTGTTGCGAGTAATTCGCTGAATATTTCCAGCAGCCGCTGCTCGGGCAGGCCGTACTGGTTCATTATATCCTGGATTATCTGCGAGTATTTCCGGCCGTTATACGTCTGCGGTAATACTCTTCCGAGAAGCTCGCCGGCCTGCTCGTTAGAGACCATGATACCCGCGAGCTTCGCTTCGTTTTTGAGTAACATCCAGTATATGCTGGACGGAACCGAGCGCCTGTATATGTCATTGATTTGTTTGTCGCTGATTCTGTACTGGTATCTTCTGATGGTTTGCTTGATATGGTTAAGAAGTGCCGGGCTGGTCCGCTGCTCCGTAAACAGCAGCTCGCCAAGAAGTATTCCCCGCAGGTCCTGGTTTCGTAGCAGGGCGTCGGCCTGAAGGGCCCTGAGTATGTCCAGCTCCCGGCGCGCATAGGATAAATCTTCGGTTGTTATTTTCCTGTTGTCTCCAAAGTAAGCTATTGTGTTGTGTAGCCCTGCTGACCTTTGGCCAAGCTGCTGCAGCAGCGTACCGCCGCCGATAAAGACGAACATTATCCCGATAACCACCACGGCCATCACTTTGGTGTTGTTTTTCCTGAACCACCTGACTAAACTCATATATTCTACTCCAAATAAATTTTATAAAACTCCGCCAGTTTAACAAACAAAGAAGACAATGCAAGAAAAATAGCTCACCGATGATTGCTAAAAACCGTTTTGACAGCAGTTTAAACAAATAGTTTGAATTTTGCTACTGATACTATTATTATTGCAAAACATTATGGACAAGCAAAATAAATATAATAAATCGGTACAGGCGTTTTCTGACGCTTGTGAATGTCTGCCTGGCGGCGTGAATTCTCCTGTTCGGGCGTTCGGCGGGGTGGATGAGGACCCACTTTTTATTGACAGTGCAACCGGCTCGAAAATCCGCGATATAGACGGCAATGAGTATATCGACTACGTTGGGTCCTGGGGGCCTATGATACTCGGTCATGCCCATCCGGAGGTTTTGAAGGCCGTTATGGCCGCGGCGCAGAAGGGCACGTCTTTCGGCGCTCCGACATTGGCCGAGACTGCGCTGGCTGGAAAAATAATCGGTGCCTTCGATTCTATCGAGAAGGTTCGGCTTGTAAGCAGCGGCACGGAGGCGGTAATGAGTGCTATCCGGCTGGCACGCGGCTATACCAAAAAGGACCTGATAATCAAGATGGTTGGCTGCTATCACGGACACAGCGATTCGCTTTTGGTGGCCGCCGGCTCAGGGCTGGCAGAAGGCGCTATTGCGTCCAGTCCCGGTGTGCCTGATTCGATTGCAAAGATGACCATCATAATCGACTATAATGATATTGATGCGGCTGCAAAGGCATTCGAGGTCTATAAGGGCAAAATCGCGGCGGTGCTGGTTGAACCTGTCGCCGCCAATATGGGTGTCGTACCGCCGGCGGATGGCTATCTGCGGACGCTTCGGGATTTATGCGATAAGGAAGAGTCGCTTTTGATATTCGACGAGGTGATAACCGGCTTTCGCGTGGCGCTTGGCGGGGCACAGCAGCTTTTCGGCGTTAAGGCGGATATGACCTGTCTGGGTAAAATCATAGGCGGCGGACTACCTGTGGGGGCTTTCGGAGGCCGGGTAGATATTATGGACATGCTCGCCCCTGTCGGGCCGGTCTATCAGGCGGGGACACTTTCGGGCAATCCGTTAGCTACTGCGGCTGCAATTGCAACAATTGATATACTCGCGCAGAAGGGCACTTATGAAAGGCTCGAATCATCAGCGGCCATGTTAGAGGCGGGCCTTACCGATGCCGCTAAAGAGGCCGGCGTTGATGTTACTATTAATCGCGTCGGCTCGATTATGAGCTGTTTCTTCACCGACAAAAAAATACAAAACTTTGCCGATGTTCAGTCAACCGATATAAAACGGTTCAAGAAATTCTTTTCTTTGATGTTAGGGCAGGGGATTTATCTTGCCCCGAGTGCGTATGAGGCGATGTTTGTTTCTTTGGCACACAGCAGCTCTGACATTGAAAAGACAATCGAGGCGGCTAAAAACAGTTTCCAAAAGATATAATTAGTTGTCATTTACTACATTTGGCACAATTAGTTGGAGGGCAAACAAATGTGTAAAGGGATTTACAGAGTCATTATAGTTTTATTGTTTTCGGTACTGTTTGCGCAGGCCGCAACTGCGAAGGTAGATTTCTACGTTTCGCCGTCGGGTGATGATTCGGCCTCGGGCAGCCGGGACAGACCGTTTGCAACCCTTGCGAAGGCTCGTGATGCCATTCGGGAACTTAAAGAAGCCGGCGATTTGCCCGAAGACGGTATTACAGTCCACATTCGCAGTGGTGTATATCCTCTGGCAAAAAGTTTTGAGCTGACCGACAGAGACAGCGGCACCGAAAGCTCGCCGATTGTGTATCGAGCGTATCAAGATGAAGAGGTGCGGCTGATAGGCGGTAAACAGATTGAGGGATTTAAACCGGTTACTAATCCGGCTATTCTTAAAAGAATTGATGAAAAGTATCGAGATAAGATATTACAAACCGACCTGAGAGCACAGGGGATTACGGACTTCGGTAAGGTTTCGCCGAAAAGATTCGGCGGGCCTGCACATTCGACCGGCCTGGAGCTTTTCTTTGAGGATGAGCCGATGACGTTGGCGCGGTGGCCGAATGAGGGATTTGTGAAAATCACCGGCCTGGTTGAACCCGGCACTGTCAACGTCAGGGGAACAAAGGGCAGTAAGACCGGCAAGTTCATGTACGCCGGCGACAGACCGAAACGCTGGGTCGGTGAAAACGATGTATGGGTGCACGGGTACTGGTTCTGGGACTGGTCCGACGAACGCCAGCAGGTCGAATCAATCGATACCGATAAACGCATCATTTCAGTCAAGCCGCCTTACCACAACTACGGTTATCGTATCGGCCAGTGGTTCTATGGATTGAATATCCTGGCGGAGCTTGACAAACCCGGCGAGTGGTACCTTGATAGGCAAACGGGCATTCTTTACTTCTGGCCGCCGGCACAAATCGAGAAGGGTCGTGCAGTCGTTTCCGTACTGAACACACTTGTGGAAATGTCAGGCGTTTCGCATGTTGTTATTAAGGGTGTGATTTTCGAGGCGGCCCGCGGTACGGCAGTCGTGATGAACAACTGCGAAGACACGCAAATCTCCGGTTGCATACTTCGCAACCTCGGAGGTACAGCCGTGCAGGTAGGAGGCGGCAGCAATAATGGAGTTGTGGCTTGTGAAATCTATGCGACCGGCAGCGGGGGTATTAGTCTGCGGGGCGGAGAGCGCAAAATGCTAACTTCCGGGGGACATTTCGCAGATAATAACCATATCCACCACTACGGCCGATGGCAGCGTATGTACACACCCGCAATCGCGCTAAGCGGAGTCGGGAACCGGGCGGCGCATAATCTTATACATACAGCCCCGCACATGGCTGTTATGTTCGGGGGCAACGACCACATTATTGAGCTCAACGAAATCCACAACGTCTGTCTGGAGTCGAACGATGCCGGTGCTATCTACGCCGGACGGGACTGGACGATGCGGGGGACCGTTATCCGCTACAACTATCTTCATGAAATCACCGGATTCAGAGACCGCGGATGCGTGGGCGTCTATCTGGATGATATGTTCTGCGGCACGGAGATTTATGGCAATGTTTTTTACCGGGTCACGCGCGCAGCTTTTATCGGGGGCGGGCGCGACTGCCTGGTCGAGAACAATATTTTCGTGGACTGCAACCCGGCCCTGCACATAGACGCGCGTGCTATGACCTGGGCCGGATACCATGTGGGTACTACCATGACGGACAGATTGAAGGCCATGCCATATACCTCCGAGCTGTGGCGGGGGCGATATCCGGAACTCGTGAACATACTTGACAATGAGCCGGCTGCACCGAAAGGTAATATTGTCCGGCTGAACATTTGCTCCGGAGGCAAATGGCTGGAACTGCACGGCGTTGATAAAAATATCGTCACTATGGAGGATAATCTGATAGATAAAGAGCCGGGTTTTGTTAATGCCAGGAGTATGAATTTTCAGCTTAAGGGCGATTCCGGCGCCTATAAACTCGGTTTTAAGCGAATTCCAATCGAAAAAATCGGATTATTGGAAGATTTCCCGGGGCATAACCTCAGGCAAAACCGAATGCAGCCCAATTAAACCGGTTGAGGCCGGGTGGCGTGTTTTTTCGAGTTTGAGATAAATTTCTTGCACTTATGGCGGAAATAAAGCATAATAATTGGCGGATAGCCGATGCTTGTCGGCGTCCGCAGAGTATATGACACTATTGTGAGGAAAGAGAAGCCCAATAAGCTTTTTCCAACACTCCCAGATTTGTTTGGGTGCGTCATGCAGTTTTGGTTTAAATAAAACGAAATTTGGATAGGAGAGTAAAAAATGAACGAGAACCAGACCGGTCCGAACAGTTTGTTGGATACTACCGATTGTCTTGAAGCAATTGGGGTGTTCAGGGGATGGAAAAATTTCTTTTTTGTCATTGTACTTATATGTCTTCTGCTGCTGCAGGCATCCTTTTGGGTTGTGAATATGGGTTACATTCGCGGAGAGTGTCCAGGCATGATCCAGGGCAGTGTAGCTGGGGGTGTGGGCCAGAATGTTCAGGATGCTAACGATGCAGATGTAGCATTGGCTGGGGATAAAAGCAAGCCGGATGCGGCAGAAATGGAGAAATCTTTTTTTGGAGTAACGTTCAAACATTTAGCGATGGGTATCCGGATTGTTAACGCCATACTTATTCTGACCGGGATGCTTTACTGTCTGACGATACTTATGGCTTTGAAGATTTCGCTGGTAGGCAGGCTTGGTGGAATAAACCATATATGCCGGGCATTTTTCCTGTCGCTTCTTATGCTTCTTCTTCTGCTGCCCTGGCAGAGAATCTTTAGCGGTATAGTTATCGGCGCGATATATACTCCCTGTGAGCTGGTGAGGTGGACTTCTGCTGAAACGGGCGAAATATTCAACGTTATCTTTTTCTATCTGCGTTTCTGTGGTTTCTGGCTGTTGATACTGTTATTGCTTATCTGTTCACAGCTTCGCAGCGGACGCTGGACAAAGACTATTCTTCGTCGGCTTGAGGTGATATAAACAGATGGCCAAAGAAAGGATTGGCTTTATCGGCACCGGTATTATGGGTAAGCCGATGGCCCGGAACCTGCAGGAAGCAGGGTATTCTTTAACCGTCCATAGCCGTACAAAAACAAAGGCCCGGGAGCTTCTGGATAGAGGTGCGAAATGGGTTGGGAGGCCGGCCGATGTCACGAAGGACTGCGATGTTGTAATAACCTGCGTTACCGACACGCCTGATTGTTATCGGGAGAATTAAGATGACGCAACTTGAACGTATCGGTGTCTCGCTTGATAAAGAGCTGCTTTCGATGTTTGATGAGCTTATCGGCAAACGGGGCTATCAGAGCCGCTCGGAAGCGCTGCGTGACCTTGTGCGCCGGGAGCTGAGTGAAGAGCGGCTGGGCGACCCAAAGGCCAAAGGAGTGGCTGCCGTATTTCTGGTTTACGACCATCATTCGACAAAGCTGACGGACAAGCTGATCGGCCTGCAGCATTCGCACAGTCAGGCATCTTCACTTCAGGTGATTTCCTCTCTGCACGTTCATCTGGATGAGCACGATTGTCTGGAGGTGATTGTGATTCGGGGGCAGGTCGGCGAAATCAATAAAGTGGCTGAGAGCATATTGAGCATGAAGGGCGTCAAATTAGGGCGTCTTAATGTTATGGCAACTTAATTTGTGATTGACGATTTACGATTCGCAGGTTAAAATCCTCGTTTCTTTTAATAGATATTAGAAAATTATCAGGGCGATTAGCTCAGTTGGCTAGAGCGCACGGATCACACCCGTGAGGTCACTGGTTCGAATCCAGTACCGCCCACTAGACTAAGCCGTTGTAAAGCAAGGACTTACAACGGCTTATTGTTTTTCTGTTTACCGCAAATGATTTAATCGTATTTTATGTCACGCAGTATTCCCGCAATAAACAAAATTTTTTACAGAAACTTGCTTGGGCGGCCTCTTTCCCGCTTCTGATCGCGGGCTGTCCTTTCGGAGGAATGGACATCAGTACTCCACACTCCGCCATCTGGGCATAGTTAAATGCACCGCCGACAAAGCAGAAACCGTCATGCCATTCCAAGTCAATGAGAGGAACAGCTGTAGACATCGCTTTAAGATACGTCTACGAGAGACTTACTCCCACTCCTACTGTAAATCCGATGTTTGTCTGAAGAGACCAGGTTCAGCAATTCGTTTAAATTCATAATTTTGTGCAGAAAAATTTTCTTTATTCGGAATTCGTCGCGCAGAGGGGCGTTGGAGCGAAGCTATCGCACGTCGATCGAGCCGTTGCCGATGTGGGCGGTGAGGCTGCCGGTGCCTTCGCCGATGGTGCCCTTGATGTGGCGCTTGCCCATATTGCCACGGACGGTCATGGGCCGATCAATATGAACGGAGCCGCTGTCGACCGACAGGTCCACCCGGCCGGCAAAGCCGGGCGGCAGAATGACATGCACGTTGCCGGAGCCACTGCCAAAATCCGCGACAACATTGTCCGGTGCCGAAGGTGCGAAGACCGCAGAGACGTTCCCACTGCCGGAGCCAGCGTTCAGACGGGAGCAGTTGATGTCCTTGCCCGTCACGCCGCCACTGCCGGAATCCATATGGATCCTATGGGCTTGGACATGCTCGACCCGCACCGGGCCGGAGCCGGAACGGGCCCAGCAGGTCCCTACCTGCGAGGCATCCGAGAGCCGGACGCCGCCGCTGCCGGTGTCAAGCTCAACGTCGCCGCCGCTGAAGTTGTCGCCATGGACCGAACCGCTGGCGGAATGCAGGTGCACGGCCCCTTGGATCCGGGCAGCCTCGACGGACCCACTGGCCGTACTGGCCCTCACGTTGCCGGTCAGGTCCTGCACCTTGAGCGACCCAGAGGCGCTTTCGCACTCGATCCCAGCCTGCCGAGGCATGAGGATATTGTAACTGATGCTGATGGACCGGCGCGAGAGAAGGCTCGGCTCGTCCGCCCTGATCTCAAGCCACTCGCCGGCCTCCAGGAAGCGAATCTCGACTTGTTCGGCCAATTCCTGGGCCTCTTGCTCTGTGGCGGCCCGCACGCAGATTTTTGCGGTTACGGCGGCTTGGTCAGTCTCCTGGCCGATGGCCTCGATCGATCCGCTGGCCGTCGAGACGACCAGAGTGGTCCCCGACCGCATTGGGTGCTGAAGCTCGACCGTCCTCTCAAATCTGGCCCGGTTGTCCCAGTTGCCGTCGCCGTCGATGACAATGCACCCCCCGACGAACAATAGCACGACGCTCACAGCACCGGCACAAAATAGGGTCAGTACTACAGAACCTTTGATGAATTGTTTTCGTTTCATCTCACATTTCCTTTCTGCCCTAAGGGCAACTTCAAAATTCCCCCACTTCATTAGAGTCACTAGAGCGAAATATCTGCGGCGTAGCCATATCGTTTTGTCAGATCGGTGAGTAGAATATGAGAGAGCAGTTACCGTAAATAACGGTAAATTATATTTGGCATGTGCCGAATTGCAAGTGAGATTAATATCTGCACAATAGTATTTGCCTCTTGCTATGCGTAACCTTGGTGAAACACGTCTGCGACCCATGTCAATAATTCCCTTGCATGGCACTATATATGGGAATTATAATATTGTTTCACGCTCTATTCGCGCAAAAAAGATAAATATAGTAGTGACCAGACGAAACAGAACGAACACAGAAGAGATTAGACGAAAGATTGATGTAATTGTAAGTCTTTATATATCAGTGCTTTGTAGCTATTTTGTTTATTTTTGATATCGTTAGGTGGGAATACGGATAGGCTTGATCGACGTGAATCACACCCGTGAGGTCACTGGTTCGAATCCAGTACCGCCCATTAGTATAAGTCACGCTGAATCCTGTATTCAGGACACTCATCAAATCAATGTCGCGGCTGTAACCTAAAGTTGAAAACGTATCACTTGATACGTTTTGGAAAAATTTGGAGGCTGTGGCAATTAACAAAAAAGAAATCACCAAATATTTTTAGGACAAGGTAGAGGGCCGGCAATTTCCCCAACTGCCGGCCCTTTGGGCAAATAGTTAGTGTACGAGTATTCCGAAGGCATTGCTTGTGAGGCGTCTTAACGTGCCATAGCCTCGATTTCCTCTGTTCTCATGGCCACGTCGTAGATGCGGATATCATCAATCAGGCCGGAGAAGAAACTTGCTGCCTCAAGAGTTACGCCGGCGCCAATGTAGAGACCGCTTTGTTTGCCTTCTAAAATGTTCTGCTCATCCTGGGCTACATTAATACCATCGACATAGAGCATTCTAAAATAACCATCCCACACAATGCATATATGATGCCAGTTGCCGTCGGTGATTACCATCTGTGACTGCAATGGCCCTGCGGAGCGGCCGGAGCCTTTCAACTCCGTCATTAAGCTGCCTTCAGATGGATTTGCAGAAAGCCAATTTACGCCATCTGTTTGAGCTATGACCACTTGCCCGGGGGCGCCACCTTTTATCCAGGCAAATATGCTGAACTGGCCATCTGCCGGATTCAACACAAAGTCGGTGCTCAGGTAGTTATTTATCCCATCGAATTGCAGCGCTCCGGCTGCCTTACCATCAGCAGGCTGCCACTGCGGGTTGCCATTGAGGATAGCGTCGTATTTACCGGTGTAGTCGTAAGCGATATTGCCTTCTGTCTCGTCAAGCTTCAAGTAAGCGACCAATTCAACCGGTAGAGTTTCTTCAAACAGATGCTCGGCAAGGACGACCAAATCATGGGCATCTACTATGCCATCTCCGAACGGTGTCGGGCCGATATCACATAACGGCTCGTTCTGTCCCCAGTGGTCGGCCATTATGCATAAGTCAACGGAGTCAACAATTCCGTCGCTGTTGAGGTCAACGATGGGTGCGACCGGCACTTGCCAGATGTCCGAATTACCTTTTCCCCCGGACCGAAACGAAGCGAAGTAGAGCATACGCCCATCGGCTGAGATACTTGGATTGAGGTCTGCGTCTGAATCGCTGTTGACGGGCGGACCGAGGTTAACAGGCGTGGTCCAAGGAGCATCTAAGGTGTCTCGCCTAGTAATCCACAGATCATGTGTACCTCCGTCACTTGGACAATATCCGCTAAAGAAAAGTGACATACCATCGGGAGAGATTTCCGGTGCGCCTGCCACGAACGGAATGTTGATAAGTGGGCCAAGATTAACCGGAGTTTCCCATGTATTGTATTGAGAAATCCGCTGGGTGACCCATATATCGGCGCCTCCGTATCCATTGGCTCGAGCAACCGTTCCGAGCGCATCGCCGTCAGAGAAAAACAGCGTCAATCCATCGGCCGAGATAGTCGAGCTAATCTCATCGGCGGAAGTGTTTAGGCCTGGGCCGAGGTTCACCGGCTCGCCCCACGGGTCAAGCAGTGTTTTACGCGTTGTAACATACAGGTCATAATTACCATAGCCGCCTGCGCGATTGGAATTAAAGTAAAGGCTTAGGCCGTCGCTCGATATATCCGGCCCGGCATCTCGGGCCGAACTGTTGATTATTGGACCGAGGTTTACCGCTTGCGACCACTTGTCATCCGTTGTTGCCCGCGTGGCGACATAGATGTCTCTGTCGCCGTAGTCACCGGCGCGAGTGGACTGGAAATAAAGTTCAAGCCCGTTAGCCGATATTGATGGGTCAAACTCGGGATTCCCACTGTTAACAGCGGATCCGAGATTAGCGGGTTCTCCGAATCTGAAATCCGCGTGCACTTGTCCAGTCCCGGTCAGCACAATTACCATTCCTGCCATTACTGCAATTTTCCACATTCTCATAGTCTTCATTCTTGCCATCCTGTCTGATTTGCGATAGAATAGTCATATCCTTTCTCCGGGCGCGCAAATCGACCGCTCGGAGCCGGATCCGGGCTGGTGAGGCTGTTGCCGAAATCGATTGACTCACCAGCCCTTACAACAGCAACATTAAATCAATTCACATACTTTATTTTCTTCGCTTCTCTTGTATTGCTATGGTTGTTTTTGTGTTTCTAATTTTTCCTGAAAGCTACTATCAGCTATCCAGATTTCATGGTGCCACTGACCGTAAACCTTCTCAATGGCCATTCGGCTCATATCCGGGGCAGACCAACAGCATCGTGAGAAAGAACCATCCACAATCCTGGAGGCCTCTTTGTTGTTGACATCATAAATCCAGAGTCCGCCGCTCCAGAAACATCCGACACTCAATTGCTGTCCGTCGGCGGACCAATTGAGAAAGAGCTGCTGGCCGTCTTCCATGGGCCCGGACCAGCGTGCGATAACTGACTGATCGGCAAGGTCCACGATTTGAAATGTCACGGCGTCAGGCATGAACGCTATGTATTTCTCATCAGGCGAGACGACGGGGAACGGGTCACGACACGTGAAAATCTCCTGCGACTCGGCGTTGTTTGGATCGGGGCGAACGGAGTAAACTTTGTTATCCAAACGGCAATGATAGTAGATGCGGCTTGAATCGCCGCTCCAGTTGGGCCAGCCTCCCCTGGCAAGAAACCGCGGATGGCCTGTGCCATCAGCTTTGACAATCCAGACTTCCTCCTGTTCCCACCCCCTATGCTTTCCCTGAGGTTCAGAAGTCAGGTCCTTCAGTGACAGGACCTGCCGATCACGCACATACACAATATATTTTCCATCGTGAGACCATGATGGGTCTTTTCCCGGAACCGTCAGCAATCGTGTCTTTGAAGTTTCGAGATTGAGGATTTCAATACCGCTGGCGCCCAGGACGCCCCGGCTATATGCCAAATGAGTACCATCAGGTGACCAGCTCGGGTGAAAGCCCTCGGCCACGACCCGTCTGGCTATCCCGGCGAGTTGACGATACTCCTCTGCAGCCCGGTGCATAACTTCAAAGGCCGTCCCCGTCGGCCGCTTATCTTTCGGATACCATGATTGATCCGCCCATAGGCTGTCAAACACATATTTGGAGGCCGAACAATTAAAACGCATTTTATCCATCAGACCTGACTCGAGAATCTTGTCATATTCGGTCTGTGCCTTTTCATAATCACCCAATGCGACAAGGGCACAGAAAAGATGAAATTTGTATATCTCTTCCTGGGGCCGTAGCTTAAGGCATACTTTGGCATCGTCAAGAGCCTGGTCGTATTTACCCATCCGCATCAGGGTTTGGCGGCGCTGGTTACTGAGTTCCGCCAGGCGTCTGTCACGTGGAGCTATAAGGCTTGCAGCCCGGTCGTGATCTGCAATAGCTTGATTGAGCAGCTCACTGTCATTTTGTGTAAGAGCAATTTCGCGTCGTGCGATGGCCCGAAGCGAATACCCCGCCGGATTTTTCGGCTGGCTCCCAATCATAACGGATGCCTCTGTCTCCATATCACGGTGTTCACCAAGCGCGTAATAGGCCAAAGCACGCGCTCTTCGCGCCCCAAAGTGAGTCGGATCCAGCTCCAGTGCATCATCGAGCCAGCCGAGTGTTTCCTGCACGGTCTGTGCGGTTATGGCACGCAATAAATAAGCGTCAGCAGTCTTCGGCAGCAGTCTCTCACCCTGCCTGAGGTGGATCTCCGCCTTGTTCTTCATCATAGGGCCATTGGGGGCCGCCTCCAGATATATGGAAGCGAGAAGAAAATGTGCATTGGCGGCGATTTCAGGCCGCTCCCCCAGGAGAGTTCGCAACTGCTCAATTCCGGCCTCCGGGTCCTGTAGCTCCGGCAGAATGCGGGCGTGCAGTAGCCGGGCTTTGGGCCCGACAAAACGACTCGACAGGATGGGTTTAATTTCAGTAAGGGCTTGCTGGTATTCGCCGCTGGACAGCAAATCCTCGACCAATGCAAGCGTTCTCTGATGGTCGGTGCGGGTTTGCTGAACGGTGACGCGAACATAGGCATATGCGACAAGGAGCAGGCCGACAACAATGACTGCCGCAGCCGACCAGGTCATCACCTGGACTCGATGTCTCCGCAGGAACTTCTGCATGCGGTAAACGAGGCCGGGTGACGCTGCCGTAATGGGCTCATGCCTTAGATGCCGTTCAATGTCTTCGGCCAAAGCGTGCGCCGTCTCGTACCGGTGTGACCTGTTTTTCTCAAGGGTCTTCATCACTATCCAGTCAAGGTCGCCCCTGAACAGTTTGCGCAATACCTCCGGGCTGGCCTGCCTGGACCGAGCGACGTCCGTCAGTGTTTGGCCGAGTGTGCGGATTTTGGTGGACGGCTTTAATGGGTCTGTCTCCTGAATGATTCGCTGCATCTCGGCATAGCCGGCTTCAAGGAGCGTCTCGGCGTCGAAGGGGGTCGTGCCCGTCAGCAGTTCATAGAGCAGCACACCTAAAGAATAAATGTCCGTTCGAGTATCCACGTCCAGCCCGCTCATTTCCGCCTGCTCCGGGCTCATATAAGCGGGTGTGCCAATCATCTGGGTATAGCGTGTAAAGACCGTCTTTTCGGTAAGCCGGTAATTGGTTGCCTTGGCAATACCAAAATCAATGACCTTCGGAACCGGCGTACCATCGTGCAGAGTCACCATTACATTGGAAGGCTTGATGTCACGGTGGATGATGCCTTTCTGATGGGCATGCTGGACCGCGTTGCAGACCTGTATAAATAACTGCAGGCGCTCAGGCGTGCTCAGCTTGTTCTTATCACAGTATTCGGTGATGGAGACGCCCTTTACCAGCTCCATTACAAAATACGACCGGCCCGTCTCTGTGGCCCCAGCATCAAAGATTTTGGCAATGTTGGGGTGGTCCATCAATGCCAGGGCCTGGCGTTCGGCCTCGAAGCGGGCGATGACTTGTTTAGTGTCCATCCCCAATTTGATTATCTTGAGGGCGACCGTGCGGCGGATCGGTCTTTCCTGTTCGGCCATATAGACGACCGCCATGCCGCCCTCGCCGATTTTTTCCAAAAGCTTGTATCGATCTATTGTGGCCCCGGGGCATTCTATAAGAATTGGCCCTTCCCAGGCGGCAGTGTCGTCCAGGACAAGCGCTTCGAGGAAATTGCCCGCTTCGTCATTGGCCTTTAGCAGCGCCTCGATATTGGCCCGAAGGGGGGTGTCGCTGCCGCAGGCGGCATCCAGGTATGCTTCTCGTTCCGGGCCGGGTTCTTTGTCAATGGCTGCGTGATAAATTTCTTCGATTTCTTTGAGCTTGCGTTCCATTAATAGCTCCTCAGTAACGTTTTCATATAATAATGCGAAATTCGGATATAAACCGACTCAGGAAAAGTCGGAAAAAAAAGAAAAATAACTCTTAATAGGCCGGCTCAGACATCTTTTCGTAACTGGTGGAAAAGCCACGCTCGTGCGAAAGACCAATGTCTGATCGCCGTAGCGCGGGACATTCCCAATACTTTGGCGGCCTGGTCGATACTCAAACCGGCAAAAAAGCGGAGTTTTACCAAATCAGCTTTCACAGGGTCTTCGTTGGCAAGCATTGTAAGAGCCTCATCCAGTGCAATAAGCTCATCGGACCGAGGTTGGGCGGGCGCTTCCGCCCCCTCAAGATCGACCCGTCGATGCTCTCCGCCGCGTTTGAGGCTTTTTTTTCGCCGGGCATTTTCAATGAGAATCCGCCGCATCGCCTCTGCGGCCGCCTTGAAGAAGTGCCCGCGATTGTCCCAATTCTGGCTTTCTGACCCGATGAGCCTGATATAAGCTTCATGAACCAATGCGGTAGCCTGGAGCGTCTGGCCGGGTAATTCATGTGATAGCTTCTGCGCGGCAAGAAAACGCAGCTCCTCATATAACAAAGGAAGCAGCTTGTCTGCCGCCTGTATATCTCCTCGTTCGATAGCGCTTAAAATGCGTGTGACATCTGTCATAGTTATTCTCAGGAATAGATATTTGCCATCTCCGGTCCAAGACTCATGGTAACAAGCCCGAAAGGTGCAGGTGGACCTCTATAAATATACCTGTGCAAGTCAGGATGTCCTTAACAGGGACAGATTATTCTATCAAGAATTAGTTGATGTTTCAAATACTACAATATAAGGGCAGGTGCGGGCATGGACGAACCTCCTAATGTGCCCTTTTCGGAACTTGTCTGATTTTCGGCGGGTTGTCGTAACGCCGCCCAGTGGTTGGTTCGCCGAGGGGCACAAAAAAATCCTTGGGAAAATTCTTATTTGGCATTACATTATAGCGAGATTAGGTTCTTAACGAAAAAACTATGATTCAACAATCGGAAATTTCTGTAGAGGCGTTTTTGGATAATCCGACAAAAAAGCATATCCGGCTGACCAGAATCCAGAAGCTCATCGGCGACAGGATGTTAAAGTCCAAGCTGAACAAGCCCTGTTTTTACATTTGCTCGAAGGCGGATATTACTGAGCTTATGGCCATTCGTCCCAAGCTTAGAAAGTCGTTTGGTGTCAAAATAACAACGAACGCTTTTTATATCCGTGCCCTTAGTCTGGCCGTAAAAAAATATCCTCTTGCTGCAGGTAAGGTTGAAGGTGATAAAATAAGGATTGCCGAACGCATAAATGTCGGCTTTGCGGTCAATGCTCCCCAGGGTCTTGTTGTGCCTGTGGTCAAAGATGCCGCAGAAAAGACGTTACCGGATATCGCCCGCGAGGAGGCGTTGCTAACATATAAGGCACGCGATAATCAACTGACACTTGAGGAGATCGAAGGCGAGACTGTAGCATTGAGCAATCTCGGTGCTTACGGCATAGATTGTTTTCTTGGAATTGTTCCGCCGCCTGCCAGCACTATATTGGCTGTCGGTAATGCGATTCCAACCCCGGTTTATCAGGGCGAAAGTGATACAATAACAGTACGAAAAATAGTCAGCCTGTCTCTGGCGGCCGACCATAGAGTTATGAACGAAGTTTATGCCGCCGAGTTTCTAAATTTCATTACGGCCGAACTGCAAAACCCGCAGCGGCTGGTTTGACGGAAAACATAAGTTTTATTGTTCAGTAAATAGAACGGGTGCTATTCTACTATTACCGTCTCGTCGGGTTCTATGCCGAGTCGTTCGAATCTTCCAGCACGGCCTTTTTCGTCACCGGTGTTAATTTCCCGCGCGAGTTTTCCCACAGTGAGTGCATGTTCTCTTGGCACTACCAGCACCCCGTCACCGTCGGCTATTACAAGATCTCCGGGGTAAACAAGGACACCGGCGCAGTTAATAGGAAAGTTATAGGATTCGGCAATGAGCCTTCCTGGCCGGACTCCGCGGGTGCTGTATCCGTTTTTGCAATAGACTGAGATTTTTTTGACCTTGATAATTTCGTCGGTGTCCCGTGCGCCGCCGTTTGTTACGACACCAACGACGCCTTTTTCCGCCCAGCCGAGGCTGTTGTTGGAGCCGATAAAGCCGCATTCGGGTATCCCGCCGGCGTCGATAACGACGATGTCTCCGGGTTTTGCCGCGCCAAGCCAGGCATCCGGGGCTCTTCCATACTGCTGAGATTTGAATTTCTTGAATCCGTCAAGGTTCGGGAACGAGTTTTGCCCGACTCTTACATCTGTAGGTACATGTCGGACGGTAATTGCGAATCCTGTTGCTCTGTGAGAAAATTTTTCTACATCCCGCCAAAGAGGCCGGATGTCCTTGTTCATTAAACCTATGTCCTGCAGTCCAATCAGGTCCATACCATCGAGCACATCCGTCAGCCGCAAGTCCTTGTATAAATCGAGAATTTCTTTTCGTGCCTGTTCGCTGTCGTCGAAGCTTTTATTGTTCAGCAGCCTTACTCCTTTAGGTGTCGTAAGTTTACGCCGATTGGTTTTTTGCGCTTCTGTGATGGGGATGCCTGATATTAAAATAAGCAATATTATTGTTATAAGGCTGACACATTTTGTACATTTCGTTAGGTAATACATGGTGACCTCCTGATAATGGTTAATAAATTTTACTACCTGATTTCTATAACACATGTTACACTAAGGGTGGTGTGAAAAAATGCAAGTGTTTTTTTGATTAAGAATGTCGCATTAAGGAGTGAGAAAAATGAGCAGGTCTTTTAGAATCGTCCATGTTTGTGTTTTCATTTTGATAACTTTAACAGTAACAGCCCCGCATGTAATGGCGGTGAGTTTGTATAAAGTCGAGCCGTTATGGTCCGATGGCGCGCCGGGCGCCAAAGGCAGCGAGGATGGTGACAAACCTACTCTGACGATTTATCTTCCGCCAGGGGAAAAAGCGACCCGGGCTGCTGTGGTAATTTGTCCCGGCGGCGGTTACGGGCATCTGGCTATGGACCATGAGGGTCATCAAATCGCTCAATGGCTTAATTCGTTCGGTGTCGCCGGTTTTATTCTTCAGTACCGCCATAGTAAAAGCGGTGCCGGTTATGGTCATCCGGCGCCACTTCAGGATGCACAGCGGGCGGTAAGAACGGTTCGCGCCCGGGCTAAAGATTGGAATGTTGACCCCGGCCGGATAGGGATTCTCGGTTTTTCGGCGGGGGGACATCTGGCATCCAGCGCCGGTACTCATTTCCAGAATCGCTACAGCGATGCAAAGGACTCAATCGATAAATTCAGTTGTCGCCCGGATTTTATGATACTTATTTATCCGGTCATCTCGTTTACCGAATGGTGCACTCACAAGGGTTCCAGACGGAATTTATTAGGGGACAATCCTGAGAGTGAGCTTGTTGAGAATCTGTCCAACGAAAGGCAGGTTACGGCCCAGACTCCGCCCACTTTTTTGGTGCATGGCAATGATGATAAGGGAGTACCGCCTGAGAACAGTATCTTTTTTTATCTTGCTTTGCGAAAGGCCAAAGTCCCCGCTGAGATGCACATCTACGAAAACGGAAGACACGGCTTTGGTCTTGGCAAAAATTTCGGGCCCGTTTCGACCTGGCCGACTCGCTGTCAGGAATGGATGAAAAATCGCGGGCTATTGGATAAGAAAAAATAGTGACCAATTAAATTAGTCTTAAACCTGCATTATACTCAAACTACGCGTAATTTTGTAGGTTGGTAGCTCGGCTTATGAGACATCTGGTATATTACGCTTTAAAAATAGGCCGATAGCTTGCATTAAAGAGACCGAGTGGGTTGGGAACTATGAATATGAATCTGCCGCAACTGAACCAGTTCGCCGAAGGCTTGAGCAAGATGCTGGCCGACGGTATCGGCATCAAGAGGGCTTTGCAGGTAGCCAGTGGTTGTATGGCCGCTCCGGTAAACAGGCGCTTTGCCGAGAGCCTGAGCCGGTCCCTGTTAAGTGGAGAGGACCTGCCCATCCAAGAGTTCTCACGTTCACTACCGCCTTTCTTCCTGATGATCATTCAGTGTGGTATGCTGACAGGCAGGCTGCCTCAAGCCTTGGCTTCCGCCGCCTATTATATCCGTCAAGTTCTGCCCGTCAGATATACCCTTCGAAGGTATGGATGGTATTCACTGACCGCCTATTTGGTGTGTATTGTTACTACCGTGGTGTTTCGCCACCGTCCTTCGCTCGTTGTACTTTTGGCCTTGATAATACTCTATGTGCTGCCTCGATGGATAAAGAATCTGGCCTATATTCGAGACGCGATTCTTGCGAAGATGCCCTTCGTGGGAACCTGGATCCAGCAGGTGAGCCTGCTGGAGTTTTTTTCATGTCTCGACGTTTGTTATGACAGCACATTGAGCGTGCAGGAGATGTTCGATTCCTCCATTCGGGCCGTTGGGAACCTCTCTTTGCGTCAGCAACTTCTGCAATCCAAAGTGGCGATTGAACACGGCGACAGTTTTGCCGAAGCCCTGCGAAAAGTGCAGTTTATACCACCCGGTATGATTACTGACATCCGGGTAAACGAATTATCCGGAAAACTTGAACTCAGTTTTCATGGATTTGCACGTGAGTTGAGAAAACTGATTGAGGCCAAACTGCAGCCGGTTAAAGCCTTCGCCGCAGGATGTGTCCTCAGCTATGGAGTGATTATACCCCTGAGCGTTATTCTACCAGTATTCCTCGATATAGACTGGCTTCCCCTTTATTTGATGGTTATGATAGGTGAACTATGGCTGATCTGCCTGTATATGGCCGTAGTTAATTACCTGCAAAAGGCTGTAGATGTCAACTGCTGGTGGGACGGTCTGCGGGATAGTAAAAATAGCGGCCGGTGAATTTAGTCTTGGCCTTTAAATACAGGCGATTTTTCTATGATGTAGTCGAGATAATAGTGTCAATGCTTCTTGAGCTGGAGTGTCTCCTGCCCGTTGACAGTTCCCAGATATGGCCCCATATCGAGTTCGACCTTTGCGGTATATGTGCCGTCCGCCAACATGACGGGCGTATCGCATACGCCGCTTCAGCCAAACTTCATTTTCTCTTCTGCCATGACCTTGCCGTCTTGGATAAGGGTCAACGTAGGTGATTTTCTGTCACCTGCTCCGCTGAGTATTCGCAGCGTACAGCCGTTTTCATCTTTCAGCCCAGCCGAGATCGCCATCTTGCCATTCTTAATTCCAGAGCTTATTTTCCACTGACATTGTCCGCCGAGCCGAACCGGTTTACTCTTCATTGCATCAGCGGCATTGGAAAAGAGTTTCATTTTTCCGTTAATGAAAAAGTAGTTCCAACCCTCGGTATCCAGAAACCAGTGAAAAGAGTAATCATTCCCCGGCAGCTTGGTGTAATTCTTACGGGTGAGTGAGTAGATATAGAGAGTGTACGTGGCCCTTTCCTCTGCCTTAAACGGCCCTGTGAATTCAAATCGAGGCTCCAGCTCACCAGCCCGGCTCCCACGCTCAAGTCGGGGGAACTTCTTCCCGACCTCATCAGTCAGGTCGCCATTCATATTTTCGTCAACGTAGGCAACATCGTATCCGGCGCCTGTGCCCCCGGATTCATCGACTATGCCCAGCATCGACTTCGTACCCTCGTTCCCTAACACTACACAGAAGTAAAGCGGATTTTCCGAGCCGTATTGCGGTTCCTTCTGCAGTTTCCAGGTATGTTCAATCGCCTGAGACGGCTGAAATACTGATTCCGGCGGATTCACTGAAGCGGCTGGTTCTGCGTTATTCGGTTTCGCTTCTGCCTCTTGTTGGCGGCTGTTGTCAAGTGACGTTACAGTCTTTTCATTAAATCCTGGTACTGGGGAACCTATTCGATAGATTACGATTGCCCCAACAACAGCTATTAGCATCAACAACCACAGAATGTGATTTTTGTCGGTATGAAACTTCATATCATTGTCTCCTAAATTTCCTAATGTTTTTCCACGAAAAGCAGAGCAATGTATGTATGGTTTCCGTATGACTTCCTGAGCTTCTCGTCATTCAGGGAAATCCCAGCCGCGGTTGCATCCTAATACAATACAAACAAATTTTAATCTGTCAAGGAAAATTTAACAAACAATTCGCTATATCTGTTTTTAGCTATTTTTCAGCCATTTCCGACAAGTACAGCGACAGGTCGGCGGGGCTGATTTCATAACTAAAGACGTCTTACAACTTATAATTCTTTACAATCCGATCAGGTGCCGGATTTCTCGGATGTTGTTTGTGTAAATTCGGAGGGCTGTTCGTCCAAATCACCTTCTTTTTGTTGCTGATGGGGAGATATTGTTTTGATTTCGATGGGAGGCTGGTTTTGGTTTTCGTCGGTCTCGGCCTGGCATTTTCCGACTGGATGCTTAAAAGACGCACAGTAATATAAATATCGTTTTCAAGCCCCTGCGGGTATCTCGCTTTTTCCTCTCATACCACCTCAACATTTGACCTTAGTTCGGCATTTTCCTGTCGCAACTTTTCATTGATAGTAGTTAATTCGGCGAGTTCCTGCTGCAGCTTTTCATTAGCGTCAGTTGATTTTTCGTTCTCTTGCCGCTGCTTTATGTTGACGACTGTTAAATCGGTGAGCTTTTGATTAAGCTTCTGTTCGGAACGTCTGTACTTGGTGAATACCCAGAATAAAAGTATTTCCGATATTATTAAAGCAACCACAGCTGAGGCTGTTAATAATATCTCTGCTTTAGAGCCAATGCCAAACGGAGTTCCGGCAGCTTTCCATTTCTCAGTGGCTGACAGAGCTAAAGAGATAGTGTACAGTCCTTCAACAGCCATGCTTTCTATTATCATATTGTACCCTTTCAATTCTATTATTTATCTGGCAGGGCTTCTCAAGTTGGATTGTGAATGTACCTGGATGTTCTGCCGTCTTTGTCCCATAATATGGTCAATTATGTCCGGCTTGCTGATAATGCTGGCCACTTTTCCATGTTTCTATACTACCGGCACTCTTACTGAAGTAGTTATCTACTTTTGCAAGAAAATAAACTTAACGGTATGTATCGGAATATTGGGGTAACAACATTATCCTTTTGCTGATTAAATTTTAGGATTTTCGAATGTTGTTTGTGTAAATTCCGAGGGCTGTTCGTCCAAATCGCCTTCTTGTTGCTGATGATCCGGGGAAATTGCTTTGATTTCGATGGGAGGCTGGTTTTGGTTTTTATCGGTCTCGGCAGGCTGTGTGTCCGGCTGTTGAGCTACTTGTGAATCAGGGAGTGGTGACGGGGCAGAGATAGCCGGGCGTTGTTCTTGAATCTCATTTACGGCAACAGGTTGTAATATATCTGCGGCTTTCGGTGGATGGAATTGGGCATGTATGAGTTCGGCTACTTTTCTGTAGTCTTCTGCGCCGTGGCAATTTTGCTCGTATTCGAAAATTGTTTTGCCGTAACTGGGTGCCTCAGCGAGCTTGATATTTCTTCTGATATGAACCGGCAGGATTTGGGCCTGAGACCAGGGGCAGTCGGTTCCTTGTGCGTTTTTGAGGAATTGCTCGATGTCGTCCTTGACTTCATTTGTAAGTGAGGCCCTTCCATCGAACATGCAAAGCAGCACCCATTTTACTTTCAGATTAGGATTAATTCTTTTGTTTACAAGCTCGACGGTCTGGAGCAGCTTTCCGAATCCCCGCAGTGCCAGGAAATGCGGCTGCAGCGGGATGAGGACATCTTCTGAGGCGGCGAGGGCATTTAGCGTAAGCAGTCCGAGTGAAGGAGAGCAGTCGATAAGACAATAATCGAATTTATCCCGGCTTGACAGCATTGCTTCTCTCAGGATGGTTTCTCTTCCGACTATGCTTACCAGCTCGCTTTCGGCGCCAACGAGGTTAATGTTCGCCGGCAGCAGCCAAAGATTGGGCCTCATGAGCATAATTTGCTGTTCAAATTCAGCCGACTGAGTCAGGACTTTATAAGAGCCGGACTGGACTATTTGCGGTTCGAGGCCGAGGTGTATCGTCAGATGTGCCTGAGGGTCAAGGTCGAGAACGACCACCCTGGAGCCTGCGGCGGCAAGAGCTGCTGCGATGTTGACCACAGTCGTGGTTTTTCCCACTCCCCCTTTCTGATTTAATACTGCAATGGTTCTCATCGTTCGTTGTTCGTCGGCCGATACCCGTATGATACGTTATTTGATTTACGGATTACATTTTTTTCAGGATGGCATCGAGCACGCCGTTAACAAAGGCCGGCGATTTATCGGTACTGAACTTTTTGGCAAGCTCGATGGCCTCGTTTATTACAACTTTTGGCGGGATATCGGGACAGAATTTCAACTGATAAACCGCCAGTCTTAAAATACTTTTGTCAACAGGTGATAGTCTCGAGAATTGCCACTTTATTGTCGAATCAATTATCGGCTCGTCGCACTGTTGAAGATTTTCCCAGGTTCCTTTAATCCAATCCGATGCGAGTTTTCGTACAAAATCGTCTTCATCTGCTTCTGTGAAGAACCCCTCTAAAAGCTCAAATACGTCCGGGCCCTGCACGTCAAGTTGATACAACACCTGCATTGTCAGTTCTCTGGCCCTTGTTCTTCTATCCATATTAATAGTTCGTAGTTTATGAACTACGAGCCCATAACTACAAACCGCTTATATCTGTTCCATGACGTTGGCCATTTCCATAGCTGTTAATGCTGCATCCGCACCGGCGTTGCCCATTTTTGTCCCGGCCCTTTCGACTGCCTGTTCGAGTGTATCGCAGGTCAGGACTCCAAAAACGGCCGGTGTTGGTGAATCGTAGTTGATTTGTCCGATACCACGGACTACCTGCTGACATACATAATCATAATGGGCGGTTTGGCCTCGTATGACCGCGCCGAGGCAGATTACCGCGACGTATTTACCGCTGCTGGCGAGCTTTTTGGCGGCCTGCGTAATTTCACATGAGCCCGGCACCCAGACCGCGGATATCTGTTTGTCAGCGGCGCCATGGCGCTGGAGACAGTCTATTGCACCTGCAAGCAGTTTCGAGGTTATGAACTCGTTGAACCTGCTGATTACAATAGCGTAATTGCCCTTGCCGGCAGTTATGTGGCCTTTTATTTCTTTAATCATAATTTCACATCTCCAAATTATATCTGTGGTACCTCAGACGACTGACGCATAGCTACAACCCAGCTGTCAACCATATATTATAAGACTCTTTCCGGCCGGTTTCCAGAAAAACAAGCCGCAACCTGAAGAGCTCCGGTTCGCATTTCATTAGCCTCAGAGGCTAAACTATTCGATTATAAGGGGTTATAAGGCAAATTTCCAGCAAAATTTTACTTCAGGCAAAAAGCTCTTAAGCCGACAAAAAACCGCTAACCTAAGTTTATTTTGTGGGCGATAACCACGCTGTATGAACCCTTGGCTATATAGGGATAGACTTCGATAAGGTGCCATTATGCATTTTGATAGTATGGAATACGGCCCCTATGGCAAAGCCGAGCAAAAGGCTCGGAAGGCTTTTGAGCTTTATGAAGACGGCAGAATGACTCAGGCCCTGGATGAGCTTCAGACGGCGATTGAGATAAATCCATCCAACAGTTCCTGGCATTTCAACAAGGCGCTGACGCTGGATTCTATAAACCGGTTTGAGGAAGCTATAGACGAATATGAAATCGCCCTGCAGTTGAATCCCGACGATTTGGAGATACTAAATTCCCTGGCGGTCGATTATACCCGCACTTGCAGATATGATCAGGCCATTGAAACTTTTGAGCATATCCAGGAAATTGACCCGGGGTTCGAGCCGGGCTATTGCAATAGGATAATAACATATACGGAAATGGGCCTGCATGATTTAGCCGAGCAGATGTTTTACCTGGCCCAGCAGATAAAACCGCATTGTGCGTTGTGCTATTATAATATCGGCAACAGTCTTTTTGTTCGCGGCCATTATAAAAAAGCTATCCACTGCTGGCTGCAAACTTCTGAGCTTGAGCCGAGTCATCCCCAAATAAACTACCGAATCGCCCAGGCTTACTGGTCGGACGGTTATATTGAATGCTGCCGGGAGCATTTCCTGGCGGAGCTTCGTATAAACCCGGGCGATATCGATGTTATTTTCGATTTCGGATTGTTTCTGCTCGAGACCGGTGGTATCGAATCGGCAAAGGAAAAGTTCAACAGAATACTTGAGCTTGACCCGAATTTTGCGGCTGCCTTATTTTATCTCGGAGAGATTGCTTTTAGCAGCCGTGATTTTAAACGGGCTGTGGCACTATTCAGTCAGGCACTTCAAAAAGACAATACTCTTGCAGGGCCGTGCTACAGGCTGGCACAGTATGCTTTGATGAAGGCCCAGGACTTAAAGACAAGAGCTTATCTGGTTTCGGAGCTGGAAACTTGTCCGGAGGATGCGGATACTTTGGTTTCTATGGGGTCGATGTTTTTGAGTATTGGCGAGGTTGATTATGCGATGCATTGTCTGCTGAGGGCGGTTGATATCGATTGTGCAAACGCGGATGCCTATTATTACCTTGGCAATGCCCGGGCAATGAAAAGTGAGTTTCGTGATGCTGCGGAATTTTTTGTTCATGCACTCGATATAAGAGGTAATCATATTCCCACTTTAAGAGATTCGGCTCTTGTTTATCTGGCAATGGGCAAATTGGCGGACGCTGCGAGAAACATTCATAAGGCACGTTCATTAGCGCCTGACGACCCGGAGCTAAAAGAGCTTGGCCGGCAAATATTTGCGGCGCGGATAAAACAGTGGGTAGTGGATGTTTTTTATCGATTCAGTTTTAAGTCTGTTTCGAAAAAAGTTCTTCATTAAATTTTTTCGTGCTCATTATTCTAATCTTCATTCCCAAAAGCCGCTATAGCTGTTATTGTCTAAATTCTTATTGAAGCACTTTTTGGTCCGGCAAAGTCGTACTCTTTGCCACCTATAATCACTTTGTTGACTGTGAATGTAACCGTACCGCCTTTTTCGACCCACTCTGTCCTTAAGCTGATTCCGCCATTTGCATTTGTTACGCTGGAGAAGGAGACAGTTCCACCATAACCTCCGCTCCAGGTTCCCTCTATGGTCGCTCCGGAGATAGGCAATCCCGTCGGGTCATTCTGCGTAACTGTAAGCTCTGCATATGCTTGGTACCAGCTCCGGAAGACATCTTTCTTCCATAGGCGCATATTGACCTTTATGGGCGGGGCGTTAAGGTGGATGTAATTCGTCTTGGTTTTAGTGTTAGTACCGCCCAAACCTGTTACACTTAAACTGACCGTGAAATCACCGGTATCCTTAAATGTGTACGTATGAATCGGATTCTGTTCCGTTGACGTTGTTCCATCGCCGAAGTTCCACAGCCGACTGGTGATGTTCCCTGTGGAAGTGCCGGTGAACTGCACAACCAGAGGGCTGTTGCCGCTTATTGGTGTTGCCGTAAAGTTCGCAATCGGACCCGGAAACGTCACTTGTATATAACCTTCCATCGTTTTGGTGTTTGAACCGCCCGGGCCGGTCACAGTTAAGTTTACTGTGTAAGAACCGGCTTTCTGGTACGTATGGGATGGACTCCGCTCGTTCGAGGTTGTTCCGTCGCCGAAGTTCCACAGCCGGCTGGAGATGTTCCCTGTGGAAGTACCGGTGAACTGCACAACCAGAGGGCTTTTACCGCTTCTTGGTGTTGCCGTAAAGTTCGCAACGGGAGCCGGAGGCGTCACTTGTATATAACCTTCCATCGTTTTGGTGTTTGAACCACCGGGCCCGGTTACAGTCAAGCTTACTGTGTAAGAACCGGTGTTCTGGTACGTATGGGATGGACTCCGCTCGGTTGACGTTGTTCCGTCGCCGAAGTTCCACAACCGGCTGGTGATGTTCCCTGTGGAAGTTCCGGTGAACTGCACAACCAGAGGGCTGTTGCCGCTTCTTGGTGCTGCCGTAAAGTCTGCAACCGGAGCTGCAGATATCACTTGTATAAAACCTCCTACCGTTTTGGTATCTGAACCTGAACCACCCGGGCCGGTTACAGTTAAGCTTACCGTGTAAGAACCGGCTTTCTGGTACGTATGGGATGGATTCCGCTCCGTTGACGTTGTTCCGTCGCCGAAGTTCCACAGCCGGCTGGTGATATTGCCTGTGGAAGTGTCGGTGAACTGCACAGTCAGAGGGATTTTACCGCTTCTTGGTACTGCCGTAAAGTTCGCAACGGGACCCGGAGACGTCACTTGTATATAACCTTCCATCGTTTTGGTGTTTGAACCGCTCTGGCCGGTTACAGTTAAGCTTACTGTGTAAGAGCCGGCGTTCTGATACGTATGAGACGGACTCCGCTCCGTTGACGTTGTTCCGTCGCCGAAGTTCCATAGCCGACTGGTGATATTACCTGTGGAAGTGCCGGTGAACTGCACAGCCAGAGGGCTGTTGCCGCTTCTTGGTGTTGCCGTAAAGTCCGCAACCGGAGCCGTAGGCGTAAATTGTATATAGCCCTCCCTAATTATGGTATCTGAACCACCCTGGCCTGTTACAGTTAAGCTTACTGTGAATGAACCGGTATTCCGGTAATAATGAACCGGATTCCGTTCGTATGACCCTACTCCATCACCGAAGTCCCACCTCCAGCTCGTAATACCTCCAAGAGATATTGCTCCTATAGAAGGATAGTTGGTAAGAGTAGCTCCACAAGAGGAATTATCAATGAATTGTACGACCATGGGTTCATCGATGTTTATTGGGTCTCTTGTAAAGTTCGCAATAGGAGCTCTCGGTGTGTAAATTTTGACGTAGGTTTCCTGAGTTTCGGTATCCGAGCCATCCGGGCCTGTTACCGTCAGGCTAACGGTGTAAGCGCCTTCGTTTGAATATGTATGAGATGGATTCGGATCGGATGATGTTCCTCCATCACCGAAATCCCATAGCCAGCTGGTTATATCTCCTGTGGATTGGTCACTGAATTGTACCGTCGTATCCAGAAGACCGGTTGTTGGGCCACCAGAAAAATCTGCATCGGGAGGTTGAGCTCCTAATGGTAGCTCCGCTTCAGAAGTTGTCCATTGAAGAGCGGCAAAAGCATCTACTATCCCCCAGCCGTATCCTATGTCCCAGCCTTCTGCTCCCTTGTCTTTTGCTGTGGATTCTAATGCCTGCCTGACTTCTGCAGGCGAGGTGGCATTTCCGTTGGCTATGAGCAGCGCTGCGATCCCGGAGACATGTGCAGCGGCCATTGAAGTGCCTTCCGTAAAACTGTAACCCCAGGATATTGCGCCGTCTCCGGCTATTTTATAAGTCTGCTGTAAAATACCATCTCCGTAAGCATCTTTATTCTGGTCAACATTAAGGTCTCCTCCGGGAGCTGCCAAATCCAGACTGACTCCGTGGCTGGAGTAATAAGCCAAAGTTTCATCGTAACGGGTGGCGCCGACGGCAATAACATAATCATCGTAGGCAGCGGGATAACATACACCACCGATACCATCATTACCGGCCGCGGCTATAAGTGTTACTCCCCGGTTATAAGAGTAAGCAATCGCCTCCTCTAAAGTTATTGAAGGTTCACTTCCTCCAAGTCCCAGGTTAATCACATGAGCG
>Ga0307378_10002137_pt1 | contig 30921 bp, 33 predicted proteins | sample UN1MG_FD_202238 | JGI IMG/M metagenome (GOLD analysis project Ga0307378, IMG submission 202238) | Soil microbial communities from Risofladan, Vaasa, Finland - UN-1 | ecosystem: Environmental > Terrestrial > Soil > Coastal area > Acid sulfate soil | place: Finland: Risofladan, Vaasa | collected... | reverse complement strand
TGGTTTTCCTACTTTTCCTTAGGTTTAACAGAAATTAACCAATTAATCCATTCTTTAATTTTAATATTTGAACCTTTAAGAGCTACTTCAAAGGTTAAAATTGAGGGATTAATTTCTTTTGCATGATCAAATAATCCATCTAAACTAAAATCAGGAAAATGTTCTAATAGATCTGACTTTGTTATTATTACTGCATCAGCATCCTTGTAAATAACAGGATATTTTTTTGGTTTATTAGGACCTTCAGGAACACTAGCAAGTATTATACGGTAATCTTCACCTAAATCATAAGAAGAAGGACAAACAAGATTGCCAACATTTTCAATAAACAAAAAATCAATTCCTGCTAAATCCATTTTTGCTAATGCATCTTTTATGAGTCTAGCATCTAAATGACACATACTACCAGTATTTATCTGTAAAACCTCTACACCTAAAGTACGAATTTTTTCAGCATCTATTGTTGTAGCTAAATCCCCTTCTATGACAGCAACATTTTTTTTGCCTTTCAGATATTCAATAGTTTTTTCAATAAGAGTAGTTTTCCCCCCACCAGGTGAACCCATAATATTAAAACTAATAATATTTTGTTGATGTAAAAAATCCCTTATCTCAGAAGCAATTTGTTCATTTTTTATTGATACGCGTTCTAGAACAGTGATTTCTTTAGTTTTGTTCATTTTGAAACCTCAAATTAATTATTAATTAATTCTTTATTCATAGTTTGTTTTGGATTTCTCTAAATAGTTTGTTATATTTAATGTAAATAATTCGATTATTTTTACTTTAGAATAGTATTTTTAAATAATGATTTGTTTTTGCTAAAAACTTTTGAATTAACTTTTAAAACGATAAATACAATAAACCATTTGTACTAAATGATTCTTACCTCTTATTGCAAATAAAACAAGAGGTATAGAATGGAATTAGTTCAAAATTCGTAAATCTATTTACTTTCAGATTTGAATGGAGAGTATTAATTATGGAACCTATTATAGAAACAAAATTCCAATCAGAAGAATCCTCAAGTATATTAAAAATTGTTCTAGTAGGTGATTCAAAGGTTGGAAAAACGACCCTTATTAATGCTCTCGTAAGAAGGGGTGTTTCAGAAAGAGGATACTCTGTTTCATTTGAGCTACCTTTGCAAGATGAAGATTCAAATAACACTCCTAAAATGAAAGGAATTATTTACGATTTACGTTCACAAAGATATTTTCCTTATCTGCATTCTCTTTTTTATCATGGTGCAAAAGGAGCCATTATCATTTTTGATGTGACCAATAGAGAAAGTTATAGATCCATATCAAAGTGGCGTGATATTATTTGGGGCCATGTAGGGAATGTGCCATTACTTTTATGTGGAAATAAATCTGATTTAAGAGAAAATAATAGTGAACAAGCAACAATTTCAGAAATTAAAGAATTAGCTAAAAGTCTACGAGAAAAACAGCATAACCCGATTCCTTATCTTGAGATATCTGCAGTAAATCGTATTATCGCTTATTCAGATGCAATAGAAACCCCCACTGAGGATGAGGATATTTATCCATCAATTGATGCTTTTAGAAAACCTTTTGAAAATTGGTTAATTCAAATTCTTAAAAAGGGAAACCTACCAAAATCCTTCTAGAATTATATAAGCATTAGATAAAATAAATCAAGGGTAAAATCACAGAAGTTGAGAGAAAAATGATACAATCAGTTATAGTTACTGAAGAAGCCTATAAACAAATGTTTCAGTATGTCATTGAATATGCAAATCCCAATAGGCCTTATAGGCAATGGAGAGAAGTTATTGGTTGGTTAATTGGAACAATTGAAGGTGAAATAGCAACAGTATTACGTGCTATCCCAATGACCAGTGGTAATTCAATTTTTGTAGAGATGACCGACTATACAATAATACCCAAGATAGCTGAAGAAGCGGAAAAAATTAATGCTGTTATTGTTGGCTGGTTTCATAGTCATCCTTCCTTTGGATTTTTCCTTTCTGGTATAGATATTCGTACTCAAAGGTATCAACAAAGTCTTTTTGAAAATGCTTTAGCCCTTGTTTGTGATCCAACAAAAATATCTGCTTTAGAACCTGGCATCCATGGATATCAAGTATACATGGAGCATGGACATGGTAGTGAATACCGTGAATTAGATATAATGGTTCATGAGGAAGAACCTTATCCGAATGTTTTAGAGCAATTACTATTAGATGCTGGTATTGACCGTTCATATTCTGACGTGATAGCTTATGAAGATTTAGCTGCTCTTTATGCCCTTGAAGGAATCAGTCCTCCACAAATGACTGTTGCACAAGCAACTGATTTGCTTCCTGAAGAACGTGAAGCTCTACCACAAATTGAGGTATCATACGATATTGGTAGTCCATTAACCCATGGAAAAGAAGGTTATATACAAGTAAAAATCTCAAACATTGGTCAAGGCATTGCTTATTTAGTAGATATGGCAATACCTCCATCCTACGAATTCAAAATGATATCAATGTATCCAAGAAGAATAATTGACCAGCTTAATTATGATTCAACTATTTTGGAAACATTCAAAATAAAACCAATACGTGATTATGAAATAATTTTACCAAGTATCATTGTTCATTACCGTACTTTGAAACAAAGAAAATATCAAGTTATTGTACCAGCTACAAAGGTAAAAGTAACATAAAAAAAAATAACAAAAATAGGGTTAGATTTACCCTATCTATTGTTTACTTCTTCTTTCCCGGACCCATCCAACTATAGCTACAATCAGAAGGGCTAAAATACTAACTAATAGTAAAACAAAAACAGCGTAAATATAGTCTGGTGAATCTATCCGACGGAGATCGACATTAACGGTCGCATTAGCAAGTAATTTTTCAAAATCAAAAACAGTTTCATCACCAGCATCTTCAACATCCCTGAAGTAGACATACAATGATACTGTATAATTTTCATGAACAGGCCATTCCTTACCTAATTTTTGTTCAAAAGCAAAACTTCTAGATTCCATTGGTGCAATGGTATTTCGTGTAGCAAGGGAATAGAAAGTGAATGGAGCATATGGTTGGATGTTTTTAGATGTGTTATCGGGATGATAAACTCTGAGATCAAGTTCAGTTAAAAGATAAGTTGTACTAGTATCGTTATTGAATATTGTTCCTCCATAAATTATAGTATCACCTTGATAAATGATTTGAGAAGGAATTTTAGGATCAAAAATAAGTAACCATCCTGCTTCTGCAGAGGTACGTGCTATTTGAGGTTGAATAACAAATGACACAGCTAATAAGCTTGTTAAAATAATTGTAAATTGTAATATTTTTTTGTTCATTGGAATTCACTTTTTTTCTGTTAATTAGAGGAACTTAAGTCAGATTTAGCTCAATTAATTTTAAAACATTTCTTTCATACTTTTTAATTATTACTTGATCAGAGTATTAGCTACTTCTGTCCTGATAATATGATATTTCTGTTCTAAAAGTGCTTCAAAAGTGTTGTTAATACTAATAGATCCATCCTCATTTTTGAGCACTACTCCACCAATAGTATTTATGGTGTTTTTGGACAATTGTAACGAGCATTTATTACCGGTTTTTTTGGTTATTTCTTTTGCAATAGAAGTGAAATCTTTAATTTTATTTTGATCTTCTTTGCGCATTATTACTGATAGATTGCCACCATCAACAGCTATACCAGCTTCAATAATCAAACCTTCTAAGATTTTATCATATTCAGCTTTTTTATTGAAATTAGATAATTCGTTCTTTGCTAAATCAAAAGTTTTCGTAATTTCTTCTTCTTTCTTTAAGAGAATTTCTCTACGAGCTTGTAAATTCAATGAAGCTATTTGTTGTTTTTCTTGCTCTTTGATTGTTTTTACTTGAGATTCGAGAATGATTTGTTTCTCTTTATCAGCTAAATCTTTGCCTTTCTGTTGAATTTCTTTAGCTTGCTTCTTAGCTTCATTTAAAATTTTGTTAGCTTCTTCTTTAGCATTACTAATTATATCATCAATCATTTGATTTATGCGTAGTTTTTCTGTGGACAATCTTCATCTCACCTTTAAGTACCAGCGAGTAGATTCAAAAAATGTTCATACTAATAAAAATATTTTGACATTAACTCCAAAAAAGAGTGATAATTTTGAATATTTTTTGTAAGATTAAAATATCAAAAAGGAAATTAGTTCAAAAAAACTATTAGAATGATCAATTCATCTAATAGAACATAGAGTTTATATTTAAAGAATAATAAGCTTTCACGTTTCATAATAGAAATAAAATTACTAAATAATTGTATTAAGAATGGAGATAAGTAAAATTGAAGCAAGCACCAAGAGTCCAACAATTGGAATATGCTATTAGAGATATAAGTGCAGAGGCAAGAAAACAAGCCGCCTTAGGAAAAGATCTAATATGGCTAAATATTGGGGATCCAAATAAATTTGATTTTGAAACACCACGAAACATCGTTGATGCGTTCATTAAAGCTGCAAATGAAAACAAAAGCTTCTATTCAGAATCACAAGGTATTGTTCCTTTACGAGAAGCGATTATTGAAAAAGAAATGAAAATAAATGGCGCAAAAAACCTCTCTATAGACGATGTGCATGTAACAGCAGGTATTTCAGAAGGAATAATGTTTCTTTTTGGTTCATTATTACATCCAGGAGATGAAATATTGATACCAGGGCCTTCTTATCCTTCGTATTCCGCCTTTCCAAAGTTTTACGAATCTAAAGGAATTGATTATAGAACTATCAGTAATGATAATTGGCAACCAGATGAGGAAGATATTAGGAGTAAAATAACTGAAAAAACAAAAGCGATATTAGTTATCAATCCTAATAACCCTACAGGTGCAGTTTATAGAGAAAAAGAATTGAAAAACATAGTTAATATTGCTGGTGAATTTGATTTACCAATAATCTCTGACGAGATTTATGATCGCTTAACTATGGATCAAGAATTTATTGGGATGCCATCTATAGCAAAAGATGTTCCTTTATTTATGTTGAATGGTTTCTCCAAAGTCTATTTAATGCCAGGCTGGCGAGTGGGTTATTGTTATATCCAAGATCCAGAAGACAAAATTAGAGATGTTTATAATGGCATAATTAAACTAGGAAGACTACGACTCTGCGTAAATACTCCAGCTCAATATGGTTGTGTTGAAGCATTAAGAGGTCCACAGGATCATATTAAGGATACTGTAGCTAAACTACGATCAAGACGAGATCTTATCTATAAACGTTTAAATGAGATTGAAGGCATTTCTGCTCAAAAACCAGAAGCTGCTTTCTATATTTTCCCAAAGATTGAAAATCTTGGTAAATACAAAAACGATAAAGAATTCATCCTTGCTCTCTTGAGGGAAGAGGGTGTTGTGGGTGTTTTTGGCAGCGGATTTGGTAAAGAATTTGGTGATGGATATTTTAGATTGGTATTCCTTTCACAAGAAGAATTGATTGAAGAAGCAATGAATCGTCTTGAAAGATTCATGAAAACAGTATAATCAAAATAATACTATTGGCAAAAATAATTGCCAATAATTTCTTTATTTTTTTATGAAAACCAATTAAGCATTTTAATGAGCTCAGTTTGCTGTTCGAGTAATTCAGTATAAACATCTTCTAATCGGCGTTGAACTTTTTTCAGAATGTCTTTGGTAAGATTTGTTCCTATTTCTCTTTCAATATTCTGTCGTAAAACTTTAAACAATTTTTCTAATTGGTTTAATATCACATCAAAATCACTGGTTTGACTAAGCAGTTTTCGTAAATTATTTTGATCAATCAAATAATCTTTTTGATCGCTGATGAGTTTTGCTAATGATTCATCTTTAATGATCATTAAAGCAAATGTATCACGTTTCAGACGTTCAAGTTCGCGAATGCCTAACCAATTATCCACTTCATCATAAATTAATTGAAAAAGATCATCGATAAATTCAAGCGAACGTGTATATTGAAAATCTTTTTTGTCTAGTACCAATTTCCATTGAGGTAAGATTTCCAAATACCGTTCTGAAACTAGTCGTTCAATTAAATTATCTAATTTTTCTTTATCAATGGCAATTTTTTTCTTTATATCTATAAGAGTCCTTTGACTTCCTATTTCTCCAAGTACTCGAGCAGCATATTCTCCTGCGTAAGTAATTGTCTCATTATATTGTTCAGATCCCACTTCTATAGCTGTTAAACCTTTCTTTGTAAGTTCGAAAACAGTATTATCATTAATTTTAAACTGAGTTTTCACTATACCAATTTCTTCAAAATAAGATATTATACTTTGAACTACTTCCACACTTAATTCAAGTTCCTCACTAATAGCATTGATATCATCCTGCCCATTAACTCGTGTTAGAATCGCCCATTTAATATCATCCAATTTTTGGGGGCCACGATCCGAAGTAGTAAGTTTAGGTATGTGATAAGGACTTATGGGTTTTCTTGAGATTAATTGTTTTACCATTTCCTCAAAATCAACATAACAAGTTTGAAAACCATTAAAATTAGCGATTTCTGTATGATATTTTCGTTCAAATTCAACAACTAACAATTTTAACTTTTCTTTAAAAGAATAATCTTTACTACTTAGAATGAGTAAGCCAATAACTTGATTTCCAGGCTCAACTTGTAGAATGAAGTCCCCTCGATCTATATATTTGACCATTTCTTTACCTTCTGATGGTTTTAGCTCTTCAGCAAAAGTGATTACCGCAGAAACAAAACCTGATATAAGGGTAGGATCTAAACTAATATCTTCTCTAAAACGATAAGAAAATAATTGCACACCTGATTGTTTATGAATCATTTGAAGTTCAAAGGGAATTGTCATCTAACATACCATTCATCTAATTTGTTACGTTTAATCTAATTGTATTGGACCGATATCTTCATCACAATTACCACAAATAATTTCTTGTATCTTGTGAGCATATTTCCTCAAAACTCTTATGGTCAAACCCATCGAATTTAATTCTAAAGAGGAACCGATAATTATATAGTCACCAGCACTTGTAAGAATAGTAAATCCTTTTTCCCCTCGTACTAGAACTTCTAGTAACTCTCCATGTTCATTCATCGATACAGCCTGTTCTCCTGTAGAAAGTATTGCTGCGGATATCGCTGAAAGTAAATCAGGGTCAGCTCCTTTCCTAGCGAAGAAGGACACTTTTAATCCTTCACGATTAACAACTGCTAATGCTTCAAGATCAGTATATTCACCAATTTCTCGAAGAATATCATACATCTTTTTCTGTATTTCAGGACTTTCAGGCATAATTACACTATCCATAAATAAATACAATTAATTAAGCTATTTTGTGTCTGAATGTTAATATATATTACTTTATGAGAAAAAAAGAAGAAAAACGTCTAATAGGCTGAAGAAATATAAACAACTGATTTTGCTTCAGTACCACAAATTAGACATTTACCATCTGGTTTTTCTTTAATATCTTCTCTCGTACCACGAATATCTGCGCCGGTATCATTTTTTACTTTATCAGCACAAGCTATATCACCACACCAATTAGCTCGGCTGAATCCTCGTTTGGTACTTTGGATTTCGATTAATTCTTGGTACGTTTTAGGATAACTGATACTATTAGCAAGCAGATTGTCTGCCTTTTTTTGTAAAAAGATTTGAATTTCCTTTAAGATTTTCTTTGCTTTCGAAGCTGCATCTTTGATAGGGATAATTATCTTTTCACCAGTATCCCTTCGGACCATGACAACTTGATCATTTTCTATATCTCTAGGTCCAAGTTCTAACCTTATTGGTACACCTCTAACTTCCCATTCATTGAATTTCCAACCAGGTGTATATCCTTCACGTTTATCAAGCTCGACCTTAAGACCAGCTTTTGTTAAGATTTTTAGGATCTTCTCACTTTCGCCAAGAACGTGTTCAGCGTTTTCTTTCTTGTAAATTGGTATAATAATAATTTGAATTGGTGCAATAAAGGGAGGAATAATTAAACCTTGATTATCTCCATGCAAACCAACAATAGCTGCAATTAATCGTGTTGATAATCCATAACAAGTTTGGTAAACATGTTTGTTCGTTTTATCTTTATCTTGAAATGTAATATCAAAAGCTTTACTAAAGCCTTGACCAAGGTTATGGGTTGTTCCTATTTGTAAGGTTCGGCCATCTGGTAATGGTGAATCATAAGCAATAGAATAAACTGCTCCCGCAAAAGTGTCATGTTTGGGTCGTCTAAGAATTAGAAAAGACATACAACTAAGTTTGTAAACAGCCTCGTAGATTTTCATAGATTCTCTAACTTGTTCTTCAGCTTCCTCTGCAGTAGCGTGACAAGTGTGTCCCTCGGACCATAAGAACTCTCGATCACGTAATAACGGTTTAGTGTCTTTAGTATCAAATCGAATTATATTACAAAATTGATTAATTTTAAAAGGAAGATCGCTATGACTACGAATCCATAAATGAAACATATCATACATAATAGTTTCAGAAGTAGGACGAAGAGCTAATCTTCTCTCGAGAGGTTTATCCCCAGCATGGGTTACCCAAGCAACTTCTGGGATAAATCCTTCGAAATGCTCTGCTTCGCGTTGTAGATAATCTTCTGGTATAAAGAGCGGAAAATATGCATTTTTATGACCTGTTATTTTTAGTTCAGAATCCAATTTTGCTACAATAGATTCCCAAATAGAATACCCATAAGGCATTATAACATTAGCTCCTTTCACGGGCGATCTCTTGTCAACTATTTCAGCATATTCAACAACGGTAGTATACCATTGTAAAAACTCTTTTTCTTTATCTGGAAGCTTCATAAGTGCAAAATAAAAAACTCTTAACTTAAATCTTTTCGTTTATTTCACACAAATAGTAGAATTAAATGGTTATTTTTTTTTCCGTAAAACCTTTTCTTCCAGTAATTAGAAATGCTGTAAATCCAATCATTCTAGTAACTGGTCTAATTGCACCAGTCTTTGTTGTTAAATCTCGTCTGATAACCTCAAAAGCTTCTATCTGGTAAAAATCATTCTCAACCATCGCTATAATTGTTTGGTCGACCTGTGTAAACGTCGGAACAAAAACAACCAAAACTCCTCCACCCATGAGAGCTTTGCGAGCTGGAACAATAACATCCCAGGGATTTGGTAAATCTAAAACTACTGCATCAATATCTGTTTCATCAAAACCTTCAACTGCATCTCGAATCTTAAAATCAACAAAATTTGAGAACCCTAATTTTTCAATATTTTTTCTAGCAACTTGTTGATGAGCTTCTTTCCAATCATATGAGTAAATTTTTCCGGTAGGTTGGACATATCTAGCCATAACGGATGTTAATGCTCCGCTTCCAGTGCCAGCTTCAATTATTCGAGAACCGCTGCAAATACCTGCTGAGAAAATAATCTGAGCAATATCAGTTTGATAAATTACTTGAGTAGAGTGGGTGATAGCATCCAAATAATCATTAGGGAATGGCTTCCAAAGAAAGAAGGTAGCATCTTTATTATTAGTTATACTGGAACCATACTCCATACCAATTAAATCAGTTAATGAAACAGATCCTCTATGGGTGTGAAATTCTTTACCATTTTCGATTTTCACCATCCATTTTTTCTCAGCTGAAGCTGAAATTAGGACATAATCACCCTCTTGAATTTTCATTATTTTTACCTCAGATGAGTTAAACACAGCTATTATAATAACATTCTGAATTTGATTAACAAAAGTTTAGTTATTAAATTCTAATTATTGGCTAAATATTCCATATATCTAACAAATTAAAATTATCGCGATACTAATTTTAAATATTCATCGTTGATTATCGCTTTAAAGAAACTTTTATCGGAATCGCCTACAATAGTTTTCGTACCGATAATTGTTGTAGGTAAAGAAAGTATCCCATAATCTTTTGCCAATTTAGCTTCCAAATCAATATTGATAACTTTCAAATTAATAGGATATTCACTACTTAAGGTAATAAGATTCTGCAACACAGCTGGACACCAGAGACAGTCTTTACTAGTGAAGAAAAGTACAGGTAATTTTTCTTCATCAAAAGCCCCATTGAACAAGACTTTTTGCTTAATAGGAATACCAAATTCTTCATTCCAACCTGTGAGCATTTTAGCAATCATGGTAAAAATATCAACAATATTTTTGCCTGTTTTCGCACTTGCAAAAACTATACCATTAAATTCTTTTCGTATTTCATTTTGAGCGATTTTATCTGAAATCTCATTCATGTCATATTCCAAATCGATTTTGTTAAATAAAACAATTTTAGGTATTTTCCGATTTATTACTTCACTGATTTTTTCGTTCCAAACGGTTAAGCTTTCTATACTATCAATTTTAGTAACATCAGTAACAAAAATAGCTGCATCTGCTTCAAGTAAATATCTAAAAGCAAATTTTTTGAAAGCCTCTTGCCCTCCTACATCCCAAATAGATAATCCAACTTGTCTTTCATCGATGATAATATACCTCGTATAAATATTGAAACCTAATGTTGCAGCATATTTCTCAGCAAATTGGTCGTGGACATATCTTTGGATGATACTTGTTTTTCCAACACCTGGATTGCCTAGGACCACTATTTTTCGATTTTCTATGGAATTGATCAATTTTTCCACCAAATTGGATTAGCTAGTTAAGCGTCAATATTCATTTCTAACTTGAATATAGAGACTATCTATATGTTGTCTAAAATACCTTTGTATTGAGGAAAATCTATATTAACAAAAGAAAGTAAAATAAGTAATTTCAAATCATTTTGACTTTCTTTCCTTCCTTACAGATATCACAATAATAAATCACTCGAGAAGGTTTTCCAGATTTAACACGGACATGAGCAGTAGTACCAGGATAAAGGAATTTCTTGCATTTATTACAGAATCTTAACTGCCATTGGGTTGGTATGGGTATTCTTGCTTTCATAGCAATTTTTCGAGCAAGTTCTCCATATCTTTGAGCTAATAAAGGATCATTACAATAAATTGCATCAGCTCGACTAAGTAAAATAGTAATGCGTTCTGAAGCAATCTGTTCTAGTTTTTTAGTTTCATTTTTTCTTCGGCTCAAAAAAACACCCTCAAAATAATCTATTTTGTAGCTAATTTTAAGATTATATATTAAATATTATTACAATATAAAAAAGATAATCGTAAGATAAATAGATGTAAATTACACAAAGCTATATAAAGAGCAGAAAAAACCAAAAGGTAACGAAAGATTAAAAATCTTGAACATTCAAAACGCAGAACGTTCTAAGAGGATTTGAATATCTAGAGATAAATATAAATGCAAGCTATTCATCTTACACCTCTTATTGTAATAAAAATAAAATTAAAGTAGGGTAAAACCATGCCAACGGTTTACGATGTTCCTGCAGAGGATCTAATCACAGCTCTTTCAGCTGAACTAAAGAAGTCTAATAAAATTTCTCCTCCTGAATGGTCTAGTTACGTTAAGACTGGTTCATTCAAACAACACGCTCCACAGAATCCCGATTGGTGGTACGTCCGTTGTGCATCTTTGTTGAGAAAAGTATACGTAAAAGGTCCAATTGGAATTGGTCACCTTCGAAAAGAATATGGTGGAATTAAACATGGAAATAGTGGTCCAGAAAGATTCAGTCGTGCTGGTGGTGCTATTATACGAAAAGCCCTCCAACAATTAGAATCTGAAGGTTTAATAACATCATCTCATTTTGGACGCTCAATTTCACCAAAAGGAAAATCTGTTGTAGATAAACTCTCAACAAATATCATTAAAGAGAAATATCCAGAACTCAAACAATATTAGACAAGTATGGGTACTTATAATGTGATTACTATGTCTGAAGATCGCGAATTAGAAGAACTAAGAAAAAAACGCGAAGCTGAAATACAAGCACAAGCGCAAAATCAAGCACAAGTGGAAGCTCAAAAAGCTGAAATAGACGCTCAAAAAGCGATGATCCTAAGACAAATACTCACACCAAAAGCAAGAGATCGTCTTGCTAATATTAAAATCGCTAGACCCGAATTTGCGGAAAGCTTGGAAAATCAATTAATATCTTTAGCTTCACGAGCAAACTTAACTTCACCATTAACTGAAGAGCAGTTAATTGATATCTTAAAACGACTCCAATCCGGCAAGAGGGAAAGTACAATAGAATTCAAACGAAAATAACAGAACAAGAAGGAAAGAATAATGGCTAGATATAAACCACTTGGAAAGAAACTTAGAATGGCCAAAGCTGCCAATCGAACAAGAGGCGTGCCAACTTGGGTTGTAATGAAAACTTCAGGAAAAGTCAAACAACATCCTAAGAAACGACATTGGCAACGAAATACCTTGAAAGTATAAATAACGATTATAGAGTGAATAAGAGGCAGAATAAAAATGAGCACTGATGAAGAAATTGTTGAAGAAAGAATTTACACTATTCCCTTCTACCCCAAGCTAAAGCTCTCAACCAGATATAAAAGAGCCCCACGTGCTATCAGATTATTAAAGGAATTCATTTATAGGCATATGAAAGCTGAAGATATTATTATTGATAATGAATTAAACGAATTCATCTGGGCTAGAGGTATTCAAAAGCCACCCAGAAAAGTACGTGTTCGTGCAATTAAAGACGAAGAAGGTATTGTCGAAGTATATCTCGTGGAAAAGAAAGTTGCTACAGAAGCACGCATTCCAGAGGTAAGACGAAGACCTGGTCGAGGCGAATTGCGTCCTCCCGAGGAAGAAGACGTCGAAGAAGAAGAGGACGAATAATCCTCTTGATTTATTTTTAATATCTTTTTTTCCCTTTTTTTCCCTTTTTTATTTCATCGAAATAATGATTTTGAAAGCATATACTTATTTTTGGGTAGTATTACTCAGAATCGCGTATATGAATAATTGATATTTATACCATGAATAATGAAATGTACTAATATATTTATGTGTAAATAAATGGGTGACTCCATTGGGTAATCAGTTTAAAGAGGAAACAGATAATAAAATAATTCTCGAGGAAGAGAACGAAGCAAATAAGAATAATCAAACAAATAATCTAGAAAGCAGAACTACAAATGTTGAAACACCTGAATTGAAGCATTATTCTGGAAAAACATTTGTTATTGAACTTGCTGCTGGAGCAATTTTAGGTGGTTTGAGTGTACTTTTAGGATTTACTTGGGACGCTTATGTTGAATCATTAATAGGTTCAGTAATATTTGCACCAGGAATGACTTGGTTTGATGTTGTAGCTGTACCAATTCTAGTGGCCTTTTTCGTATTTAGTATACGAAGTGGTATGATAGCAGCAATAATCGGTTGTGGGTCAATAGTTTTCTATCTTTCAGAACCTTATGGTTGGTTAGCTATGCAACCTAAATTTGTTGCATCAGTCTCTATGTTTCTTATACCGTGGTTATTCCTAAAGCTAGTTAATAGACGCTATGCGCGAAAGAATAAAGAAACAAAATTATCTCAGAGATTTAAGTATTCATCAGAGACATTTAAACCAATAGTAAATTATATCATTTTGATGAGTATTGCAATCCTAGGAAGAGCAATTGTGATGTTCATTTTTAACCTCTTTGTGACTTTACCTGTCTATGGTTGGTTATTTTCAGATCGATCATCATTTGCTTGGGTAGGAACAGATCCAAAATTCTTCCTAATATCATCAGCACTTTATTCTTCATGGAATCTTGTTCAAGGACTTGCAGATGCAGTAATTTCTTATCTAATTGTTTATCCTACAAAATTATACAAATTATATAGCACTTGGTAAATAAAAAAGAAGCAAATTCATCTTCATTTTTTTACCAATTCTTTTATTTTTTTTTCTCTCTAAATATAGGCTAATTTACTGCACTGAGCAAAATTATTATAACTAGAAACAGTAAATACATTACAATCTAATACAAAAAAGTGAAAAATTCTTATACTTAGACACATAACACTTTTTAGTTAGAAGTTACTATGCTATATTATCCTATAGTTGTAGCAACAAAAGCGCATAATAAAACACTTAGCATAATTTACAGAATAAACTAACGTTGCCGATAGGTTCTCTGTAATTTTACGCTTGCCTTTAAAAAAGTAGATGACATTGACTTTGAGGTCATATCAAATGATAGCCATTACAAAAGAATTCAAACAAATACTTAAGGAAGTATTTGATAGCAGATGTATAACTGAGATTCCTGCAGTCGACCTAGCTGATATTTTAAATATTGATTTAAAAGAATTACAAGTACTTTTTACAGATAACAGTATAAAGAATGAATATAAGATTGTACAAGCAAAAGACAGTACTTTATTTGTTAAGCGATCCCTAGAAGGAAAATTAGAGGGAATAAAATTGATAAGCGCTTTCAAGATTCAATGGGATAATATTGGAGGATGTCCATGTTTTACGTGCTATGAATTAGATAAATGTGACGTTGGAAACCCCATTTCTTCAGTTGATTGCCCACTTTTCACAAGATGGTTATTCGCAGAACCACAAAAAGGACAAAAAGAATAATTTTTTAGAAAATTCAGATTAATATTACAGATTTTTATTTGTAATAGTTTTCTGTTTCTATTAAGCTATCAAAGGATTCTAAAAGCAATTATTGTTATTTTTAAGTAGAAAATTATTTGGATTGATAGCAATGAGTGATAGGCAAAAAAAGCGACGAAGAGAATTTTATTATAGAGAAGCACTAAGAGAAGGCTATCGTTCCAGAGCCTCGTATAAATTAATTCAAATTCAAGAGAAATTTAACATTTTCAAAAGTGGCAACTTAGTTCTAGATGTAGGTGCTGCTCCTGGTGGATGGTCGCAGGTTGCTAGTAATTATATAAAACCAAATGGTCGGGTATATGCTGTTGACCTTGATTATATAGAACCAATTGATAATGTAATTGCTATACGAGGTGATATTTCAGACCCAGGAACACAAGAACGAATTAAAACTTTAATAGCTAATCCTGTTGATGTAGTTATTTGTGACATTAGTCCTAAAATCAGTGGTAATTGGACAACAGACCATGCAAGACAAATTTTTCTAGCTGAAGAAACTTTACGTTTAAGCATATCAGGCATATTAAAACAAGGTGGCAAATTTATTTGCAAACTTTTTATGGGAGACTTATATGAAACATATTTGAGTAATGTGAAAATCCTCTTCCATGTTGTTTATAATTATAAACCAAAAGCTTCTCGAAAAGGCAGCGCTGAAGTTTATGTTATTGCCAAAGGATTAAAGAAAGGACCCATAAAATGGAAAAAGAAACCTGCTGTTGATGAAGGGGAAGAAGATGATTGATTATCCACTTGAATCAGTTATTGAAGGAAAAACAAGTGTTCTAGTTCCCAATTTAGAGGAAATAAAAAAACCATTATCAAATTTTCCTCCTGCAGATGCTCCTGTTTTTTATAACAAAATAATGGAATTCAATCGTGATTTTGCATTAGCAACTTTACGTGTTTATAAAAAGCATTATGCCTATAAAGATGAGCTACAATATTGCGAACCTATGGCGGGGAGTGGTATACGTTCTGTTCGAGTTGCCAATGAAATTGATGGTATTACAGTAGTAATTAATGATCTCAACCCATTTGCTGTTGAGTTAATAAAAGCAAATATTGAACATTTAAAAATACAAGAAAAAACGGTTGTTTACGAAGAAGATGCAAATGCATTAATGTTGAGATTACGAGCGGAAGGTACAAAATTCGATATTATCGACATTGACCCCTTTGGTTCCCCAGCTCCCTTTGTTGATGCTGCAGCTCAAGCTATAAGCACCGATGGTTTACTAGCAATTACCTCAACCGATATGGCAACCACCTGTGGAGTGTATTCACAAGCGTGCATTCGAAAATATGCTTCTAAACCCATTCGTAGTTCCATAGGGCATGAAATATCTGTAAGAATGCTCATAGGTTTTATAGCAACTGCTTTGGGAAGACACGAGAAAAGTTGTCAACCAGTTTTTGCTCACAGTACAGCTCATTATATTAGGGTTTATGTTCTAGTCAAGAAGAATATCACGAAAGCAAAAGAATCTATGGAAAATTTAGGCTATATTGCACAATGTCCTCATTGTCTTACTATTGAAAGTTCAAAGGGAATAATAAATAATCTTAGTTATGATTGTTCAAACTGTCACATGAAACGAATTATTGGCGGACCATATTGGTTAGGAAAAATATTCAATGAACGATTTGTCGAAGAACTAGCAAATGAATTAGATACTGAAAATGAAAAGTATTTTACTATTAAAAAAATGAAGAAGCTAATTTCAATAGTAGAAAATGAAATGGAAGCTAATAAATCAGAAAAAGCAATGATAGGGTTCTATGATTTACATGAGATAGCTGATAAACTTAATCTACCATCACCAAAATATGAAGCAACCATTAATGAATTATTGAAAAAAGGATTTATTACAACAAAAACCCATTTTCGAACGAATTCCATAAAAACAGAAGCTTCAATGCCTGAAATAATTGAAGCAATAAAGAAAGTTCTTGAAAATCAATTTAATTCTTAAGAAACATTTTTGTTTAGTTGTGGGTGATTTCTATATGACTGATAAGCATGTATTTAGCAGGTGTTGATGAGGCAGGTAGAGGTCCTGTCATTGGTCCACTAGTAGTTGCTGGGGTGGTAATCAATAAAGAAGACTTGGATAAATTAGTGGAACAAGGATTAACAGACTCGAAACTATTAACCAAAGAACAACGAAATGAATTTTATGATAAAATTTTAGCTTGTGCTATTGATTATAAAATAATTGTTATTCCTGCTGAAGAAATTGATTATAAACGAAATAATGCTATAAATCTTAATCGTATTGAAATAAATATTATGATTGATTTACTCGGTTCATTGAAGGATTGGACGGAAGCTTTTGTGGATGCTTGTGACAGGAATGCAAAGCGATTGGAATTAACCTTAAGGAACAATGTTCGAAAAGAAATTACTGCTGAACATTTCGCTGATTTAAATTATCCAATCGTTTCCGCTGCATCTGTGTTAGCTAAAGTCATACGAGATAAAGAAATTGAAAAATTACATGAAACATTTGGTGTTGATTTTGGTAGCGGTTATCCTCACGATCCAAAAACAAATCAATTTTTAACTGAATATTATACTGAACACCAGGAATTACCTATTATTGCTAGAAAAACGTGGGTAACATCTAGGAAAGTGATAGAATTAAGTGAGCAAAAGAATTTAGATGATTTCTTCAGAAATGCTGAATGATTAGTAATCAGTCTTTACTCTCTTTCTTCTTTTGTCGGATCAATTCATCAATAGAATAAATCCTAACTCCATCAACATTAGTTTTTTGAGCTTCGTTACTAACAATGACTAAAGGATCCGCGTCAGCTAATTTTGAAATACTATAAGTTACTTGTATTTTTTTCATAATATCCTCTTTTTTCGACTCTTCAGCAATTCCAGTAATAGTTGTGCTTCTATGTTTTTCTTCAGGAAGAAATGCTTTAGCCAAAACACGGATAGGTATTTTTCTTGTCCAGAGTTGATCTGTCAATCCAATAACATCAAAATGCTCTTTCACTTCACGTTCAAGATCACTACGGGGTTCATTCGAATAAGCTATTGGAGTTGTAACAGAACCTATTTGTTTCATTTCCTCAAAAAGATTGATCGCTAAAGTTAATGGTTCATCTAATAAATCCTCAATTTTCATTGCTGTTTCAAGGGATACATCAACCGTTCCATGTTCGTATTCGTAAATAGCTCGTTTTGAAACACCAATTTCTCGAGCAAAATCACCCATACTATAATTTTTCTGAATACGTTTATCTCTAAGAACAGAACCATCAAATTTGACTTTAAATCCACCACGAGAAGCATAGATTAGAGGAGGGTTATGGTTGATCAGTAGATTTCGAAAGGTTTCAGAGGAAAGAGCAGGAATGTCATATCTAGTATAGACAACACCATCTTCAATCATAGCATTATTTCGTATCTGACGACTAACAATAAGTGGAAAAGCTTCCAACATGATGGCTAATTTACGAAGTTCATACGCTTGATCTTCTCTTAACCCATCAACACTAAGGAGAACTTTGACAAGCAATAAAAGATGTTGCTTCTTGGCCACAAGATCAAAACAACCACCACAACCTAGTAATGGTGTTGAAAGCGTAAAGTGTGATTGCTCAAGAATGGATGCAATTTCTTGATAGAAATGCAGGTGTTCATCTGTTATCAAGGAGTGTTTCCTCCTAATATCCTTCTTTTAAAATATCATTTAACTAAGATGTCTAAATGAAAAAGTACTCATCAACTTTAATAGTCTTATTATTCGTACGTTTCAATTAGACAATAATTGTAATAATATGCTCATTCTGTTTGTTTCTGAATTACTATTTTTAATGGTTTTGCTAATCGATCATCCATCACAAATAACTTGTCCCCAGATTTGAGATTCTTTTTAGTTATAACCATATCCTCACTAAGAATAACTCCCTTAAGCATAACTTTTGGTTCAGCTAATCCAAAAGTAAAAGCAATACGAGTTAAGACTGCTTCAATTGTTTCTCCATCCTCAATAGAAAGGGTTGATTCTTCAAGATCAAAGAAACCTCCACAAACAGGACAGTTAAATTTACGTTCGAGTTTAAGGATAGTAATAGTATTGGACATTCCATCATAAAATAAGTAATTATCAAGAGGTGTGCCAAGTTTCATTAAATGTTTTAAAATTACTTGACTCATAATTCCACCAATGATCATCGACATAGTAGCAACAGCTGGCATAGGAGCTTCAGGTTTTTTGGGCAAATTCTTCCGTTTTTTACCAACAGGGCTACAAGCTTGGCTAAGTTTATCTTGTGGGATAAGTGGTTGGCACTCAAAACAAGGTGTATCATAAGGAATAATTCGTTGAACTTGACCCATTAATCCATACATACCACCTGAGACTAATGGTTTTTTAAGATCGACTGCTAGGGAGTTTAACCAGCGACGAGCATCAAAGGAATCAAGACCACCAACGATGATATCCGACATTTCATAATAAGAACGCTTAACACTTTCTAATCGCATCGGCAAGGAAATAATATCAATATCAGGATTGATCTTACGTAATTGTTTTGCTGCAACTTCCGATTTATATTTGCGAATATCCTTTTTACGGAATAAAAGTTGACGATTGAGATTAGTTAGTTCAATAGTATCCATATCGCAAAGAATTAGTCTCCCAATACCACTTAGAGCAAGATTTGTAGCGATAAATGATCCAAGAGCACCAATACCAGCTATAAAAACAGTAGATTTGTTAAGATTCTCTTGATTCCAACCATCTATACGCATTTGTCGATCGTATTTATTAGACAAGGTCTCTCCACTCTTTAGCAAGTAGTCTATTTTTTACTTTACACTTAAAGAGTTTACTTTAATCTTTGTGTTTAAAGTTTTCGATGAAGAATTAAAATTTTTATATCAACTAAAAAGGTTTACATGAGGACCTTCTCTGAAATCAATAATTAATTTACTCAGAGAGTTAAAAGAAAACAAAAATAATGGGAAAAAAATTAAAATAAAAATTATCCTTGGATTTCTTATCGTTAGATTCCCAAAGCAATAATTTTTATACTTAATTAGATTGAATATTCACAGATTACCAGTAATGGTAAAAAATTACATGTAATTTTAAGAAAAATAGGTGCAAAATACATGCCCGAAGTATACGAATGGATGGGCGCACGGCCCGGAGACATCGTTTATCGACACCCAGATGATCGTATTATTTGGGGGTCCCAGATAATCGTTAAACAGAATCAAGCAGCAATCCTTTTCAAGGAAGGCAAAGCTTATGATGTTCTTACCCCTGGTAGGCACTTCATTACTACTAAGAACATTCCTTTAATAACCAAGTTTCTTTCACGACTTGTTGGTTATGATCGAACTCCTTTCAACGCAGAAGTTATTTTTGTTAGCACAAGTGATTTCAAGGGTAAATTTGGTGGCAGAAGTCAAACAATGGATTTAGCCCCATTACAATTCCATGGAGAGTATTTCTGGGAAGTCAAAGATCCCAGTGCTTTTGTTATGGAAATCGTTGGCAATCAACAGATCTATGATTCAACTGCAGCTACTGATTATTTGCGAAGCTTTTTTGTTCAAACCTCTATCTCTAACTTATCTCGCTTTAAATTAATTCAAGTGATGCAACAATTAGATGTAGTCAGCGAAGAAATTGAAAAAGTGATCTATCCTGAAATCAATCGTTGGGGTATCAACCTAATTGATTTGAAATATATGGGTGTAGATACTACTCCTGAATATCGTGACCGATTGTTCTGGATGCAATCAGGTGTGAATGCTGATAAGATACTCACCTTGAAAACAGTTGAAAAATCCTCTGAACATCTAGGGAAATCTGATGGTGCAAGTCTTGGTGTAGGTATGTTCCTTATGCCAGAGCTTATGAAGCAAGCAGAGAAATCTACTAAATCTTCTGCAGTGGTAACTGAGGAACAAGCAGTCGTTACTTGTCCAAATTGTGGCATTAACACTTCTCCCGCAGCAAAATTCTGTCCCGGTTGTGGTACACAGATGGGTGTAAAACCAAAGAATGCACTCAAGTTTTGTACTAACTGTGGAGATAAGATTGATCCTGGAGAGGTCTTCTGTTCCGCTTGTGGCGTAAAGCTTACTTGAATAACTGTTTAAATTAAATCCTCATTTCTGAGGATTTCTTCTCTTTCTTTTTAATCATACTATTCTTGGAGCACTTCTTTTTGAATTAATATTGCTAATTTGATAAAAACTAATTTATTCTCGAGACAGTCAATTTATGTGAAAAATAGTAAACAAATTGGTTGTGATTTAATGAGTGAATCTAAAACACCCAGGAATATACGATTAGCTATTGTTAAAGAAAAACATGAACAACTCTCAACAATTATGAAAGAATGTGCTATTGATTGTTGGATTGTTTTTACTCGAGAAACCTCACAAATAACTGAACCTGTTATGGATCTTGTTGTAGGTGGAGATGTTGTTTGGCATTCAGCTTTTATTTTTTCAACTGTTGGTGGGAACTTCAAGAAAACTGCTATAGTTGGTAATTATGACGTTAATGCTGAAAAAAACAAGAACATTTGGGATGATGTTCTTGGCTATAAAGAGGGAATATCAGCTTCATTAAAGGATTATGTAGATAAATTGAATCCTAAGAAAATTGCCCTCAACTTTTCCAAAGATGATGTTTCAGCAGATGGTTTGACTTATGGAATGTATCTAACGATTAAGGAGATTTTAGAAGCTAAAAAAGATCGATTTGTTAGTTCTGAAGCAATTATTCAGAAACTCAGAGGAAGGAAATCGAAAACTGAAATTGCTTTGGTAACTAAAGCTTGTGAAATGACTAAAGATATTTTTGAAAAAATAGGTTCAAAAGTAAAGGTTGGTATGAGTGAAACTGAAATCCAAAAAATGTTTCACGATTATATGGATAGTTTGGGTGTGATTGAATCTTGGCAAAGAAACTCCTGCCCAGCTGTTGATGCCGGACCCGATAAAGAAATAGGTCACTCTGGTCCATTACCTACTGTTCAGGTTCAGAAAGGTCATACACTTCATTATGATTTTGGTGTGAAACTTCATGGCTATTGTTCTGATATCCAGCGAATGTTTTTCTTTGGTAAAGAAAGTGACATCCCTGAAGAGCTACTTCATGCTTTTGAGACAGTTTATGGTGCAATTATTCGTGCTGCAAAATTCATCAAACCTGGTGTTAAAGGATTTGAAGTAGATAAAATCGCTCGAGATTATATCCTTGAACGAGGTTACGAGGAATATGGTCATGCATTAGGGCACCAATTAGGTATGCAAGCACATGATGGTGGAACATTATTAGGACCATTATGGGAACGATATGGTGATATACCAAAAGGCCTTGTTGAAGAGAATCAGATCTTTACCTTGGAATTGAATGTCAAAACCAAGAATTATGGTTATGTTTCCCTTGAAGAAGATATTGTTGTTACAAAAGATGGTTGTAGATTTCTCATCCCTAAACAAGAGAAATTTATAACGATATAAGGAGTGGCTTCACATGAAGAAGAACGTAGTTATTGCTGGAACAATACGAGCAGATGTAGGATTACCAACTGGAATCCAACTGCTTTTAGAGGGGAAAAGTGCTATTGATGCTGTAGAAGAGACCATCAAACTAGTTGAAGATAATGAAGAAGATTGGACCGTTGGAACAGGTGGTTTACCAAATCTTCTTGGAGAAGTGGAATTAGATGCTTCTATAATGGATGGTCGAACACTTCGAGCAGGAGCAGTAGCTGCTATAAAACATTATAAAAATCCAATCTCGATAGCACGAAAAATTATGGAAGAAACACCTCATGTGCTTTTAGTTGGCGAAGGAGCAGATCAATTTGCAGAAGTTATGGGTTTTGAGAAGGCTGAATTACTGACTGAAAGTGTTAGAGATATCCATAAAGACTTTCTTGAGGGTAAGGGTATTGTCCAGAAATCCTATGATACCGAGGAAACTATGGCTAACAAAGAACGATATTTCAAATCTTTTCAAAGCATGGTTAAAGATTTCAAACTCATGGAATGGTATAAACGCTATGCTCAAAGTAATCATGGAACAGTAAATATCTTAGCAAAGGATGCTCAAGGAGATATCTGTTGTGGGGTATCAACCAGTGGTCTATCTTTCAAATTCCCTGGAAGAGCTGGAGATTCACCGATAATTGGTGCAGGAAATTATGCTGATAATAGATATGGTGCAGCAGCATGTGTAGGTATTGGTGAAATTGTTATTAGACTCTCTCTTGCACGAATTGCTGTATATGAATTATCCAAAGGAGCAACTGTAGAAGAAGCAGCAATAAATGCTGTAAAATCAATGAAAGATTTGGAACCTGATAAAGGATCAGTCTCCATACTTGTGATGGACAAAGATGGGAACGTTGCTGCAGCATGCAATTGGGAAGATTACCATTATTGGATAGCTTCTTCTGATAAGGCAGTTCCCGAAAAAAGGGATTGCATTTTTGTCAATTTAGATCTAGTAGAAAAAGATGGTATGGGTTATCATCGTTAATTTCTAAGGCAAAAAAAGTAAATAAGCGAAAAAGTAATGCAAATCAAGAATAAAAAAAAGGTGCATTTAAATGGAAACAGATGAGTATACATCAAAAACTAGTCGTGCATTTATTGTTAAAATTTCAGGCACAGAAAGTAAGATGTTGGATAAAAATGAAATAATGATAGGGTATTCAAAAGCAGAAGGATTACTAAATGAGAAATTAACCAAAGAACAGTTTAGAGAAATTATCCATAAAAGCTATTTTCCTAATGAAACGAATAAACGTCGTTCAGGTCAAATTGCAGGTGATTTTTGGCGATTTATTAGAGATATGAACATTGGTCATTTAGTTTTAGTACCAACAACCAATGGATTTTTCATATGTCGTATTACTGGACCAGTCTACTATGACGAAATGAAAATATTCAATGATACTGCATATCGAAGAAAGGTAGAATGGTTAAATAATAAAGTGCCAATAGCAAGTAATAAAACTCCTGAAGAGCTTTTGAAACGTTTGAAATCAATTCAAGCAGTAATAAATGCAAGCGATCTATATCAGGAAATAGAATTTGCAATAAGAATGTCTTAAAGACATTTCTTATTCTTTCTTACTACTTGGAATATGAAAATAGGTTGGAGCATTCTTAGGTGCCTTGCCTTTAAGTACTTCATGATAATAGGCATAGGTTAATGGTTTTCCTTCATTGGTGATTTCTCCTCCAACGACCTTTGCGATGACAAGAGTATGAGTGCCACAATCGATAGTTTGCTTGATAACTGCTTCGATATAACCGAGTGAATAATCCATTATAATTGGAACACCGGTAATGAAAATATCATAATTAAGAGGTTCTTTGAATTTATCATAATTTTTTCCAGTGCGAAAACCAAAACGACCAATAAAATTCATCGTTGCATCTTGGGAAAGAACTGAAGCTGTAAAGACCTTGCTGGACATTACATAATCATGGGTTAAATTTTCTTTAGCTAAACTCACTGCTACCATCTGAGGTTCTGAGGTTATTTGAAAAATAGTATTTACAATACAACCATTAAATTTGTCACCCATTTTCGAACAAAGAACAAATAAGCCATAACTGAGTAAGCGTATACTTTTATAGAATTCTTCCATGGTTAGTATTCATCCACTAATAGTAAATTATCCTTAATCTAATGATTCTTTTTGGCATTAAAAAATTGTGTTTGATATAAAGAAGATTCTATTATATTACCACTAAAAGTGGTTTAATTCCAAATCCTTTTTCGAAACTAATACTTAAACTTTTGAATAAATAAACACCGATTCAACAAGGAGTTCACATGGCATCCATTTTGAAATTAACTATCTCAATGTTGAAAAAATATCTGAGGCCTTACATCGGGCAAGTGGTTATCTTAGCCTTATTGCTAATTATCTATAATGTAATTCAGATAACTAATCCTCAAATTATTCGTATCTATATAAATGCTGTAAATGCTCCTATTATCGATAAAAAAGTAATGCTGCTATCATCAATTATCTATATTGGAATTAATATCATCTATCAAGGATTTTCAGTACTAGTAAATTATCTAAGTCAGAATTTGGCTTGGGCAACAACAAATGATTTACGAGTAGATTTAACAGGTCACTGTATGAATTTGGATATGTCCTTTCATAACAAAATGAAAACAGGTGAAATGATAGAGCGAATCGATGGTGATGCTTCAACCTTATCGGAATTTTTCAGTACGTTTATCATTTATTTTTTAGGGAGTATACTACTAATATTTGGAATAATAATCGCTGTGTTCATTGAAGGATGGGAATTTGGATTAATATTCACAGGCTTTACAATTGTGGCTCTTATAGCATTCTATTTTGTAAGGAAAATAACTTCCCCTTTATGGAAGAAAGTTCGAGAATCGACCACTGCACTCTATGGCAACATAGAGGAAAATATCTCGGGCCTTGAAGACGTTAGTGCAAATGGTGCAGATGAATTCATAATGCGTCGATTTCATGAGATATCACAAACAAACTATAAAAATAAAGCAAAAGCAATGATTTTCTCGAGAGTTTATTGGTTAATGAATATCGTTTTGTGGGCGGTAATAAATATCACAATTTTAGTAGTCAGCTATTACCTCTCAGCTAGACTTGGCTTGACCACAGAAGGTGGAGGAACATTATTCCTACTTTTATCCTATGGCACAAATCTACTCTTTCCATTACGATTAATATTGTGGCAAATAGAGCAAATGCAAAATTCACTCGCAAATATTGAGAGAATAGAGGAATTCTTCAATATCAAATCAAAGATAATTGATGAAGGAACACATAAATTAGTTGAGGATAAAATACATCTGAAATTCAACAAGATAAATTTCAGTTATAATGACGAGGATTTAGTTTTACAAAAAATATCTTTTGATTTGACCCCAGAAAGGAAATTGGGATTAGTTGGACATACCGGTTGTGGAAAGACAACTTTAGCAAGATTAATTTTTAGACTTCATGATCCCCAAAGTGGTGAAATACTCATTAATGATATCAATTCCCGGGATTACATTCTAAAAGAGCTCAGAAAAAGTATTGCTTATGTAACACAAGATGTAGAGTTATTCAAAGCATCAATAAAAGACAATATAACGTTTTTTGATAAAACAATACCTACAGAAGATGTTCTTCGAGTAATAAATGAAGTAGGACTAGGTTCATGGTTAGACCAATTAGAAAATGGTCTTGAGACAGTTATCTTATCAGAGGAATGTGGGTTATCCGCTGGGGAAGAGCAATTATTAGCATTATCTCGAGCATTTCTTAAGAATCCAAAATTAGTTATCTTAGATGAAGCATCATCGAGATTAGATCCTGCAACAGAACGACAAATTGATATCGCTTTAGATAAATTAATGGAAGGAAGAAGTGCTATAATTATTGCCCATCGATTATCAACTTTACATAAAGTTGATGATATCCTTATTCTGAAGAAAGGAGAAATGGTTGAGTATGGTGAACGAAGCCATTTAGCCAGCGAACCAACATCAGAATTTTCTAAATTACTTCAAAAAGGCATTGAGGAGGTTTTACAATGAGAGTTTGGAGAAACACCTGGGAATTAACTAAATTCAAGATAGGATTTGTTCTCAGTGGATTAGTTTGTTCTGTCGGATGGCTCTTGTCTCGCTTTGCAGTTGGGTTTGGTATACAAGAAATAATTGATACTATTATCGGTGAACAAACAATTTTTTCATTGGATATTAGGACCTTATTTATTATTTTACCATTTACCTTTTTGGCAACGTTTCTTTTAGGAGCGGTAATGGATGTTGTCCTTTGGTTGTTCTATATTTCTACTGAAATTCTTATTCGAAGAAATATGCTGAAAGCACTATTGAAAAAACCTGGTGCACAAGCATTACCTCAAACCTCAGGAGAATCCATTTCAAGGTTCAGAGGAGATGTCGATAATATTGTTATGTTGGCTTATAGGTTGGCAGTTAGAGTTGGCTTCATGGTTTATGCAACAGTAACCCTACTTTATATGTTCGGTGTTAATTGGAAAGCTACCAGTTTAATCTTTATACCATTTGTTTTGATCTTAGCAATAGGGTTATCTGGAAGACGACGAATGGAAAAACTCCGAAAAAATCGTCGAAAAGCAACAGCAGAAGTAACCGATACTTTAGGCAAAATCTTTGGCTCAATACAGATCTTCAAAGTTGCTAGTTCTGAAGAAACAATATTGGAACATTTCAGTTCTAAATGTCAAACACGAAAGAAAGCAATCGTTCAAGAAATGGTCTTTAATTCAATGATCAATGCTATATACAATTTTGCAATTTCGCTTGGTATGGGTATAATTCTCTTTGTTGTAGGGAATGCAATGAATCTTGGTAATTTCACTGTTGGAAACTTGTTCTTCTTCCAAACACAATTGGGATGGATCGGTGAATTCATTTGGATGTTAGGAGATATCATACCTGTCTATCAGCAAGCAAAGGTTTCCTATGAGCGAGTTCTGGCATTAATGCAAGACCATAAGAACTCTGTAGATGATGCAGAAATAGTCGCTTTTGGACCAATATACGAGAAAGGTGCTTACCCACCATTCGAACCAATAATAAAGAACGAGAAGGATCATCTGAAGCTTTTTGCTGCTAAAAATCTTTCATTTACCTATCCTGGAACCAATAAAGGAATTGCTAACATTTCCTTAGATATTCCAGAAGGATCAGTTACAGTTATAACAGGACGAATAGGTTCAGGGAAAACTACTCTCTTACGAACTTTATTGGGACTAGTAGCAAAAGATGAAGGGGAGCTCTATTGGAATGGTGAAGAAATTACTAATCCAACGGATTTTATGATCCCTCCAAGAGCAGCGTATACCCCACAAATTCCCTATCATTTTAGTGAATCTTTGAAAAATAACATTCTACTTAACATTCCTGAGAAAACAGCCAATATTGATGAAGCGATCTATTTAGCAGTAATTAAAGAGGAGATCAATGAATTCGAGGATAAATTAGAAACAATAGTTGGTCCAAAAGGAGTTCGATTATCAGGAGGTCAAAAACAAAGATTAGCTGCAGCCCGAATGTTTGTTCGAGAACCAGAAATATTAGTTTTTGATGACCTATCGAGTGCTCTTGATGTTGAAACCGAACACAAACTTTGGAAGCGATTATTCTCAACAGGTAGACCTGTTACTTGTTTAGCAGTATCTCATAGACCGATGGCTCTAAAAAGAGCTGATAATATAATCGTGCTTAAAGATGGGAAAATCGAAAGCCAGGGTACATTGAAGGAATTACTCATAACTAGCGAAGAAATGAAGAAATTATGGGAAGGAGATGTATGATATTTCTTTCCATTAACCTCTTTTTTTGGATAACAAGTAATTTGTGTGAAGAAAGAAAAATAAAAAAGTGAACTTGAAAATCCAAGCTACTTTTTGATAATAACAATTGGACAATCTTCTATGTTAATGGTTTTTTTACAAACAGGGCAAGTTGATTTCTCTTCTAACCAATCAGCTAAAAGATGTTTTTCAGCCATACTTCCGCAGAAGGGGCACGCAACAATGGTATCATTTGTGAAGTCTAGTGGTAGACTGGAAATCATACACTTGGATGTCTGAGGAGGTTTAGAAAGAATATATGTTTTGGATATTGGGATACCAAAAGTTGCTTTCTTTTCTTTCTCCTTATCCTTTTCTGTTTCTTTATCAAACATATCCAAGTATTGGTTGTATTCATAACCATTTCTCTTAGCTAGAACGTCTAAGGCATTTATGTGGATTTCATTTAGATGTAGTGTCTTACTTAGAAAACGAGGATTCTTCAATCTATCATAACAAATCCTTGCAATTTCTTTATTATCTAAATCTACTAATGCATAAACACATTGCTCATAGCTATAAATAATGTATGACAAATTATTTTGAGGATAAGATGAATTAAACGATTGATAAAAATTTTTCACCAATTCTAGTAGTCCATAACTATTACCAGCATCTCTTAGACTTTTTGCTTCAAGATAATATTTACGTTTATTAAGATAAAGAATTAAAAATAAGTTACCTAATGGGAAAACAATGATAGTGCAATAAGCAAGTAGCATATAACGTTTATACTTTTTTTTAGTTTCATCCCATTTTGAATCTAGAAGAGAAATTTCTTTACTCTCACTCTTTTTCCCTTCGCTCTCTTTGTCAAAATAATCATTTTTGGCCATAGAATTTTTTTCCTATAAATTCAGTAATAAGATTTAACTCCAAATTATTACACTTCAAATTTATATTTAAAATTAATCAATTAATCTAAAGCATCAAAAGAATTTTTAGTCTACTTGAAACTGCCGGAAAGAACAGGTAAAAGAAATACAAAGCTATAATATTCTGGTCGTCAATAAATAATATAGGAGAGTAATAGTCCAAAATGTCAGAAATCTTAACCACATATACTAAACCAGTTAATATAGGCAAGAATATTCTGACAATGAGTCTTACATGTATTGATGAAAGATTAGCCCCTAGAGTCCATCAATTATCCTTCCGATTGCCTGGGGCAAATATTATGCCTCGGAAAAATGAACCTTCATATCCTCTCGCAGCAGTTCTTTTCTTTTCTGCTACTGCTGATTTCTATAGTAAATCCAGAATTGTTATCGCTGATCATGGGCAACTGGGTGAGAAAGGATTTGTTAATTGTGGAATGGCTGGGATCAATGAGCATCTTGGAAGAATTAAAAAGAATCTTTTAGCTCAAAAGAAATTGACCGAAGAAGAAATTGACATTTATCTTTCAAGAATTGCTCTATACGATATTAACAACCTTGGTGGGATAGGAAAGCATGCTCAGTGGGAAGTTGAACGAATAAACAAAATATCGCTACCTTTCGTTCCAAATGGATTATTAGGCAAAATTTTACCAAACGACAACGAGAAAGAATTAATACCAAATGAAAGGATGATCATTACTCAGCCATATGTTAATCAAACTGGTCTTCTAGCTAATATTGATGAAAAAGGGAATTCCTTTGATGGTAACACGATAATCCAAACCGTTGCTGGTTTGTCAAATGTTCAAGAGGATTATAGTCTAACTAATGGTTTGCTTCTATTCAATCATGTGAAAGGTGAAGCAGTACGTGAAATAATAATTTTAGAACCAGCTATGAATAGTCTGGATCAATCACCTATTCGAAGATTGTTGCAAAAAGCACAACAAACTATTGATCATACAGTTAAGCAATTAACACAAGACATAGCTCGAGTTACAAATATTCCTTTTGATGAATGTTATCGGTATCTACTCAGCATAAAAAATAACACAAATATTTGCTTGTATGGTTTAGAAGGAGAACAATTAAACAGAGCAAAGAAATTAGCAGAAGCAATTCACCTATCTAATTTGTTATCCAATAATATAACTATAAAATATGGTCTAACAGATGTGCAAGGAAAAATAAAGAAATCATTTATTTTATAAAAAACACTTTGTATCTCTTATAGCGATGAATTTGACCTGAGTCGTTTGCTAAATTGATAATCTAAAATAGAAGGTAATAAAAAAACGAGAAACAAGATTAAAGTTATTCTCTTGTTTCCAAAACATTTTCTTGCCCAACTTTACTACCAAAAACGATATTCTGGAATAATTTAATTAGGAGTGCAATGTCCATTGATGCTATTAATAATCCCTGTGTGGGGAAGATAGGAACAAGATAGCTAATATTCCAGAAGAGCGAAATACTCACCCAAGGAGGACTAAGAGAGAGCAAAACTCCCGGAATAATACAAAGGATAACGACAATCGTTCCTACTGTTCGAGTTTTCATCTTAGCAAGACCAACCATGAGTAGGAAGAGGATCAAATAAATAGCAAGTATCAAAGGGTTAACATAAAACATTGTCCCCATGAATACTCCTAAACCTTGCCCACCATTGAACTTTAACCAGATATTATAATTATGACCTAAAACACAAAGAGCAGGACCAAAAATGCACATAAAAGAATGAGCAAAATTAGATCCATCAACCGCAACGAAATGATCTAAAGCGAAGATCTTATCGATAAGAACAATGGTTGCTGTTCCTTTAAGAAACTCAAGAAACATTATCGGTAAACCAATTGCCACCCCAAAAGATCGTACAGCATTAAAACCGCCAGGATTCTTGGTATTACGTTCTCAAATATCCATGCCTTTAATTAGTCGTCCTAACAAAACAGGAAATGGGATAGAACCGAGTAGATATGAGCCAATACAAGCTAAAATAATCCATAAAATATCAATTGATGCCATAGATATCACATAGTTGGAAATTCATTGAATAAATATATTCAAGAAATGATAAAGATTCTATAATATT
>Ga0307378_10002136_pt1 | contig 30926 bp, 43 predicted proteins | sample UN1MG_FD_202238 | JGI IMG/M metagenome (GOLD analysis project Ga0307378, IMG submission 202238) | Soil microbial communities from Risofladan, Vaasa, Finland - UN-1 | ecosystem: Environmental > Terrestrial > Soil > Coastal area > Acid sulfate soil | place: Finland: Risofladan, Vaasa | collected... | reverse complement strand
TAGCTCAAGCGGTTTAGAGCGCGTAAAAACACTCTAATGAGTTTTCTTCCTCTATAAACGGGGACAGTGATTTTTAGGGTTACTTCCATTTTAAGGACGAGGTTATAGGTTTAAATCCTATCGGAGCAACCAATCAAAGGAGGAAACGTTGAGTGATTTTAGCTGGATTGATAAGCTTCCAGAATTGGATCACTATTTTTATTTTGGAATTTATAAGAAACATAAGAAATTAAAAACATTTATTACAATTCCTTCTAGACCATTTCCCGACGATGATTTCGTTGTCGATGCAGTTGTGCAAAAAACAACGCCTTCAAACATTAAAAAAATTGCAAAAAGCTTTTTTGCTAAACACAATATCAAAGAAGACAAACCAAAACCTAAGTCTTTTAAATCTAAAAAAACAAAAGATAAAAGACAATTTGTTTTATACGTTGTAGTGAAGAACGGAATTTACAAGCTTGTTCAAATGGAAGGTTCAGTTTCTCCTCCTGGCGTAGTTGTGAAGAGTGAGTCCTTCTATATTGCTTCAAGCGAATTAGATGCTGTTTCTAAAAAGTTCTTTGAGTACTATAAAGAAAACGTATACCATGATACGCATAATGATTATGGAACGTTTTCTGTTGGAGACATAGTTCATCATTGTGATGGTGGTAGAACGCATTCTGGAGTTATTATTGGAATAAGATATACAGCAGCCATGCTAGTTGTTTGCACAACCAATCCAATCTGGGGTCGCAGAGCAGCAACAAAAGATGAATTAGCATTCTTTGCCTTCAAAAGCAGAGCACAACAGAAAACATTACTGTCACCAGCTGTGCGTCCTTATAATGAATTGCATAAAACTGATGCAACCTTTCCCATACATAGATGTGAAAAGCTATATAAAGAAATGTATGGCATAAAAGGAGACGACAAATGAGTGGTATGGGAAAAATATTATTGGCTCAATCATTATACCCATTAGATAAAGAAATACTATTTACAATAAAACCATGTAACGCAGCAGTAAATGAACTTACTTTTAGAAAAGATCGTTATGGTAAACATATTATTATAAGTTTATTCTCTAAAAAATTATATCTTTCATTGCAAAATACAAGGTACTGGTCGCTTTATGATTATGAATATAAAGATTATTATTTTGACTCTGAAGAAGAGAGTTGGGGTAATAACTGATGATTAAATATTATACAATTACAAGAGAACAATTTTTAGAAGTACTTAAGTATACTCACTATACTAAGCCGATTGAAGATCTTAATCGATCAAAAAAAATTCATATTCTTATGTCTCTTAGTTTTATTTCAATATCTATAATTGTTTTTTATTTTGCTTCAACGGTTGTTCCTTCTGTTATGTTTTTTTCAATGGCTTTATTTAGTGCTGTAACTGCATCATATAAGTATTATAGATACATAAAACTATATCAAGAGCTTGAAGAATGGACTCAAACGATAGAAACAATGGACCTGGATGTAAATAATATCGTATCATAATATGGACCAAATAATTTTAGATCAAACTCTTGAAGAAATAGAAAGCGAATTTCCGTCATTCGAAATTGTAGAAAAAAGTAATAGTCTTTTTATGAAGATTATATATTATTTGCTATTGATAATAACGCTTGGAGGTCAAAAAGCATTTATGCAATCGTATACTACGACAATTGGTAATACGGTTTATGTCTCGTCAAGCTGGGAAAGGTACTCTGTGTTCTCAAAAGTTAGTTTGTTGCGGCATGAAAGAATTCATATGCGACAGGCTAAGAAGTACGGTATGTTTTTATATAGCTTTCTTTATCTTATGTTTCCGCTACCGGTTGGTCTAGCGTATTATAGAGCAAAATTTGAAAAGAAAGCATATGAAGAAACAATAAGTTTTGCATATGCTGAAGGTGGAGAAGCATATGTGAAAAGAGTTTTGTTCAGAGAACATATTATAAGTCAGTTTACGACTGGGAAATATTTTTGGATGTGGCCCTTTAGAAAGTCTGTAGAGAAATGGTTTGATAAAACTGTAGATGAACTTATTGATAACGTTCAACTGTAGGATAAAATATGAAGGCATACATCGTTGTTCACATTGGTAATGCTCCTGAAGAAGATCTCATATGTGTTAGAGGCATCGACGAAATGAAAAGAAGAGTATTTATTAGAAAAAAGAAAGCAAAAACTTTTTGTAAAAAACTTCAAGAATATTACGATTCTGATGACCCTGATAATTTATATGAATTTCAAATAGAAAAAGTTAAATTAACATAACGTTAAATTAACATAACACTTCAGCAGTTGACAACCACCAAAACTCAAGTAGGATAGGGCCAGTTAGGACTTTGGGCTGAGGAACAGAAACAAAATGCACTATAATAAAAACAACGACTTACAAGAAGGAAACATAATGCCAGAAGACAATCGTGGACGTAATGATCTTGTATTGGCTCCAAATGAATTTGCTTATATTGCGGACGAAACAAAAGGCAATGTAGATGTTTATGTTGGTCCATTTAAAACAAGTTTAGCTAATACTGATCAACCAGTTATATTTGATAGCAAAACGAAAAGATTTCGTAGTGTTACATTAGAGCAATGCGTACAAACCAGCGTTGTGGCTCCGTGTGGTTGGTATTTAGCTCTTAAAAATCAATCAAAAAATTCTGAAGAAATTTATCCCAAAAAAGGAAGCCGTTCATCTATTCCAAAGTTAGAAGTTGGAAGCAAGATTAACGTTTTAGGACCCATATCTTTTGCGCTTTGGCCAGGACAAATGGTTAAAGTTATTCAAGGTCATCATATTCGTTCAAATCAATATCTGATTGTTCGAGTATATGATGAAAAGGCTGCTCAGGAAAACTGGAGCAAGACCGTTGTAAAAGGCACAGGCGGAAAAGCTGCTGCTGATGAGGTTTTAGGAGGACAGAAAACTCCCACCCTTACGATGGGCAATTTGTTGGTCATCAAGGGAACAGATGTTTCTTTTTATATTCCCCCAACCGGCATTGAAGTTGTTTCGGACAAGAACGGCGACTTGGTTCGAAGTGCTGTCACTCTTGAGCGTCTTGAATACTGTTTGCTAAAAGATGAAAATGGTGACAAGCGATATGTACGGGGTCCAGCGGTTGTGTTCCCCGAACCGAGCGAAATATTTATTGAGAAGCCGATTGATAAAAAGAACCCATCAGCAGGCAAGACTCGTAAATTCCGTGCAACCGAATTGAATCCCAATTCGGGTATTTACGTTAAAGTAATTGCTGACTACGAAGAAGATGGTCAGAAGTACAAGCAGGGTGAAGAACTGTTTATTACTGGTAAAGAACAGATGATTTACTTCCCTCGCAAGGAACATGCAATTATCCGATACGAGGATAACGAGATTCATTACGGTATTGCGATTCCAGCCGGTGAAGGTCGTTATGTGTTGGACCGGAACAAGGGTTCCATTTCTCTTCGGCAGGGTCCTGAAATTTTCCTTCCTGATCCTCGAAACGAAGTCGTCGCAAAACGTGTGCTTCCTTTGAAGCTTGTTGAACTTATGTATCCCGGAAACCAAGAGGCATTAGAATATAATGCTAACTTGCTGGGTATTGACCTGGATGAGTATCTTTCAGGGGCCACAAGATATTCACTGGAAAATGCTGTTGCTGCTAGTGCAGTTATGTATGATTCCGCTCCGTCTGCGGATGACCGAATTGAAATGCAAACCAAGGGTTTGGTTGGCAATTCCCGCAATATGACTCGCTCACGACGTGAGATTACAAAACGTGCAGCGACCGGATTTGAGGGTGATGCATTTGATCGCAAGACCCAATACACTCCAACTCGTGAAGTTATGCTTCAGACCAAGTACAGTGGAGCAGTATCCACGGATATTTGGTCAGGATATGCGGTTATGTTGGTTTCCAAGTCTGGAAATCGACGAGTCGTTACTGGTCCTAAGACGGTAATGCTTGAATATGATGAGACGCCGCAAGTTATGCAGCTTTCCACAGGGAAACCCAAGACAACTGACCGGTTGCTTTCTACAACATACTTGAAAATGTTTGCAAACAAGGTTGCAGACATCATTACCCTTGAAACAAAAGACTTCTGCAAGATGAATGTCAAGCTCTCTTACCGAGTCAACTTTGAAGGTGATAAGGAGAATTGGTTCAATGTAGACAACTACGTCAAATTCCTTTGCGATCATATGCGAAGCATGCTTCGTAATGTTTCTTTGCAGTACGATATTCAAGAACTCTATTCAAACGTAATGAACATCATTCGTGATACCGTTTTGGGCAAGCAAGACGAGAATGGTAAACGAACTGGATTCGAATTCTCTGAAAATGGTATGCGTATTTATGATGTCGACGTTCTTTCAGTTGTCATGGAGAACAAAGACGTTGAGCAAAGCCTGATTCTGAATCAACGTGAAAGTCTTAAGCAGCAATTGCAGTTTGTTTCAGAGACAGAGCGTCTTGAACATGCAAAGAAAATTGAGCTTATCAAGCGAGAGCATCTGAATACCAAGGCAGAGACCAACGAGTTGACGCTTGGTTTGCAAAAGAAAGAATATGAACAACAGCTTGAAGTTGAAAAGCAGCGTCTTGCTAACAGCGCTGAAGTTTCGCAACTTGAAATCGTTCAGCGTTTTGAAGCCGAGAAGGCTCAATCTGCTATTTCTTCTGAAAAGGTCAAGCGAACTAAGGAAGAAAAAGAACTTCTTCTCGCTATTTCCAAAGAAGAAGCCGGTATTCGTGTATCCGAACTTGAGGCAGCAGCTCAAGCTGTTGTTACAAAGTCGGAAGCAATCACTCCAAATTTGATTGCAGCGCTACAATCGTATGGTGATCAGGAAACCTTGCAGAGGGTTGCAAAGGCAATGGCTCCGATGTCTATCATTGGTGGTGAAAGTGTTAAAGAAGCTCTTTCTGGTTTGCTGGCGGGAACCCCTCTTGCTGATAAGTTGGAGGAATTGTTGGGCTCAAACGGAAAACGTTTGCCTGCAACCCTGAAGAGCAGCTGATATAAGCTGATGTAAAGTCGGGGAGGCTATTCAGCCTCCTTTGGCTTTCATCTTGGCCCAATATCGTGTGATGCATTGGTTCCTCTTTGATATATATTAAAATATGTGGTATCGAACTTATATACAATATATAACTTATGATTAGTATTTAGGTTCAAATTATCACTTAGAAGTGATATGCCCCTCGTGCCGGATGTACAGCGAGGTTTTCTAAACCTTGCGTGCCTGGTTCAACTCCAGGGTGGGGTGCTAAGTTTCAGGTTCGAATCGAGGTGAAAATGTTAGAGACAATCTTTCAAGAATTGATGTCAAGCTCGTTAGGTGGCGAGATAAATTCAGAAGCTTGTGAGCATGATGAGCATTTTATTGTATTACATTTTTGGGATGGGCGGCGACATATGTTGACTTGTCCTAAAATGGAATCTGATTGTTCATATGATCATGCGACAGGTGAGCAAATTTAAAAACAAATGATAAAATTCATACAACGATTTCCAAATTGTGTTACTGCTGGACGTCCTCCTCAAGAATACGAGTTTGAATCCATTGAAGAATTAAAAACTTTTATAGACAATCCTACTGAAGAGTGTTTTATAAATAGTTGGAAAACAAAATTCAATAGGTTTGAAATTGTGCCATATTTTAAATCTAAACCTGATGGGAACAAATTATTAATAGCGCATTCGAAGGATGGAAAATTACATTTAGCAATTGCTTTTATAAGAGAAATAGAGAAAGAAGCATGAGTGATAATACAATAGAAGATCTAGCAAAACAAATTGGTTGCAAGCCAGAAGAGATAGTTGAATTATCTATGGATGAATTTGAAGAATGTAAACTTCTAAGAGAGAATGCTATTCATCATACTGATTTGAAGCAAATGGTCGAAGACATTCGGGCTCATGTAAAGCAGCACAATGAAACACATGATGACGATATTGAGATTGAATCAATGGATTTGATTGACGAGATGAAGTTTGGATATGTCGACAAAACAAACAAAAAAATGTGGACTATTTTGATAAAAGATTTCCGCAGTGATGACCCTGAAACTAATAGACTATTACAGTTGGTGACAAGATCTCAAGAAGGCAAAAAGAACTTCAACGAGATGCTGTCCATGGCAAAAGAGTAAGTAGATGAGTAATAAGCCATACGAAGAAGCCGTAGTTATAATGCATGGGTCATTTACTCCTAATAAAGAGTTGGTAAAAACTCTCTTGAAAAAATCAGAAGAAACGCAAGGACAACGTACTATGAATATTTATTGTGTTGATGCTGGTAAATATGAATGGGGGATGTTGTGCGGTGCTATTGTGGTTGCAGCTGATGAGAATGCTGCTAGAAAATTAGCATCTAAAGAATGCGGAAGAGAAGGCGAAGACGCATGGAGAGACGCTAAGTGTGAATTACTTGGTATTACTACAGAGGATTGCGATTCTGACCCGCGCACTGTTTTAATAGATTTTTATAACCCATAAAGTTGTTGTTTGAGACATATTACGCATAGAGATTTATGGAGAATAAGATGGGAAAGCTTATGCCGCTTTGCCCGTCATCTTGGTTTAAGGGTTCGTAATGGACCGGAAGGAGACAGAAGAGGACGCCTGGTTGAAGCTATTATGGCAAGAATTGTAGAATTAGAACTTGAGGACGCAGCTAGAAAAGGAAAGATATTTTGAATAAGGAGCTTCTACTAAAAGAGCTTGAATATGCTAGGCAAGCAAATGAGAGTTTGCCACATTGGAAAAAGGCTGCACTGGAAAACGCACGCAAAGTAGAGATAAAGCTAGGTTATATTGAAGACAATCAAGGAAAGAAAAAGCAAATGGGTACAATAAACTTCTACGGAAGGTCTCTTCCATACTTCGAGTTTTCAAATTTTTTGCGCGATTATCCAATTGAACTAAAGGGCAAGTCCTGGCCTTCCACAGAACACTATTTCCAAGCACAAAAATTTCAGGATGACGAACTTCAAGAAGAGATTCGTCAAGCTAAAACGCCAGCAATTGCAGCTAATATGGGCAGGGATCGCAAGAACCCTTTGAGAAAAGATTGGGAATCTGTGAAGGATAATGTTATGAGAGTTGCTGTTAGGGCAAAGTTTACTCAGCATCCTGAGTTAAAACAGCTATTGATTAATACGGGTGATGCGAAACTTATTGAACATACTTATAAAGACAATTATTGGGGTGATGGTGGGGATGGTAGTGGCAAGAATATGCTTGGCATCATCCTAATGGAAGTGCGAAAAGAACTAAAAGAACAAGACGGAAGGGTTTGGTAGAAGAAAATCTCCTCTTCCCCCGGTTAAAACAGACCAAGATTAATCGGTATTTCGATCCCATCGTGGATGATAGGAGAAAAAGGCTTCAAAAATTTCGCAATCTTTAGTAATGTTTCTATTAATAGAACACACTTTAATCTCTAGTGGTTGAATTTTATTCACATTATTTAGCATTTTAGCTTTTTCTAGCTCAACAACCGCTGTTGCCAGCTCTTGTCGTTGTTCATTCAGATCGTTAATGAATTCTTTTTTAATGACGTTCATATCTCGCTTTTTCAACTGATCCATGATAGAGTTGAAAAAAGTTAATAATATATTTGTCTTATTTTTCCGTATTGGATTTTGTGTGTACATAATTTCACCTAATGTAAAATCTTTTGTTTCAGATCAATGATGGTGCAAAATTAGTTGTTTTTTCTTGTCGAGTAGCCTTAATGAGCGGATAAACTGTAAATGTGATCGACATTTTCAACAAGGTTGGACATTATGTCAGAAGGCGTTAAAGATATTGAAGGTTTTTGTGAATATATTGAGAAATATGCGAAAGATAACCCTGGTTCGCAAGAAGTTTGTAAGATGTTTCTTAATAGAATGGAATCTTTTTCTAAACTAAGTAAAGGAGAAGAAGTATTAATAGAATCAACCAACACATACAAACACTATATAACCGTTTCAGTTTCAGTTGGCGTACCAAGTAAGATGAACGTTGGAGATATTTTAAAAGAATTAAAGCGAATTGAAGACATTATGAATGCAAATTCAGAACTAAAGTTTGAAATTAATTTTTCGTAAGTTTCAAGAGGATAGTTTATATGATCGAAATCACAAAAAAAGTTACATTTAATCTCGATAATGATTCAGACAAAATTGATATGCCTGATTTGCTATCAAAACGATATGTAAGAAATCACATTATTGCTTTATTTGAAGAACTTCAGTCTCGTGGATATGGCGAGTTCAAACAAGGAACTCGTGGTCGTGGACAGTCTCATAAATTTATTAAAAATAATAAATGTCCTAATACATATAGTATTTATATTGAAGAAAAACCAAGAGGTCGTCCTCGTAAAAATGCTAACATTGAAGCGGAAGTCATTTCGCATAATCCAATGAAACCACAAGAAGATGAAATTTCTTCTAATATTTATAATGATGAAAACAAAATAAACATTGAAGATATAAAAAATAATATTAAAATAATTGCAGAAGATACAAATCTTACTGGAAATGTATCTAATATTGCTGTTTTAACAAAAAACAAAGATGAAATTCCAAATGTTATTATCAATGATGAAGATGAAAAGAATATTATTGATGGAGATGCAGAAAACATTCCGTTCTGATGTGTATTGAAAACGAAGAAACCGTATGTGTCGACCCACAATAAGGAATTTAGAATGAGCCAAAAAGAATTTATTTCAGATCTGCCCGGAGAATGGGTACTTGTTAAGTCCGTTGGAGAAAGCTATATTGGACGTTTGGTGAAAAGAGAAACACCATCATTACCCATTAATAACGGTGTTGTTCTAAGTCCATGCTTTGAATATATGAGCAGTTTGGTATCAGATAATCAAGGCGGATTGAGTAGAAACACTGCTGCAATTCCAATGGATCTTACATTAGATGAGTGTCCAGTACATCTTCAAATAAATTTTTTGATTTATATGGACAATTTAAGCGAAGATGATCGTGAGGAATACCAAAGAGTAACACAACGATGTATTGATATTGTAGAAAATACTAAAAAAGCTCGACGCCAAGCAAAGAGTGGTATTCAAGTTGTATCATCAATGCCCAACGGTATTTCTCCATTGATTAAAAAATAGGATTTAATATGGTTAAAAAAGCAGAACCCGCTAAGGGAGAATTGAAAACAATTCTAGATAATTTAGAAGAACGAATTGTGCATCTTGAATCAAAAATCAAATTGTATGACAATCTGTTTGAGGTTTTAAAAGTAGCTGTCTTTAAAACTGGAAAAATGTCAACAGTTTCGGTGCCAATCAAGGCTGCTGGTTCAACAGACCCGGCACCAATTATAAAAGACAAGGTTGCGGAGAAGGTTGAGCAGGGAATTAAAGATGCTGGGGGGTTTAAAGAAACAAAAATCGGCGAACCCGGCCCTGTTGAAGAGATGAACGGCAAGTATGATGATCCTGTGGTTATGAAGGATCCCCCTAGATGGTCAAAAGGATCCTTTGTTGGGAAAAAATATTCAGAATGTACACCTGATTTCTTAAAAGATTTAGCTGGTTTTCTTGATTGGGCAGCAGCAGATGATAAAAAGAATAATATATTAACCCAAAAAGGTAAGCCTCGTTATACTTATCGTGAACGAGATGCTAAAAGAGCAAGATATTGGGCTGATAAAATCAGATGCTCAGGAAAAATTAATAAAGATACTGCACCAACTAAGTATACATTCGACGATTAAGTAAAAAAAACTTGACATCTCCTTTTAAGTGATCATTTATATAGTGTTACCACTTAAAAGGAGGATTATATGTATACAAGATATTCACTTTTAGATAATTTTTTTTCAGATACAACTTATAATGATGGTATCATTTATGATAAACAAGAAAACCAATTAATGGTTTATGTTGATGTGCCAGGTGTAAAGAAGGAAGATTTATCTATTGAATCAATAGGTAATGTAATTAGAATCAATGGTAAAAGAAAAATTAAAGATAAAACATCTCAAACAACTAAAACGTTCTCTATAAATAGTAAAAGATATAGTTTAGATTCAGTTGAAGCCGCTTTAGAAGATGGTGTTTTGCAATTAATAATAAAAGAAAAAGAATTAGAAAAGACTAAACAAATACCTATAAAAATGTTGTCAGGATAGTCAAGTGATTTGACAAGCTTAGCAGCCATGCTATTCTGGCTGCTGACGCTGTAACTCAAATGCTTGATGAGGAATATAATAGATGACCACTGAAATAAATGATCAAAAAACGGAAACAACAACTACTGAAAACCATTCTTATCCACGGAAAAGAATTTCATCTATCAAGGGGCGATTGAATATTGTTTGTCGTGGATATGTAAAAGATAATAAAGCTGGTGGCGAGATTATCGCTGTTGTTCCTGATATTCCAATCTCTGCATGGTTGGATGATTTGCTTATTATTTTTACCATTCCCAATGAGGATCAACCTTATGCTCCAACATATATTAGATTACAAGATAAAGAAAATTATGGAGCCGCATCTGATAGTGGTGAAGAAATTAAACAATTTAATTCTGATATTCGCGTCACTGGTTATTTGAAACAAAAACGTGGAGAAATTATTGTTTGTGCACCAAAGACGCATGTAAAAGTTGATTTGAATGAAATTGTTATCATTGCAACCATTCCTGGTGAAGATAAGGATCGTGCGCCTTGTTATATTAAACCAAAAGCGTATAAATTCGAAGGCAGAAAGCGTCGTCAAGAGGTAATGTCACCCCCGAATGGTAATGAGGAAGATGACACGATGGATGATCAAGGTGAAGATATCGACGTAGATGATATCAATATATCAGATCATTCTGGTATTAATAACTAATATCTAATTTTATTATTAATTAGAATGGAGTCTGGAGATAGTTTATAATCTCCATGACTCCATTTTGTATTAATTGCTTCAGTAAATTCTTTCATGAGCTGAAGATATGAAAGCTCGCCTTGTTTTTCAATTAGAAAGCATAACGTTCTAATAGGGTAGTCGTTTTTGGGATGTTTTTTCATTTGTCCTCTAAAAAGTAAAATTATTTACATCTTTCTTCTATTTGCTCACAAGATTCTAATAACGACGCACATTCAATTTGATCGCATTGAGATACTTTTGACATACATTCTGGATTTAATTGAATTGAATTTTTCATTTCATATTCACAGAATTGCGTACAACTTAATGTACCAGCATCATTTTCCAATACAATTGGTTCTAAATAAACTTCGCAAATTTCTGGATTTGGATCAGTTGGCACAAGTTCTATCATATGAGAACACCAAGTGGAGCAATATTCAATTCCAGGTTGTTCTCTAATATTAAGTTTTCCATTGTTATTATTAGTACACGAACTTCCTGTAAAAAATGTTAGTATGACGATTATGATTAAAATTAAAAATTTAGATTTCATCTTGTCTCCTTATTTTTTTACCAAGACCCAAATATCTTTAGTAATGCTAGCTTTTAAATATTCTGGAGTAAACCAAACGTATCCATTGTTTCTCCATCCTGCGCCCCAAGAGTTTCTTATTTCAAAGTTGTTGCCTTTTTTACCAACCACAACAAGACAATGACCACCAACGTAATCGCCACTTGGTGGGCCGACAAGAGAGAGTCCTGTTGGATTTGTAAATGCAGAGTCAACTTTTGTTCCAAAAATAACAGGACAGCCAGCATTTAATGCTTTTGTTATATCTCTAATCCTGTCGTCTCCTTTTGAGTTTATGGAATAATAATTAAAAAATCTATTTTTTAGAGCAGTTTTATAGGCAATTATAGATGGTCTTGTAAAAACGTTGCTTGTAATATAAGGCCAAACAGACTCTTGAGTTATTCCATATCGACTAATTGAATCCATACCTATACCAATATAAGTTCCGCTATCTTCATGTGAAGCAGGAGGTGTTTGATTGTTTCGTGCATTATAATAAATAAACAATCTAGAAAAATCTGGAACAATCGCTGGATTCTTTTTAAATTCTTTTGCATACATAGCTTCGGCGGTATCTGCAATACCATTTGCGACGCAAGAAGACAGATTATATTGATTACTTATTTCTTTAAAATAATGTTTTAAACTAATTGTATCGGACGTTGTGCCGGATATTGAGATTAAACTCCTTGAAAAACAAACATCTGACTTTTTTATATTTGTTTTTTCATCACTATGAGGAATGTATCCAAAATTTAGATTTAATTTGTTAGTAACAAATGTTGGTAAAAATTTAAAATATATAGAATTATTAATTGTAATAGGTATTTTGAATCCCATTGGGACCTCCTTTTACTTTAAAGGGTTCACATTAATATTGAAAAAGAGAGAGATTTATTGTTTATTTATAAAAGAAAGGAGCTATCATGTTGGAAGAAATTCAAAACAATATTACATCTGAAAATACTATAAATAAAAAACAAGAAAAAATAATTACTAATTTTGAAGGGCTTGAAAGTGAATTTAATAAGTTTGTGAATTCATTAGAAGAAGAGAGGCTTAATAGTAAAACAATTAAAGGCATCTTGCATGTCTTTCCAAGTCGTGGTAAGCTGCATGAGCTTGTGGCTAGAAGTTTGAAATTATATGCCATGACTAAAAAACTAAAATATGAAACTGAATTTATAAATGAAGAAATTAAAAAACAAGCTAAAGTTTTGATTATGTCATGGAATGCTATTCATAATCAAAAAGTATCTTCAATACGGTTTGTTCCAAATAAAGACGAACAAAGCGTGTTAGTTTCTGAAAGGAAATCTTACAGTATTATAAAAGAAAATAAACTAAAAGATATTACTGGAAATAATTTTGATAAAATTTTTGAATGTAAAAAAAGACTTATTGTAAAAGAAGATAGCATGCAAAGTGTTTTGTTTGGAGTTTTGAAAGCGACATTTGGAGAGTCTTTTATGCAGGCTTTCTTTGAGGAAGAAATTAATATTAAGGTTAATCATGATGAATTTATAAAATTTATGAATGATAATAATGTGCCTAGTAATGTAAAACAACAAATGAATGAAGCGGTGAAAAAACATGAACCATCTATCAAATACAGCAAGTAACATGAGTGACGAAAATGTTCGAGCTTTAAATGATGTTTTGGATTCTTATAATGTAAAAGCGGTTTGTGTGTCTGCTAGTAGGATGGATAGTTTTGATTTGTTTTATGTAAAAATTCTACGTGGATGTAGAATTCGAGATCTTGAAAGTGTTAGTCGGGAACTTCAATTATTGCTTCGTTTAGATAGTTTGCCGATTTTTATTCCAGATCCCTCAACTGGATATATTAAAATGGTTTCTGCTAAAGGAACAAAAAAGATTTTAAGTTTAAATAAAATTTTAAAAGGTAAAAACCAATCCATGGATTGTCAGATTGGAATTGATGTCTTTGGCAAAGTTGTTTCTATGGATTTAAGGAAGGCTCCGCATTTGTTGGTTGCTGGAGCTACAGGTTCAGGCAAGTCTGTTTTTCTAAATGTATTAATCGCAAATATACTTGCTATGGGAAATAAAGCGACTCTTTTGTTGGCTGATCCAAAGTACGTAGAATTTGAACCATATAGCAAAAGAATACTTATAGATAATGAATATAGATGGGTTGTGAAAAAACTCAATCAATTAAAAGAGATTATGGAAACGCGCTTTAAAGCTATGGGCAAAGTTGGCTGTAGAAATATCGAAGAATTTAATAAACTGTCTTCTTATAAAGATTTTACATATATCTTTTATATTATTGATGAAGTTGCTGACTTGGTTTCAAAAGATAAATCTAATGAATTTAAAAATGCTTTATGTGACCTTGCTGCCAAGTCTCGTGCTGCTGGAATTCATCTCATCATTGCAACTCAACGCCCTTCGGTAAATGTCATCAACGGTGTTATTAAAGCAAATTTTCCTGCTCGTGTTGTGTTTAAAACAAGTTCATCAATAGATAGCCGGGTGATCATCGATCAAATTGGTGCAGAAAATCTATTATCTCGTGGTGATGGAATGATTTCTGGTTATGAAGGTTTAGGAATTGTTAGGTTTAAATCTGCTTATATTGCGCCTGTTGATGCTTTAAAATATGAAGATAAAAAGTATCCTCGTTTGTCTTAAGGAGTAAATATGTACACGATCAAAGAGTCTCGTCGAGCCATCATGAATAAATGGGATTGGGAAAACCCAACCGATAATATTACTACTATTCTATGGGGACCTCCAGGAATTGGAAAAACTTGGTTGGTATACGACGTTGTGGTGGAGAGGTTAATTAAAGAGCTTGAAGAAAAGAAACAAAATCAAAGTCTTACAGTAGAAGAAGTTGCCAACCTTGAAACTTTAAAAACATATTATGATCCAAAACAAATTGAAAAAATAATATCAAAAAATCTTTTAGTTCTTCGGTTGGCCGAACGTCCTATTGAGCAAATTGAAGGTGTTCCAGCACCTGATTTTAAAAACAGAAGCACTATCTTTTTAATGCCAGAAAATCTAATTGAATTGAGAGATGCTAAGTGGGTTGTTGTATTTGTTGACGAGCTTGATAAAGCAAGCGAGAGCAAAATGGCTGCTGCTACTCACTTGGTTGAGTCTGGAATTGTTGGAGATTTTCAGCTTCCAAAAGATACCTTTATTGTGTGTGCAGCAAATCGAGTATCAGATTCTTGGTTGAGCAAGCCCGTTTCTCCAGAGCTTTGCAATCGCATGGCTCACGTTGAAATGGAAGCTGATGTCGAGTCTTGGGTTGAATGGGCACGTTCTAAAAAGCTTAATGAAAGATTTATTGGATTCATTAATTTTAAAGATGCTCAACACGAAAACTATCTTGTAAAAAACAATGAAGATGTTGATTCAGAGTCTCCAAAAGCATTTGTGAGCCCAAGGACTTTACACAAAGCAGCAAAACAATTTGATAAAATTTATCTTAAATATAAAATAGAATATGGTGAAAATAAGGAAATCGATAATGAGGTTCGCAAAGAAGTTGAACAGCTTGTTGGCGATACTGTAGCTGCTGATTTTTATGTTTATTTAGAACTATATAGTAAAGTAGATATTAAAGCGCTTCTTACTGGCAAGCAAAAAATGCCAAGCGGCACTGATAGAGATAAAGTTATGCCAGAACAATATGTTTACGCATTTGCTTTAGGAGAACAATTAGCTAAGAAACATTTGAAAATTGATGGTGCTCCCGAACATTTGAAAAATATTATTGAAGTAATGTTACCAGAGGTTCGAGCTGTATTTGTTCAATTGCTTAGCTCAAACAATAAAGAAGTTTTAGCAAGTATTACAAAAGATCCTAGGTATGCAGTTATTGTGGATGAAATTTTAGATTATATGGGTGGTGACTAAATATGCATTGGAAAAAAGAACAACTAAATCAAGCGGAGAAGAACCGCTTATTAGCTGATATCAATCATTTTCGTACATTGTTAATGATTGATGCTCCATTTACAATGCCCTTAATGAAATTTAAGATTCACTTTGTAGATATTCCTTATATTGGAGGTACCAATGGCTTTGAACTTTTTGTCTGTGCCCAAAAATGGAAACCATTAACTGGCCCAGAAAAAGAAGGATTTTTATATCACGAATGGATGCATGTTGTAAATTTGCATTCTAAAAGACTATGCAGACGCCATCCTAGAATGTGGAACTTTGCAACAGACTTTGTGATCAATGAACATATCATGAGTGACAATCAAACTGCTCAGATAACATTACCAAGTGGAACGTTGTATGATGTCAAATATCGAGGGTGGTATTCTGAAAAAGTATATGAAGATTTACAGCAAAAAGTTGATAAGATAAAAAATGAAATTTCAGAAGGAATCTTTATTGGTTCAAATGATGAGATAAAAAGCTTCAATGGTAATAATAAAAAGTTTTGCGACTCTGATAAAGCTGCTGAAATTCTTGCCACAGAAGCATTTATTGAGGGGCTGTTTAGTGATGACTTGATTCCTCCTCCAGAAAATTCAGCTTCGATGGAAAAAGATCTCATAAGAGATATTGTAAAAGCTGCTGAAATGCATAAAAAAATGAAAGGCTCATTGCCTGGTAATTATGAAGAATTAATTAAGAAAATAAAAAAGTCTCAAGTACCATGGGAACAAATCTTTCACTCCTTTTTCAAAGAAATTGTTAGTTCTTCAAATGATAGAACGTTTGCAAAACCAAAGAAGTGGTCATGGGGATATGGGATAATTCTTCCTTCTGAAGTTGGAACAAGAAAGCTAGACGTTGTGTTGATTTGTGATACTAGTGGTTCTATGGCTAACAAAGACTTTGAAGCATTCGTTGGCGAAGTACAAAAAATTCTTCCCTTAATTCAAAACCTTACACTTATTAGTGCAGATGTTGAAGTTCACGAAAAAATAAAAATTAAAAACATCAAAGAGATCGTTGGAGATAATCCAAGTTTTCGGTTTCGTGGCAGGGGTGGAACAAGTTTTGTTCCAGCTTTAAAAGTAGCCTCCAAAATTCGTGCCGATATGGTTATATATTTTACTGATGGATTTGGAGATTTTGGAAATAAACCAAGAGAGATTAAAAACATGCTGTGGGTTCTTACGAATGATGAATGCAGGAAACCACCGTTTGGAAAATATATCGTAATTAATTAAAGATTAAACATGAATTCAAAAGAAATATTACAGTCTGCAATAGTATTAAGAGTTATGGCATTATGCGGTGTATTGCCAGAACACAAACCATCAATCAACTCTCCTCAATTTAAAATAAAAGATAATATATATGGATACAAAATAGGAATAGACGAAGAAAGTTATCTTGGTTTTTTGTATTCAAAGCGTGAAGAATGTAAATTTCTTAGCTTGAAGATGTTTTTCCCAGCTGATGAAACGGTTTGGGGTTGGTATTTTGCAGTTTGTGGTGATGAAGAAGGTGAATCTTTTGATAGTAATAAATTGTTTGGAGAAATTGATAAATCCGCTTTAGCTATTCAAGATGAAAAAATCAAAGATGGTTTTGATATTATTGAACTTTCTCCTTCTAGAGCAACTAAATTAATTACAGGATTAGAAGGGCTTTGGGAGTATATGCCTACATTTTCAAAGTTTGAACCTAAAGAAAAAGATTTGAAAAAGTTTTTGATGTTCATAGAATCTATAGGGCTGGAGGATTATGAAGAGGAATGATGAAAGGCCCATGATCGTCACCAGAGGCGATTTATTGCGCTCTATGCTAAAAAGAATGCCTGGTATCAAATTCTATGATATGATGGGATATGTTAATTTTATTGTTGGAATACTCGTAGCACGCGCTTTAGAAAACAGAATTACAATCGTAGATGGTTTTGGTGTTTTATACAGGAAGAAGTCTAAACCTAGAAAGATATTCAATATAGGAGTCGGCAAACATCAGCATGTAGTTTCTCACACAGTTGTTCTTCGTGGGAACAAAAGCTTTATTGAAACAATAAATTCAGACAAAGATTTTATAAAAGAAATGTTAAAAGAAAATTCTTTAAAGCAATCAAGTACAAGGGTAAATAAAAAGAGATTAATATAGCAATAAACTATAATGTAAAGCGGTTTATAGGAGAACAATGAATAAGATGGATGTGGAAAAATATAAAGTAATTATTGAAGATAAAATGAAAGAGCTTTTTGGATACATAGTTGATACGGAAGTTGATGAAGACGGAGACGAAATTGATTTAGCACAAGGTTCTTTTTTATCAAGTATGGCATATTTCCAAAGGGACCGCAATAATGATAAAATTGCATTACTTGATGAAGCATTAAATAGAATCAATAATAAAACTTATGGATATTGTGAAGAATGCGGTGAGGAAATTGGAAGAAAGAGACTTGATGTGTTTCCAGAAGCGCAGTATTGTATAAGATGCGCGGAGAACATAGAGAGAGGTAATAAAAGCTTTAGGTAAAATATATGAACAATTTTAGATTAAGTATAAATAATCCAGTAATTATTGAATCTACTTCTGAAGGAGAAACGATAACCTACGATGTATTTTCTCGTATGATGAAAGAAAGAATTGTTTTTATAGGTGGTGAAATAGTTCAGGATAATTCTGACGCAATAATGGCTCAATTATTATGGCTAGACAATCATAATAATCAAAAAGATATAAAAATTTATATAAATTCAGAAGGTGGCGATATGCAATGCATGTCTGCACTGTATGATGTTATGCAATTTATTAAGGCTCCAGTTAGTACTTTTGCTATTGGTAAAGCGTTTTCTGCTGCTGCAATTCTTTTATGTGCAGGGACTAAAGGTAAAAGATATGCTTTACCTAATACGACTATTATGATTCATCAACCTTGGAGTGGTGGTATAGGGGGTAAAGCAACTGATGTGGAAATTGAAGCTAGACAATTGAAAGAAGATAAGAGATGTATTATCGAAATGCTTGCCAGACATTCTGGAAACACATATGAAAAAGTTTTGGCTGATTGCGAAAATGATTTTTATTTAAATTCTAAGCAAGCTTTAAAGTATGGAATAATTGATGCTATTACATCTCCACAAAAAGAAATACCACCACTTCTAACTGAGAAAACTGCAAGTAAAAAATAACAGCGAATATTATAGAATTTAATAGAAAACATAACTATTAAAGTGCTATGAAAAACTTTTCTCCTCATGAAGAACAACTTATAAAAGAATCTGCTGAGTGGTTCAACAAAACCATTACTAAGATAAAGTCACGTAAAGATCCTTATCGTGATATTATAAACAAGCTAATAGACGAGCTATCTGAAGTGATAGATGATATTGATGGATCTTTGTTTCAATTATCGCAAGCTAGCGAAAAAGTTCCGAATTTTGAATATTCGTCTTCTTTTGTTATATCAGATATAAAAGATAAAATACAAGCATTTTCTTACATGATTGGTTTTCTTGCAAAAGATTTAGCCAACAATGAAGAAATAAAAAAATTTGTTGGGGTTTCTGAAGGAGATAGTAAACTAAAAGACAACAAGCCGGCTGATCAAATTGAGAAACCAGAAGAGGAACCAGAAGAGAAACCAGAAGAGATGGAGGTAAAAGAGCCTGCCAAACCAAAAAAAGTAGAAAATTTTTTATCTGTAGATGATATGATAGATAATCTTGCAAACATTATTCATCATGTTGAAAAAGCTGAATCAAATATGGATGAAGTTGGCAATGGAATTCTTTATATTTATAAAAACACTAAATCTGATAAAACAAAAGAACATCTTTTAGAATTAAATGAAAAAGTAAAAGACTTTTATAAAAATAAAGATTTAATTATATTAAGAGAAAAAATTCCAAATATATTAAATAGAAAAAATGAAATTATAAAAAACAAATCTTTAAGTGAACAAAAATATATTAGTTTAGTTTCAAAATATCGTGTTATAGTTGAAATAGAAAGAGATATAATTTATAAATATAGAACATTATATAACTCTATAGTAGGAATCGAAGAGGATAAAGAGGTTCCACTTCCTCCAGAACCAGTTAAAGAAGATATTTCACAGTTGCAGAAAGAGGATGAAGGTTTAGCTTCAGAGGGAAACATTTCTAAAAATATAATTGTGACAGGAACATTATATACTGGTGTTGTGGAATCATTCTTGCAGAAATATGCAGCTAAACCAAGTACTTATCAAAAATTTATAACATCATTAAACACGATGTTGATGCATTTTAATTCAAGTATTTTTGGCAGCGATAAAGCTAAAAGAATATTAAAATTTAGAAAATCACTTTTAACTTTAAAAGACAATGTTTTAAAAATAATGGGTGCAATTAAAAGTACTGCTGGTGTACAGGGTGATCCTCAAAAGGAGATAGATAGGTGGAATAAAATTATTAGAGAATATAATAATTTTACTGAATTGTATAATGAATTAATTCTTACTGATATTTCATCAAGACTCAGTGGATTGAATCAAGATTTAAATCAACAAAGATCGTTATCTATAACTCCACAAAGTATGGTATCAAAAAATACTTTTAATATGGCGGTTAATTCTGCCAAACGAACATATCAGCCTGCTAAATTTGTACTTAATAAATTGCCAAATATGGAGTCCCTTATTAAACAATATACTGAAAGTGGTAAAATTTGGGGCATAAAAAAGAAATCTATTGAATAAGGTAATATGGGGTCAATAATATTTCACGGTACAAAAGAGATAGGCAACATTAAATTTGCTATCACTAGAGACGAACAACGAAAAGGTTTGATGAATGTTGATTGGCCACCTCCCTTGATGGTCTTTCCTTATAAAAAAGCTAGCATTAGAAAGTTTTGGATGAAAGACACACCAAGTCCATTAGATATAATTTTTTGTCATGCAAATAAAGTTATATATATTGATTATGGCGTGCCATTTAACGAAACGCGAGTTGGCCCAGACAGACCGTGTGACCTTGTTATTGAGGGGCCATTGGGGTTTGCTGAGAAAAATGGTATCAGGGTTGGTTCAAAAGTAATAGCGAAATTTGCCCGAGATGAGTTAATTAAAATATTATTAATTAAGGATTGATGAGCGAAAATATTAAAATAAAAGATGGAAAAGAAGTAAATGTGAGCTTAGGTGACGTTCTATTTATGACAATATCTCCAGAAGATGATGATACTGTTGTTCGTGGAAAGTATATAGAATACGATGGTGAGGTTGTTACTGCTGCTGTTTTGAATCCTGACTTGGAATTTATGGACGTAACTGTTAAGCCAACGAGAATTGTTAGAGTAGAAAAACCTAACTAACGCTTAACTCTAGCTGAGCCAAAATCGATCAATTTCAATATGTTATTATTGTCTTGCATAATGTTTGAAGAATGTAGGTCGCCATAGATAATGCCTACAGAATTTAGTTCAATCAATCCGTTAATAATATCTTTAGCCATTTCAGCCCTTTTGCCAACATTTTTCATAATATATTCAAAATTTAAATGATGGAAATAAATTCCTTTATACTTTTTAAGCCGTTCTTGTTCGATGATATCTACTTTCCAGTCAGCAATTTTTACATTACGATGTACATAATATATTTTACAAACATTTTTAAAGTTTTTGCCAATTAATCTACTGCATGCTTTGGTTTCGTTTTCATAAAGTGTTATTTTAAAAACTTTATTGTCCGTATAGAAAAGGCCTTCGCTAAATAAAGATGCGTGCTGTTTCCTGCGGATTTTTTCTCCGCATGCTAAATGCTCAATAGCCTCTTCATAATTTTGATATTTCATGACGTAAATTTATATATCAACATAATTGATCTTGAAACTGTTCAAAAACGAATTGGTTTTTTGTAGCTTGACAAAACTTGTGAATGGCATACAATTCGATCTCAATAAGCGAGGAAATCTTATGGAATTGAGCGAGTCGGAAAAAAAACAAAAAAGAAGCGAGATTATTGAAGCTTTACAGCGACCTGGTTTTCCGGAAGTAATTCAGGAAAATGATATCGATAATCTTTTCATTGTAATCAAACCAGTAATTGAATATTCTTTTAATTCAAAATTAAGATTTATTGTTTCAAAATCAGATGCAACTACAAATATTGATTTGATGAGAAGATCAGTTAATGAAGAGTTAGAAATATTTATAAAAAACAAAATGAAAACATATTTATTTAGTAAGAAAAAATGGAAACATAATGTTCCTATTATTCCTTATTTACAAAAATGTATAAGTTTTTTTTATATTCCAGAAGAAAACGCTCTTTACAACGTGCAACGAATTAAATCATTTGCTTGTCCTGCTTGTAAATCATTTATGATTAAAAGCGAACTCAAAGAAGAATCTAATGGAAAACTTTATTGTTCTTCTTGCGAAGAACTTATTAATTCTTATGAAGAACTTCAAAAAATAAATGATGATGGCTATTTAAAAGCCAAGGTTGAAGTTTGCAGAACCATGTTGCCTCATTCAAAGAAAGGGGTTCGTTGTTTAAGATGTGAACGATTTGTTCCCATTTCTTTAATGAAGGACGGCGAGTTAATTTGTCCATTTAAAGGGTGTGGGCAAAAGTGCGATATAACACAGAAAATGAGTCACCCGGTTGGATTCTTTTATCATAAAATGGTTGACATGAATAACGTTGATCAGTTCATGGTTAATTTGACAGCAAAAACACAAGAAGCGAGATTATCTGATCAACAACAGGTTGATGAAAAGATTATTAAATTAAAAAAAATAATAAGAGAACAACAATTAGTACAAGGTAAAATAAAAGCAACGCCTAATAAGCATATTATGTATGATGCTATTTATGATATGATGGAAAAGCATCCTAAAAATACTTTTAATTATATTGTACGAAAAATTTCTAATAATGATTTACCACTACAAGCTATGATATTTCAAGAGTTTGCAAAAAGAATGCTTGAGTTATTTCCTATAATGGTTTTATCAAAAGGCAAGGAAGTTGCTATTACTGACCCCACAGACAGTCGTGTAAATTTGTTCATGGGCTACACAAAATTTACTGGAACAGTGGATGAAGCATTGGTCTTGCGAAAACCAACTATCTTATCAAGATTTAAATCAACTTGTAAGTATTCATGTAGTACTTGTCAAAATCCATATATTTGTTCTTTTATTGGATACATAACAAAAATTATTGACGAAAACGGCAACGATTTAATGGATTGCATTGATAATTATGGGTTCACGAATATTAAATTCAAGCGAGGTGAATCCGAGCCTGGAGAGGTTGTGACGGTAAATTATTATTCGATACCTTCACATTATTCTGTAAAATCAATGGCCCACATGCAGCGTATAATCAAGCGTTTGCAACAAAGATGTGCCAATAGAAACTTATAATTATATGGTAGATTACGAATTAGATTCACCAAATATTGTCGTGTTGCCAGCTGAAACTGAAATTCATAAAGCTGTTGAGCGATTAAAAGGGCAACCAAATTTAAATAACTGGCTAACAGGTGTGAGAGAAATTGTTGTACAATCAATCCCAGGTAAACTTGGATATGTTACAAATAAAGAAGGAGATGAAAATAAAATATTTGTTGATTATTATAGGTTGAAATCTGACCTAACATCAAAAAACCCAGGAATGTCACAACAAGATTTACAGCAAGCTCTTATTGATAAAATTACTGAAGTTTTATCTCATGAAAAAGGTCATCTTGCTGCGGGATTAGATGCAGGCGAGGCTCCAGCAGAACAAGCACAACAAGCTACTGTTCACTATCTAGACCAACAAAAACAACAAATGCCGATTGCTGCTTCTATAAATTTATTTTATAAATTAGTTAAGAGGTTATAATGTGTAACTGTTCAAAAACTTCTTGTAGATCTTTTGCGGTTTTTTCGTCCATTTCTTGATCTTCAGGTCCATCTTCTGGTATATCTTCTGATATATCTTCTGATATATCTTCAACAATATGTGGTTGTTTATTACTAAATAGTTGCCCTACTATTGAACCAATAATTTCTCTTTTTATCTCTTGCACGCTCGGCAGTTTCAAATCAATATTTGTTGATTTGACTTCCTCTCTTATAAACTCCTCAAATGCAAACTTGTCTTTGTCTTGCATTCGTCGTCTCATTAACTCAGTCATTGCAAGTTTTGCTTCTTCTCGAAAAGAGCCTAAAATTCTATTTGCTACAACATGAGTTGCAAGCATTTCGGAATCTTGCTTTAATATCTTTTCAATTACATCTTTTGGTAAATCTATTTTCATCTTCTTCTATTTTTTGAAATAGTATTTTGCACAAAACTTGAAAATTTTGAATCATATCCGGCTCTTTCAGAATATGCTGCCAGGCTTGTTGTGTCACCATCAGACCAAAGCGTTTTACCGCAATCACATATATATATTCCATTTTGTATGTAAACTTTATGATTTCTATTAAATACGAAATATCGAATTCTTTTTAATTTTTTATTAATATTAGTTATACCACTCTTAATCATTCTTGTATCTTTTACATGAATTTCATTATTTTCCAAACCACTTCGCGAATCATATTTGATGAACTGTCCTTCTTGTGTTGTTTTTTTGCTAGGAAGACAATACACAGAATCAATGAAAACTTTTATTGATTCAATATCATCAACATCAACAAAAGGATACACATAATTTTCAAAACCTATATCAGCAAGATTCCCACAATAAATGCATCGGGGAATTTTGTTTTTCTTTATTTTTGAAATCATTTTTATTATTCCTATATGATATTATTAGGTTATAATTTACAAGCAAAGGAGCATGCTTGTTTTTCTTTCCCAATAAGACGGGACAATTATTGTAACAGTCTTTAGGAAAATTATTACTAATAGCGCATCCAACGCATTGAAGTCTCATGCTGGTCTATATAACGCGGCGATATATAAGACATAGATGTGATAAAAGAAATTCGTTTTCCGCTTCCAACCATATTTGATTTCTTGAAAAAATCAAAAAAGAAGGTTGCGTCTTGTCATATTGGATTCGAAAGAGATTCATCTTTGGTGGAAGAATTTGCGGAGAAAGCAAATATAGATGAAGCTTTAGCAAAAGATATATTAATTGTTTTTTTTGATGAAATAAAAAGTAATCTTTTAAATGCCAAAATTATATCTATAAATGGATATGGAAAGTTTTATGTTGGATCAGGCAACAGAGATAAGTTTCAACATGTAAAAAATTTTATTGATGTAAAAACAAATTACTTAAGACCAAAATTTATGACGGCAAAATCACTAAGGAAAAAGCTCAGAAACATGTATGGATAGTTGTCGAGTACAGTTTATCTGTTCATGTATGTAAAATCATGGCTACCAGCAAAACAAACAAAGGTCAGAAGGTTCTCATCATCGTTGAGAGCCCTGCTAAAATAAAAAGCATTATTAAATTTTTACCCAAAGATGGCAACAAATATCAAGTACTACCAACCGTTGGACATGTTGCAGAGCTTTCTAAAAAGGGCAAATACAATCTTGGAATAGATTTAGAAAAAAAATATAAGCCATCATTTATTATATCAGATAATAGAATTGATGTGATGAAAGCTCTTGTGGACGGCGCACGAGAAGCGGATAAAATATTGGTGGCTACAGACGATGATAGAGAAGGAGAGCATATTGGAGCCTCTGTCATTCAAAGGTTGAATACGACTGGAAAAATTGTAAAGAGAATTAAGTTTCAAGAAATTACTAAAACAGCATTTAGTGCGTCTCTAAATAAAGAAGGAGAGATTGATGAAAAGCTAGTCCAAGCAGCAATATCTAGAAGAGTTCTAGATAGAATGGTTGGTTTTTTAGTTAGTCCTTTGGTGATAAAAAGACTTGGTAAGGGTTTGTCCGCTGGTCGTGTGCAGTCTGTTGCATTACGTTTGGTTGTTGAGCGCGAAAAAGAAATTGAAGCTTTTACACCTGAAGAATATTGGGTGATTCATTCTCATTTGCTAACGTCTTCGAGCGATATTCCTATCATTGCAAAGCTTGTAGATAAAATAACAAATAAAAAAGATGCGTTAGATATTAAAAAAGAACTTGAAAAATCTTCTTATAAAGTAATAAAAATTGTTGCAAATGAAACAAAAAGATATCCTCCTAAGCCGATAATCACATCTGATTTGCAGAAGCTTGGCTCTAGCAGATATTCCTTTGCTGCCAAAAGAACAATGAAAGCTGCTCAAACGTTATATGAAAACGGTAAGATTACTTATTTAAGAACAGATAGTGTTCGTCAATCTGAAGAAGCTGTAGATGCGATTCGGGCTTTCTTGAAAAAGGATCATCCAAAAGCGTTGCCGGCAAAACCTAATATATATAAAAACAAAGATGCGGCTCAAGACGCACACGAAGCAATAAGGCCAACGTACCTTGATTCGCTTCCCGTTGATAAACCGACAACTGATGAAGAAAAATTGTACAAAATTATTTGGGAGGTTACTGTTGCTTCGCAGATGAAACCTGCCTTGTTTGATTCCACGTCTGTTACAATTGTAACGGATAAAAAGAAAGAGCTAAAGGCAAATGGACGCGTTCTAAAAGAACTTGGTTGGTTGGCAGTGACAAAGCATGTGAATGTTGAAAAAGAAGATACAAAAGATTCAAAACTTCCAATTTTGAAAAAGAACGAAGCGCTGAACTTGACAAAGCCAAATGTTACAGCAGAACAAAAATTTACTAAGCCACCTTCAAGATTCTCTGATGCAACATTAGTTCAGGAGTTGAAAGACAAAGGCATTGGTCGCCCTTCAACGTATGCAGATATTATGGGAAAAATTTCTGACAGACAATATGTTGTTCGTAAAGGCAAAACACTTGCAGCAACCGATACTGGTAAGAAGCTAGTTGAATTTTTGAAAAAATATTTTGATTTTATGGAGTACGATTATACTGCTGATATGGAAACTCAGCTTGATAAAATTGGTAGTGGCAAGCAAACTTATATTAGAATGATGGATAAGTTTTATCCATCTCTCAAGAAAATGGTAGATGACGCTTATCACGATACTGAAAGTGCTGAATTTAAATTCGCCTGTGATAAATGTGGAAAGCCCATGTATATCAGAAAAAGTAATTTTGGATTTTTTCTTGGATGTTCAGGATATAATCCAAAGAGCGATGATTGCTGTAAGAATATCATCCCTTGTGAAATGATTGATGGCAAGATTACACCGCTTGATAAGAAGAATAATAGTGCTCCTGATAATGTGAAGTGTCCTAAGTGCAAGGGGCCAATGATTATTAGTAATGGTAAGTATGGCAAGGTATACAGATGTGATGAATCAGGATGTAATGGATATCGAAAAATTCCGTATGGTAAGAAGTGTCCAAGATGCAAAGGCGAATTGTATCGAACAGTTTTTACGAAGCCGCCTCACAAGGGTCCTGTTCTTTGTTGTATGGAGTATCCTAAGTGTAAATACGTTGAAAATTTGAATGAAGATGGTTTTGATAAAGACAGAAAGAAACAATACGATACATATAAGAAGATGAAAAAGAATGTTGAAGATTATAGGAAAAATGCATTTTCACCGGAAGAAGAATAAATATGACTATCAGTAGAAAGATTTTAGATGCAGAGAATAATCTCACTAAAGAACGTGTAGCAAAATTATTAAAGATACTACAAATAAAAGAAGAGGATATTGTTGATTGTGGTCCGAGACCACAAGACAGTTTGATTGATTTGATGCATTGGGTCAAACTCTCTTACATGTATTCTCCCCGATCCATTAAAGATACGGATGATGTGGTTTGCATTATTAACAACGCCATAGGCGTTGATGGATCGTTTGTGCAATTTTGTGAATTGAATGGAACGCACATTGAACCACTTAGCATTGATAGTGTGTCTTCTTGGAAAACAGAGACTGGTACTGAAGATTTTATGATTCAGGGAATCTTTAGAATAAAATGCGAAAAATTCAGTTTTATTCATGCGGCCCTTTTCCACAAAGGGAACCAGTATGAAGATGAGATTTCATATTTTGTTTTGGTTGAAAAAAACGATTATATCAAATATGTTGATTTCAGAAATTCATATACTGAATGGCAAAAGAGTAGAATTAATCAAGTGCTAGAGGTGAAGGTCTTTGGCGGTGATGATTACATCTATGACAAAAATATGAATTGGAAAGATCTGTTTTTACCAAATAATTTAAAAAAAGAAATCAAACTTTTTATTGAAGATTTTCTTGGTTCTCAAAAAGAATTTGAAAAATATAATCTTCCTTGGAAAAGAGGATTTATTGTTCACGGTCCTCCTGGCGCTGGAAAGACAAGATTGATCAACACGATAATTTCTGAATATAACTTGATGCCTGTTACAATTAGCGGAGAGGATGCTGATGACTTTACGTTAGCAGAAGCGTTTAAATATGCTGAACAAAATGGCCCATCAATTATCTTCTTAGAAGAATTAGACGAGCTTTTAGATGGTTCGGTTGATGTTAGATTTTTAGCTGAGCTATTAGATGGAATGAATCCTGTCAATGGAGTTCTTGTTGTTGCCACAACAAATAGATTAAAAGAACTTCAAAAGATGAAAAATATTATAGATAGACCTTCTCGGTTTGATCGAAAATGGAAAATTCCGTTGCCAGATGAGAGTTTGGCAATGAAATATTTGAGAAAGTGGTTTGCAAAATCAAAACTAACAACTTCTATTTTGAAACCATTTGTTCAACAAATGGTTGCAAATAAGTTTTCTTATGCTCATATAAAAGAATTTTATATTACTTCAATGTTTATTGCTAAGAGAGAAAAAGAAGAGTTTCCAAATGTTGAAGCTTTAAAAGAAGCGTTGAGCATAATAATAAATGAGAAAAACCAAATCACCAATATTGAAGATGAAGATACTTCTCCAGCAGGTGATGATTTTGGATTTCATTGATATATAATATTTCAGGAGTTAATGAATGAAAATTAAAGAAACTAAAGGTCCAGATACAGAAGATCTACAATTTTCACCATTGGAAGTGAAAATTTCTCATGATGATCAAGGGCATGACAGATTTGAAATGCACATCAAGCGTTTCAGAGCTAAAGTAACAAAAGATAGAATTATGTCTGATTGGAAAGAACATCAATCATATGAAAAACCTTCTGAGAAAAAAAGACGTAAACGCCGTGAATCTGTTCAAAGAAGACGCAAAATGGAAATGATGTCACAGCGTGAACAGTTTGGAGACAAAGACGACAAAAAGAAAAATGATAAAAGAAAACGAACAAGTTCCAGAGTGGATGAAAGATACTGACGAAGTAGGTACGGACGAACTTGGTTTCAGTATTGGATTTGAAGATCCAGATGTAGTAGTTCCTAATCATGCAGTAAGCACTGATGAAGGTGTTGATTATGAAGCCATTCAACGTTGGGATGTTACGGAAGAGAGAAATGGGGTAATTGGAATGAGCGACAGACGAGGAACTAGAGGGGTCCAACCAGCACATTTAACAGGGAAACCTAAAAATGATAGAGATTCTGTCATTGATAGTATAAGAGAGATTACCCAAGAAAAAGCAGCAGCAGTAGAACAAGAACCTCTCTCTACTTTTGTCTTGCTTGTAAAGGGCTCAATGGTTACATCAGGAACTGCTGAGCAAGTTACAGCACACGTACTGCACGTTATTCATAATGATGAAACCGTGTCAGACGAAGATATTGTTATTCTAAAAGAAGTAAATTTGAAAGAGTTCTTCGCACTGCCAAAGATTAGACAGCTTCTAAGTAGGGTCAAGCAAAAGGATTCCCAAAGGTAACTTGCAGTTTGTTTGCATCCACGGTTGTTTCGGCTCCAATTGGAATCGTTGCTGAGGATGTAATATGACTGAAGTTTAATCCGAATATGCAAGGTGGTCCATCTTGCAAATGTTCAACTATCACTTGCTCAATTGATGGGACATCAGCGGATGATGCGTCTTTCTGGGCAGTAAATCTTCCAACAACAATCCCACTAAGTTTATCTAATATTTCTGCAAGCTTTAGATGGGAAAGCAATTTAGATATTTCATATCCACTTTCATGTGTATCTTCAATGAAAAGAATTGCTCCTGTTGAGTCTGGCATATATGGCGTACCAATTAATGTTTCAATGGTTGACAAGTTACCACCAATAGATGGACCAGAAGCTGTTCCCATAGAAACGCATCTTGGCAAAAACTTATTATCTATAAATGGTTTGCTTCCCCAAGATTCGTTTGTTTGAAGTAATTCCAATGCAAACTCTAATGATTTTTTATCTTTTTCTTCATGATCATAAGTATCAGTACGAACTGAAACCATTGGCCCATTAAAAGTTATAAGATTACTTTTTGCTAAAATTGCATTATTTATTGCACTTATATCACTAAATCCAATGATCGGTTTTCGAGTTTTTGCTATCTTTTCATAGGGAAGATATGGAAGAATTTGTGCAGAACCAAAACCACCTGTGGCGCAAATTATTGCATCAATAGTATTGTCCTCTATTGCCCATGTAAATTCTTCAATTCTCTTTTCAAGAGGAGCAGAATATAAACCATTAGTTCTAAGGAAAAATATATTTTCTCCTAATATAGGACTAAACCCTTGCTCTTGAAGAATTTGAAGTCCTCGATAAACTTCACATGAATCAAACGAGGAAGCCGGAGCAACTACAGCAAATTTAGCATTTGGCTTTAATATTTTTGGAGCTATATATTTCATACTATTAAAATGGTTTTATATTAGTCTTCATCTTCTTCGTGGACTATAACCTTGAAATCATCATCTGCTTCTGCTGCCTTTAACAAATCAGTAAAAGCTTCTTTGTCTAATCTCCCTATCCAAGGAGGTTTGACAATGGCCCGCAAATCTTTGCTTGCTATTTTATCAAATAAACTTTCTTGTGCTTCCGATTTTGCTTTTTTTTCAGCTTGTTCAAGACTTGGATCAATACCAGTGCGATTCAAAAATTCATTAAATCTTTTTTCTTTTAATTCTTTTTTGACCTCTGCTTCAAGTCTATTCAAAACCGCTTCTGCTTTCTCGTTCTTTTGGTTGCAACAAATTTCATGTTCTTCATTAATTTTTTGCAAGATTTGTCTTGCGGTTTCGATAATAGTTTTTGTTTCGTCATCAATAGGCAATTCTTTTTCGGCCCGATCAATCTCTTTGAAGTGAGCATCAACGGCATGTTTTAGCAAAAATTCAACGGTTTTTCTTTCCAGAATATTTTTTGCTTTTTTTGTTTTATCTTGATCAAGAATGCTTTTTGCTTTTTTCGCTCTTTCTTTATTATCGACTTCCGCCTCTTCTTTGCGCCATTTGGTCTTCGTTACAGGTGAATAATCTTTTACTGTAGGTAGATAATGTTTTTTGAACATATCCAAAAGTTCCAAACCAAAATTATTATAATTTGCTCCGCTCATTACGTCATTTGGTGTTTTGGTCATTATAATATTTGTTTTAACTAGATTATATAATACATAAAAGGCTTTATTAATTTTGTGTGAATCGGTAGCTGTTGTGGAAACAAACATGCCATTCA
>Ga0307378_10002133_pt1 | contig 30937 bp, 14 predicted proteins | sample UN1MG_FD_202238 | JGI IMG/M metagenome (GOLD analysis project Ga0307378, IMG submission 202238) | Soil microbial communities from Risofladan, Vaasa, Finland - UN-1 | ecosystem: Environmental > Terrestrial > Soil > Coastal area > Acid sulfate soil | place: Finland: Risofladan, Vaasa | collected... | reverse complement strand
CTGTCTTTTGCATGGCTACTCCTTTTTGAATAAATGGTTAATATTTCCGCCTGATCTTACCTTATATCAGGCTGGAGTAGCCATCGCTTTTTTTCAACCTTCAACTATGGATGGGACAAGCTCTGTTGTTGAGGAGATCCACACCAGCGATATCATAGTGCTTAAGTCTTTCAAGAGTGAATTTGTATGGACAGACTGGATAATAAAACGTTTTGAGAAAGAAGCCACGCTTTGGATAGACATTACACGCCAAATTAAGATCCCAGCCTGGGATTGCTTTATTGTTCGAGCATTTAGTATAACACTAATAAATGACTTGCCTTATATTGAGCTAGAATACATTGATGGAGGAAATCTTGCGGCTATAATGAGGGCACATCTTAGGATCCCCCTTATTATAGATTTATCTGTACAATTCTGCAGAGCAATGTCATTTCTAAATGATAAATTGCCAAATTTTGTTCACCGTGACATAAAGCCCGAAAATCTGCTTTTTAAAGAGCTTATCGGCCAAAAAATTGTTTTAAAGTTGACAGATTTTGGGCTTGCTCTGGTGAAGCAAGAATTATTGAAAATCCAGACAAAAAAGGAAATTGCCGTAGGAACGAAAGTGTACATGTCACCAGAGCAAGCTGCAGGTAGTCCTGCTATTGATTATCGATCAGATATCTTCTCATATGGCATTGTCCTATATGAAATGGTTACTGTTGCCAAGCATCATGGAAGTGTTAAGTGGGCGAGTTTTATGCTCAACTTACAGAAAAGTCTTTTTAATGACGAAGAGATTATTATGCCAAGCTCCATTAATCCCAATGTACCGAAAGGCCTTGAGAGAATAATACTTAAATGCATTAGGAAGAATCCCGAAGAGAGATACCAGAGCTTTTCATGTCTTGAAGAAGATCTTAATCTGATAGTAGAAGGCACGTTGGATACTGATGATCGGTCATTCAGTGGAAAGTCATTTACGATAGATATGGATTACTTTGCGAACAGACGAAGTGACTTCGAACTTCAGTTAAAGCATGCCATGTCATTTTCGGCACTGGGAGACCATCAACAAACGATTGAACTACTTGATGAATTGCTTAAAAAATATCCAGATGACGGTCTAGTGTTGGCGAACAAAGGTAATGTTTTATGGAGATTGGGGCGCTTTCATGATAGCGTCCGTACATTGAGACATTCATTAAGGTCTAATCCAGACAATCATTATACATGGACTTATTTAGGTATGGCATTAGAGGGTCTCCAAGAATACGAAGAGGCTGAGAAATGTTACGACAAGGCCATCTCTCTTGATCCTAATTTCTCGGAAGCTTTAAGAAACAAAGGTGCATTGCTAAGTAACTTAGGCAGATTAGAGGAATCACTGGGATACTTCAACCAGGCCGAAGAGTTCAATGCCGATGATGCTTTGTTATATAAGTGCAAGGGAATTACCTATGAGAAGTTAAAGGACTATGAAGCGGCGATTGCATCGTACCAGAGGGCATTCGAACTGAATCAAAAGGATACTGAGTCGATGGCTTTTTGTGGAAATTGTATGGTATTACTAGGCAATTTCAGGAAAGGAGAAGAGCTACTTCTTAGAATACTAGAATTAGACGAAAATAATGCCATGGCTTACTTGTTCCTTGGTGCCAGTAAATATAATCAAGGTCAATTTAGTGATGCGCTTAGACTATTCTATCGCGTTAAGGAGATGGATCCAGAGCTTGCTGAAAAGCAGAATCTTAATAAACTAATTGTTTACTGTATTGGCCGATGAAAAAAAAACTTATCTATACATATTTTAGCTAATAATAGTAACGAACATCCAATAAAAGGATTACAACATGAATACAACAGAAGCTCTTCTTGCAATAGTCTCTGTCATCTCATTTGGACTGGCAGTATTATCGTTTGTACGAACGGAGATCAAGAAGGCAAACGAGCGTGCAAATATTGAAATTATGAGGGAAAGACTGAATGCGTTACATCAAGGGATTGAATCTTTGTTCTTTTCTATTGACGCCATTATTCAAATACCAAAGCATCGCGATGATGTTAGTGTGAAGGAGTTGCAAGATTTAGGAAGAGTTGTACGTGGTAACATATACCTACTTTCACAGAAGGTAAGGAAGTCAAGAGCAGGACTAGACAAATGGCAGTTTGGAAAAATGATAGAAAGCGATCAAATTAATGGTATTGCCAAAAATGTTGATATCAATCTTGACAAATCAGAGGACGTTATGAGGAACGAGGACCAAAAGTGAGCAGGGTGTAATCCCTAAAGATAATCTTTGTAATTAGTGAACTTTAGCCATTTTTTCATGGACCGTACCGCATTAAAGGCGGCATTACTGAATTTCGGGCAACTTGAGGTTTTCGGAACAAGTTGCTTTTAATTCGTAACTGTCTGTTAATAATAGGATTAATGGTGCCAATTTTGGCTAAACCCCACTAATTAGTGACAGGGGGAATTAACGGGTTACGCATGCCCAATAGGGTGTACATTTTTCGATGAGTTGTTCTTGCTAATGACAGTAGCGTAGGGTGGGGCTCCCTAGGGGATGCCTTACGGTATTGCCCCACCTTCAAGAATGTCACGTGCTTTGTTCTGAATTACTGGGGAGCTTTAGGACGCAGAGGACGGCTGGAATTAAGTATGCTGTACCCGGAATTAGTAAGTTGTTTCCAAGGGATTATTGTTATGAAAAGACGCGATTTTCTTAAAGTATTAGGTGTCGGTACAGTGGCCCCGCCGGTGGCGGGTTTCCTAAAGACCCAGCGTTGCTGGGGTGTACAGTCAAGGATAAGGGCAAGCCAGCCATCAAATACGAAGCCCAACCTTACTTAGCTCTGCAGGTTCCGGAAGAAGACCTCAACCAGGTGCCTTTAGGCACGTAAATATTGAGGGGCAAATGGCCGGAAACACCTTACAAAGGCAAATCGTACCTGCCGCATCCAACCCCCAAAGCCTGTTACGCAGCGATGATAAGCTTTATGGACCGGCAGGTGGGGCGGATTATGAAACTGCTCAAAGAGCTGAATCTTGACGACAATACAGTTGTGCTCTTTACCTCTGATAACGGCACGACGTTTCTGAAAGACCAGGTCGATTACGAATTTTTCAACAGCGTTGGTCCGCTCCGCGGCTTAAAAGGCTCGCTCTACGAAGGCGGCATCCGTGTGCCCATGGTTGTTCGCTGGCCTGGAAAGATAAAAGCCGATACCGTCAGCGACCATCTTGCGGCGCACTATGATGCGCTGGCCACTTTAGCTGACATTGCCGGTGCAAAAGCGCCAGACGATACCGATGGAATCAGCTTTGTTTCGACGCTGCTATCCCAGCCGGTTCAACAGAAAAAACATGATTATCTTTTCTGGGATTTTGCCGGCTATGGTGGACAATTAGCTGTTCGCATGGGTAAGTGGAAAGGTATCAAACGCGAGCTGCTGAAAAATCCGGATGCACCGCTGGAAGTGTACGACCTGGAAAAGGATGTCTCTGAGAAGAACAACCTGGCTGAAGAATACCCGAAGGTCGCCGCGAAAATCGAAAAGATAATGCTTGAAGCGAGAAGCCGGCCTTTAACAAAGATGTTCCAGTTCGGCCAATATCAGGAATGATTCAACTTCTGAGCAGCCTAACTTTAAGCTGTCGTTGAGAACATAGAGAAATACAACAAAACAACCGCATACGACGCCTGCGCCGATTGGTTCGGTATATGCCCTGTTTGTTTTCATAAGCACTAAGGTTGATATACGAACTTCTTTCTCCCTCTGGTTAGTCAAAAAAATGAAACGACCATCTCTTCATAGGCATATCGGGGGCAGCGATGAGGAAGGTATATGATGAACACGTAGAAATATGGATTTTCATCGGCACAAGCAAAAAGACTGGACGGGAACAGCAAATTTGATTATCATTCAGTTTGGCTAAACCGGCAATGAATCGGACTGATTGGTATATCAAATATCTTCTATCTTGCTAATGAGGAGTTATCCAATGAAGCAGCAAATCACAATGAGTAATACTGAGCTTGTATCGGCGCGTTTTCGTACTCTTATTGGTTTTTTGGGTTTTCTGATGCTGTTCGTTGTCTGCAGCGTTGGTATAGCTGAGGATTGGGCGACTTACCGGTCGCAGATATCGCGAAGCGGTATTACCTTTGAAACCGTTGGCCCGAGGCTTTTTCTGCAGTGGAAATATATTCCAACCCATCCGCCCAAAACCGCCTGGCCGATGCCTTCGGAAGAGCTGCCAAGAATGCACAACGACAATGCGTATCACGTTGTGATAGCTGATAATAATGCCTATTTCGGTTCCTGCATTACAAACAAGGTTTATTCAATCGATGCTTCTCAAGGCAAGGTACGCTGGACATTCTTTACCGAGGGGCCGGTTCGTTTTGCTCCGGCCGTTTATGACGGCAGGGTTTATGTCGGTTCCGATGATGGTTATGTGTATTGTCTCGATAGCAAAGACGGCTCGCTCATATGGAAATACCGTGCCGGGCCCAGTGATGAAAAGGTCATTGGCAACGGCAGAATGATATCTCTCTGGCCGGTCAGAACAGGCGTTCTGGTTGACAACGGGGTTGTCTATTTCGCGGCGGGTGTCTTTCCATACGAAGGGTTATACATTTGTGCCCTCAGGGCTGAGGACGGCTCGGTCGTCTGGAGGAACGATACTATAGGTGACCGCGCGCATGAGCTGGATTACGGCGGGATATCGCCACATGGTTACATGGTCGCATCCAGGGATGTCCTGTACGTTCCTTCGGGGCGGTCAATGCCAGCTGCCTTTGACCGCCAAACCGGAAAATTCCTTTTCTGTGCTTCCCCCGGCGCCAAACGGGGTGGGACGTGGGCTTTGATAGACAATGACAAGCTTATCTCCGGTGTCGATTACTCCGGCAAACCTCACAAAGTCACTTACGACGCAAAAACCGGCAGGCGACAGGGAGAGGCTTTCGCCTGGTTCCCGGGAATTGATATGGTCCTTACCCGTGAGGTATCATACGTCTTAGCCAAAGATAGGATTTATGCTATTAACCGGTCCAGGTACATTGACGCTGTGAGAAAAGCCGGCAAACTGGCAGGTGAACGCAAAAAACTGGCAAGCCAACTATCAAGCCTGAGAAGTAAACTCGAATCAGTCGATGAGAAAGCCGGTAAAAAGATCAACCAGCAAATTGACGAGCTAATCCGTAAGACCGCCTCTCTGACTGCAGAAGAGAAGCGGTTACGAGACTCAAGCTATGAGTGGAGCTACTCAAGAAGAGGGCTTCGTTCGATAATCCTGGCAGGCAAAGTTGTATTCGCCGGCGGTGAAGGTTTCGTCGTCGGTGTTGACTCAAAAACCGGCAAGGAAGTATGGAAGAGCGATGTAGACGGCGCCGCAGTCGGACTGGCCGCCTCCGGTGGTCGTCTGGTCGTAAGCAGCGACAAAGGTCCCATCTATTGCTTCAGCGGAACCGAAGTCGCGGCGGCGAAAGAAATCAGACCGGAAATAAAAGCTGAGCCCTATGCCAATGATTCACTTACCGAGACATACAAGGCCGCCGTTGAAAAAATCTTAGCCGAAAGCGGTGTAAAGAAAGGATACGCCTTAGTCCTGGATTGTGGCCAAGGGCGACTCGCTTACGAATTAGCGAAAAGAACGGAACTAAAAATTGTCGGCCTGGAAAAAGAACCAGAAAAATTAGCCGCAGCCCGGAAAAATCTCGAAGCCGCCGGCTTGTTAGGAAAGCAAGTTGTGGTTGAGCCCTGGGATTTAACGTCTCTGCCGGACTATTTTGCCAACCTGATTGTCTCCGACGGTATGTTGATTACCGGCAGAACAGAAGGGACGAGGGAAGAAGTCCGGCGCATTCTCCGTCCCTGGGGAGGCGAAGCGTGCCTAAGCTTTCACCGTGATGGAGAGGTCGTCTGGAGAAAATTTTCACGAGGCCCATTGGAGGGTACCGGCTCCTGGACTCAGCAATACAGTGACCCTCAAAATACCGCCTGTTCAGGCGATGATTTGGTCTATGGCCCGTTGGGGGTTCTTTGGTTCGGAGGGCCCGGCCCCCAGGGAATGGTCGAGCGGCATGCTTGCGCGCAAAGCCCCGTCTCCATGAACGGCCGAGTATTTATGCAGGGCGAAGAACTAATCATGGCTGTCGATGCATTCAACGGAACCTTACTGTGGAAAAGGGAAATTCCGGGAGCGGTCCGCGTCAAAGTTAAGGCCGATTGTGGAAATCTGGTCGTAACGGAGAATGGTCTTTATGTGGCTGCTCAGATTAAATGCTACCGCCTGAATCCGGAAACAGGCGAAACCATACGTGAATATAAAATCCCCCCCTCTTCCGATGGGAGCCCTCGCCGATGGGGCTATATATCAGTTGTCGATAATATTCTCTACGGTTCGACCGCAACAGCTATGGATGAAGACTACGGTGCTACTTTGAAACGTTTCGTGGTAAATGGAAAATGGAAGAACATTGAGGACATCCCGGAAGAGTACAAGGACCGGTATGAGTACTCTAAAAAGCTATATCCTGATATAAAGGATTTGCGGATGGCTGCCCAAAGGTCGGGAGCTATGTATGGGTCAATGACATCTTTCGCCCGAGGTGGAGAGTTCCTGCAGAAAAACGCGGTGACCGAGAATCTAATGGTGGGCGACAAACTATTCGCAATGGACACGGAAACGGGCGAGCTGCTGTGGGAGCGCAACGGGAAAAAAATCGCTAACATTACGATCACGCTGGGAGATGGAAAAATCTTCTACGCCGACAGCGAAATAACAGAGGGTCAAAGAAACCGAGCCCTGAAGAGAAGGCGAAGACTCACAAAAAGTGGAGTGTACAAGGAAAGAGAAGGGATTCTTGAAGAGCTAAGGGAAAAGAAAAAGTTTCTTGCCGAGAGGTTGAAAGAGGACAAATCATATAATCAGAAAGAACGGGTTGAATATCTAATTAGTTCTTTAGAAGCTGAATTATTTAAGGAGGAGTATCCCGAAGGGAGTTTAACGTATGATGATGCCGATGTGAGAAATGTTTTTGCGCTTGACGCCGTTACAGGAGAGTTAATCTGGAGACGTCCTGTCGATTTAACGGGATGCTGCGGCGATAAGATGGGAGCCGCATATAGCGATGGCATTCTTTTCTTTTTCGGCAACCATGGCAACCACGATGCGTGGAGATTCAAAGAAGGCGGCCTGAAATGGCGGCGCATCACGTCGTTATCCGCCGAGAAAGGCGATATGGTTTGGTCCCGAACCCTGAACTATCGCACACGGCCGGTCATTGTCGGGGACAAAATTATCCTGGAGCCTCGCGCTTGCGAACTTCGTACGGGCGAGATTATTATGCGCGATCATCCGATCACCGGCGAGAAAGTTCCGTGGGAGTTCTTACGTCCCGGCCATACGTGCGGTATCACCGCCGCTTCGGCTAAAGGCCTTTTCTATCGTTCGGCCTGCACGGCGTTTTATGACCTTGAGCATGACAATGGAGTTACTATCTTCGGCGCTTACCGTCCAGGCTGCGCCATCAGCTTGATACCGGCCGGCGGCCTATTGCTCTCCCAGGAGGCGGCGTCCGGATGTACATGCTCATACCCGGTCCGTTGCTCATTAGCGATGATGCGCAAACCAAACAGAACTCAGCCCTGGACGGTCTATGTCACGCCCGGCGAGCTGAATCCTGTTAAGCGTTTCGCTATAAATTTCGGCGCCTCCGCGGATATGAAGGATGATGAAGGAACCGTTTGGTTCGGTTATCCGAATCCGAAAACTAATCCGAGCTTTCATAATCATTATCCGAATTACGGTGTGAAGTTTGACCTCCGTGACCAGACCTTGCCTGGGATGGGATATTTCCGCCACGACTTCAAAGGAGTCAGCATAGCTGATACCGATAAGCCATGGCTATTCACATCCGGCTGCCAGGGGATGCTGCGTTGCGAAGTACCGCTGATCGATGATGCAGCCGGTCAGAAAGCAGCCCTGTACACCGTACGTCTCGGCTTTAACGCGCTGCCGGGAGACCAGGCAGGCCAGCGCGTCTTTGATATCAAGCTCCAGGACAAGGTGGCGGCGGAAAGCTTTGATATCTTAGAAACAGCAGGAAAAGCCAACAGAGCGGTCGTAAAAGAATTCAAAGGCGTTAGGGCCGAAAGTGTTCTCGTCCTTGAACTGCTCCCCAAATCAGCTAATCCACAGATAAATCAGGCCCCGATAATCAACTTCATTGAGGTCGTCAGAGAAGATGCGGGAGAGATAGCCCAAATACCCGGGAAAAGTATGTGATAGAATTTAATTCCGCAAACCTAAGGACTCCTTTCGGAGGACACCTGACGGTGGAAATACGTTCTTTTTGTCTGTGGTCAAAAAACACAGAACAACCAGTCTCTTGACTTAGGACTCGTGATGTAGAAATTTTATCCTCCACCGAAATCGTCAATTACTCTAACTTAGCTGTTTATATACGTTTTTGAGGCGAAAAATAGGGAGTGGAAATTTATTTAAAAAATTTTATATTTTTTTGTTGACAACTACCACAGTATGTAGTACTTCAGTATGAGGTACTTAATCGCAGAACTTATTAGAAGAAAGAAAGGTTGGCTCTATGGGCAAGAAGTCACTTGATCACTTTGGCGAATTACAGCGTGCGGTAATCGAGGTAGTCTGGGAGCTTAGCGAGGCAAGTGTGCGTCAGGTATGGAAGCGGCTTTGTCGCAAGAAAGAGCTGGCATATACGACAGTTCTTACTTCAATGCAAAGACTCGAGAGGGCCGGATGGTTGCGGCATCGAGCAGAGGGTAAGAAAAACGTATATCTGCCGACACGGACCCGGGCACAAGCCGGAGCTGGTTCGGTCCGTAAGTTCGTGCAGCGGATGTTCAATGGCAATGCTCTTGTGTTGTTCCGGCAGCTAGTAGAGGAAGGCGAACTCAATGATGAGGAGCTTAAAGAGCTTCAAAACTTGATTAACAAAAAGCGAAAGGAGAAACGGAAATGATACGCGAACTATTTATGGAAGATCTCTCATTGTGGGGCTGTGTGTGGCAGAGTACAATGTTTGCCGTGATTGGGCTGGTGGGCAGTTTCCTCTTAAGACGCCGACCGGCCAGAGCCTCTCAGGTGCTATTCCTTGCCATGGTAGCAGCAGTGCTTGTGCCTGCAATGAGCGTTCCGGTTAAGCACTTTGAGTTGGGCCTCTTTACAGAAGAGCCGATTTTGCTGCCGTCGGTGGTGAAAGATATACCTACGGAAGCGTCTGTGTTTTCCGCCTCATCAGAGCCCCAAACCGAAGATTATGAAGGAGTGACAGATTTAGAATTAATTGAGGCCGGTTCAGGAGGTGCTGGCATCCCGTGGCGTCCGATTGTGCTGTATGGGTGGATGATAATAATATTAATCTTGTTGGGGCGACTATTTGCTGCATTTTTCAGCGGAGTTTGTCTGCTGCGACGAGCACAATCCCAGGGCTGTGAGCAAATCCAGCGAGCGGCAGATTGTGCAAGAGCAAGACTTGGAATTACGAAAGACCTGCAAGTCCGCAGCAGCAAGGATGTGCGTAGTCCTGTGATATGGTGCTGGAGACCAATCCCCGTCCTGTTAGTGCCAGGCGATTTGGATGATAGAGTCGATTGGGAGGGCGTGATATCTCATGAGCTTGCACACTGGAGGCGATGGGACCACATTAGCGGCTTAATTGCAGAGCTAATCGTGTGTGTCCTATGTTGGAATCCGCTCTTATGGTGGTCAAAGAAGCGAATGGTGAGGCTGAGCGAGCAGGCATGTGATGACTGGGTACTCGCCGGTGGACGGCCTTGCGAGGATTATGCACAGTCGCTGCTAAATTTCAAACCTCAGAAACAGGCTGCATTTGTGCCTGCGGTAGTGCACAGCAAAAGGGGACTGGCCGACAGGGTTCGCCGGATTCTTCAAGACAGTTGTGGCAACCCGCGGACCGGTGTGGCATGGGCCCTGGCAGTAAGTCTTGTGGCTGTATGTCTTACTACCGGCTTAGCATTTGCACAGACCCGGCCTGCAAAACCGGAAGCTGTGGCCGAACAAAGAGGCGAAGTCACTGAATTACTGATCAAAGCTGCGATTGACGGTAACATTGAGCAGGTCAAATCACTTCTTTCAAAAGGTGCTGATATCGATGTTCACAATGAAGCTGGCGATACACCTCTTCATATTGCGGTCAAGAAAGGTCACATGCAGCTTGTCCGGTTCTTGATCGACCAGGGTGCAGCTATCGATGCCAAGAACAATGTTCAGAAAACACCTCTTGATATTGCTGTGTTGAAGCCGCCCCGCATGAAAATCGTTGAACTACTCGTCGAGAAAGGTGCTGCTATTTCCACAATCCACGCAGCTGCATTCGTAGGCTATCTCGAAAAGATACGGAGCTTCATGGAGGGCGGTACTGACATAGGCACAAAAGGCGAAGACGGCCAAACACCTCTGTTCAAAGCTGTCTATGGTGGACACGTTGACGCTGTCAGGTTCCTTCTTGACAACGGAGCGAATGTCAATGAAAAGGACAAGGAAGGCAACACATCCTTGCACTATGCAGTATGGTTTCACAGAAATGAGATAGCAAAACTGCTAATCGATAGAGGAGCAGACGTTCAGGTAATTGGCAGTTTCGGCTTCACGCCCCTCCACTGGGCCGCTATGGTGAGCAATAAGGAGATGGCTGAGCTTCTTCTTGCCAAAGGGGCTGATGTGGATGCAAGGGCCGAGAATGAGAAAAGCAACTTTACCCCCCTCGATTTTGCCATCGACAAGTTTTCCCCAGCCATTGGGCGGCTACTCGTTGAGAGAGGTGCCGCGGTCTCTTCGATTCATGCTGCAGCCTTTGTAGGGGACTTGGCTAAGGTAAAGTCCTTCCTCGAAAACGGCGTCGGTGTTGGTGAGAAATTTTATGGCGTGACAGCTTTACATACAGCATCTGCTGGTGGCAACAAAGAAGTGGTAGAGCTTCTTCTCGCAAAAGGGGCTGATATCAATGCATTGCGGCGGGGACAGGGCCATACACCTTTGCATTGGGCCGTAAAGGCCGGCCATAAAGATATCGTAGAGTTGCTTATTAATAAAGGTGCCGATGTCAACAAGCAGATGCCGTTATTCTATACCTCCCCTCTCCACATCGCCGCGGGTGCCGGTTTTAAGGATATTGCTGAACTACTTATAGACCGCGGTGCCGATGCCAACGCCAAAAATAGAGAGAGCTGGACGCCTCTTCACTATGCGTGTTGGAAGAACCATAGAGAAACAGTCAAAGTCCTTCTGGCCAAGGGTACCATCCTTGATGCACGAGAAGAAGAGGGCAAGACCCCTCTGACATTTGCAAAAGAAGAAGGCTACACCGAAATCGTCGAACTGCTGCTTAAGCACGGGGCCAAAGAATAATGTAGCCTCCCGTCGATTGTCGCTCGGGGCACGGGAGACGGGTCACTGACTAATCGCTTGTGTTAGTTTATTGCGGTGTTTGTTCAGCCATTCGGCTTTGCTTAGAATCATTTTCAAAAAATCGACACGCTACCGACGGTCCTAAATTTGCGTAGAAAATATGCAACAGCCAACCCCTTGTTGCTCATAGGTCGGCAATGCAGTAGAGATATTCTTTGCCTTTTAGGAACAATTCGTTGCCAACAATGGCAGCAGAGCAATCGAACTTATCATCGAGGGTATTAGTGGCTAAAACCTGGAGTTTCTCGGATAGCTTGATGACCTGGGTCTTTCCGTTTCGTCCAACGAAATAAACACGGTCGGCCGCCCCCACAGGTGATGCGAAAATCTCTCCCATGCCCTCCAGGCGCTGCTCCACGAAATTGGCCTTGCCGGTCTCGGCCTGGTAGGAGGAAATTACTGCCCGGTTGACAGAACAGACATAAATTTTGTCACCATAGAGCAGTGGTGAGGGGACATACGGAGTGGCCTCCTTGACCTGCCAGCTAATGGCATCGGAGCCGGTCAGGTCACCCGTGCGGCCAAGCTCGATAGCCTGCAAGGCGCTGCCTCGAAAACCACTGGTACAAAATACCTTTCCGAAACCAACGACCGGCGACGGTATTACATTGCCGGTCTGCCCAGAGCATTGCCAGAGCAGCTCACCTGTTTGAAGATCATAGGCGCGAATGAAACCCGTTGCGCTCGTGATTACCTGCGTTTTGCCTTTTACTTCGACAGCAATCGGTGTCGCCCAGGATGTGGTCTCATCACGGCCTTTTTTCCAGATTGTTTCGCCCGTTTGCTTATTGAGCGCGTAAATAAAGGAATCATCTTCATGGTCAAGCACGACGATTACCGCATCGCCAGCCAGGGCCGGCGAGCTGCCCTCGCCGAACATCATTTTCTTTCTCATCTTCCCAAGGTCCCTGCTCCATTTATAATTGCCATCGATGTCGTAACAGTGCACACCTCGGGACCCGAAACTTGCCCAGACGTATTTGCCATCGGTAACCGGTGAATAGGAAGCAAAGCCGCCGTAATTCGAATGATGGCCCTCATGGGGCACCTCTTCACGGGCGGTCTTCTGCCAGCGAAGCTTGCCGGTCTTTCGGTCCAGACAGACAAGGTCAAACTTATATATATTCCTGGGAGCCCGTCCACCATGAAAGGGTGTTCGTTCCTCTTCGTCTTGACTTTGGGAAGCGGTCTGCGCAACCGGAGAGTCTTTCCTGTCAGTCTCAATCGCAGCGAGAAAGAATATCCTGTCACCCCAGATAACCGGGCTTGAGGTGCCCTGTCCGGGCAACTTGACCTTCCATTTAATATTCTCCGTCTCACTCCAGGTCAGAGGGGGATTACCTTTTCGGGCTGCACCTGTGGCGTCAGGCCCGCGCCAGGTCGGCCAATAATCAACGCCCGAACCCCCGTAGGCAACCGCCGACCCCAGAGCTGTCAGTAAGCCGACACTGATTGCCAAAACCGCCAGTTTGTACATTCGAGCTTCCTTTCCATCTTATTGTCACTCTCAAGTCAAATTTACAAGTAAGTCTGCTTAGCAACACTGCTGAATTTATCTATTGATATAATAGTCGTTGTGTCTTATAAATACAAGGGTGTTGACTGGTGTTTTCAATGTTGGCTTTTATAAACAAAGTTATTCTTAAGCGAATCGCCCGCTAAAAGGAGAATCGCTGTTAGCACGTGAACTTAATAGTGTGAAGTGACAACAGTGTATCAATATCGGAGTGCTTATGAGTAGAATACTTGTGCATATAATAGTTATTGTATTGTTGTTGGCCGCTCCGACCTTAGGAGCAGATTGGCCTCAATGGCGAGGCCCCAATCGAGATGGTACCTGGCGTGAAAAAGGTATTGTCGAGAAATTCGAGACTTCACGGCTTGAAATCCGGTGGCAGGCCGCAATTGCTAACGGCTACAGCGGGCCAACCGTTGCCAACGGCCGGGTATATGTCACCGACCGCTTGGCTTCCCCGTCTCAAATCGAGCGTGTTCACTGCTTCGATGCCATGACCGGTGAGAGAATCTGGTCTCATGCCTATGAATGCAAATACGAAAGAGTCGATCGCAGGGACGGCCCCCGTGCCTCGGTTACTATTGACGAGAACCGTGTTTATTCGCTCGGCACGATGGGACATTTTTTTTGTTTCGATGCGGCAAAAGGAGAAGTCCTATGGAGCAAAGATCTCAATGCCGAGTACAAAATCAGAATGCCCCTTTGGGGTATTGCAGCTTCTCCACTTATTGAAAGCAATCTGGTCGTAGTACAAATTGGCGGCAAGGACAACGCCTGCATCGTCGCCTTCGATAAAGTCACCGGACAGGAAAAATGGCGGGCCCTAAACGACTCCGCCTCATATTCGGCGCCTATCGTCATTGAACAGGCGGGCAAACGCGTGCTGGTCTGCTGGACCGTCGAGAGAGTTGTCGGGCTGGACCCCCTGAACGGAAAGCTTTACTGGCAACACCCATTCCCCCCTGACCGTCTCAGCCAGAACATTACCACACCGGTTTTCAAAAACAACTATCTTATTGTCAGCAGCTTTTTTGACGGTTCACTACTTCTAAAAGTTAATCCCGACAAGCTCGCCGTGGAAAAGGTCTGGCAGCGCAGGGGTCCCAACGAAAGAAACACGGACAGCCTTCATTGCTGCATATCCACTCCTTTACTTCAAGGGGATTACATCTATGGCGTGGACAGTTACGGCGAACTTCGCTGTCTGGATTTGCACACAGGCGACCGCATCTGGGAAAGTCTCGACGCAGTCCCCAAGGACCGCTGGGCCAACATTCACATGGTACAACATGAAGACAAAGTATGGATGTTTAACGAACGCGGTGAATTAATAATCAGCAGATTGACGCCAAATGGATACGATGAAATCAGCCGTTCAAAACTTATCGAGCCTACACAAGGACAACTAAGCCAGCGCGGCGGGGTGTGCTGGTCCCATCCAGCATTTGCATACAAGCACGTTTTCATTAGAAACGACGAAGCACTTCTTTGTGTGGACCTTTCGGCAAAAGATTAGATGCCGACGCCAAGTTACCTTAAGAGCCTATCCCAATAACCCGCTCTATTGCGGCCGGCTGCAAAGCCCGATGCCTGCGTTGTCGGCCAAAAACGTTCTCAACGTGGAGAAAACCACGTCTCCGAGCATTTTTGGCCTGCCGCCTTGGCCTCGAACTCCGCCACAGGCGGACAAGTTTTCGCTCGGCCTCATAACGACCCGGTTATTCGGATAAGCTCTTAATCATTAGGCGGCTATCTCAGGTCGAATTTCTTCTTGAAAAAACTCAGAGACTTCGCTTCGGCATAAGGCAAATAGAGGAACGAGCTATAATGACCCGAAAAAAGATAAATCACTTCCGGTTTGCCAATAGCTTCCCACAATCTGTCGCCACACTTTCTCGGCACAACTCTATCAAACGACGCAATATACATTAAGACATTTCTGGCATCTATATACTCGGCCAATTTGAGAGGGTCTGTTGTCACCTTGTCTGATAATTCAGTATATATGGTTTCAGAGGAGATTCCCCTTTCCATAAATTCATTGATGTAGTCTTTCAAGTCTTTCTCTCTGGAAAGAAGAGCTATATCTGCAATACTGCCACCGGCAAGACCTATTACACTGCACTTCAATCTTTCATCCACCCCTGATACCAAGCTTGCCTTTATGCCGCCGAGGCTTAAACCTAAACAGCCGAGTCTATTTTCATCAACTTCTTTTCTTTCGACCAAGTAGTCCAGCGCTTGTCTGTTATCCAAAACTGTTTGTCTAAAGTAATCTTCAACCTCTTCCGCACTCTCGGTATCCTCCAAATCGACCTCCCTATTATGTACAACAGCACAATTGAAACCATTGGATGCAAAAAGGCGGGCAAAACCTCTAACAGAAAAATCTACTCCACCGGATATCGGCAGAATAAGCACGGTAGGAAATTTTCCGTGCTTCTTTTGCACGTAGCAGTCAATTTTTATATTCTCTGTTCCGAAGACATTTAGTGCCGAAGGAAACTCCACTCTCTCGATAACGTACCGTTTCTTTTCATTAATTTTCTCAACTTTAGCTTCAATAGTACGCCTGGGGTAGCTGTAATATTTCAGCATCTCCGCACTTCTCTCGCCTGGACCAGCATAAGCCGGGTCACATCTGTAATGCGCACACGAAGAGAACAATATTAGACCAAAGGCCAAAATTGACTCGAACAGCACCTTCAGACTTGTATAACCTTTTGACTTCGTTTGAATTGTGTGTTCCAATTCCGACACGCGGCTAAATCTCTCCTGCATTTTTAAATACCGGCTTATAAATGTTTCACATAAGTTTTTTACCAAGTATACCTTACTTATACTACTCTACCTGCAATTCGGCAAGCGAAGAGGTAGATAGTTCTTGGCCTTTGCAGGCTATCTTTTTGCTTTCCGGTCCAGAAGAAGGAAAGAAAAACCTGTATTTCTTAGCCAGATTTGATATTTTAATCAAGCAAAGGCAAAGTAATATAGCTGGATTATTGTACCGAGAAGCATCCGTTCATCCGGGAAAAACAGGAGAGTAGAAATGAATAAATTTTCAGATGTCTTTCTGAGTTTAATTTTCTGTTTGTTGTCCGCCTGCAGCAGTCAATTGATGGCTGGTTCGCACACTCCTTATCCGGCAAGCAAGCTCATTACCAAGCTCACATGGACCCCGGAAGTATTGAAAATGAAAGGTTGCGTAAGTGGGGACAACTGGCCTATTGCCTGGGTAGACGACGACCTTCAGATCACGGCCTTTTGCGATGGGCAGGGTTTTTCCAGGCAGGACCCGGATCTGTCATTAGGATTTGCTATGGTTTTTGGGGATCCTCCTGACTTCCGTGCTGAAAATTTTCAGAGTAATGCAGATACACCAAAAGGCGGAGGGCCGACAGGAATCAAGGCGAGCGATCTGATTATAGTAGATGGTATTCTCTATATGTTCGTGAGAAACTACAAACCTCCGGGGTCCGACGACTTCACTAATTCCCGATTGGCCTATTCGACCAACCTTGGCGTCAAATGGACGTGGGTTAACTGGTACTTCTCAGATACTTTCGGCTGTCCGGCGTTTGTGCAGTTCGGCAAAAATTATGAAGGAGCTCGAGACAGTTATATTTATATCGTCTCGCAGGCAAATGACAGTGCATACAGCTATTCACCGAATATCGTGATGGCTCGGGCGAAAAAGGATACCGTTATAGAGAGGAACTCCTATGTTTTTTTCGCCGGTCTCGATAAAAACGACAATCCCCTCTGGTCGCCGGACATCTCAAAGCGAAAACCTATTTTTACCGACCCCAAGGGGACGCAACGCGTAGCGATTACTTATAATGCAGCCCTTAGTCGATATATCCTGACTACTTCTCATCTTGCCGGTGAGAAGGCAACGCACACCGCAGCTTTGGGTGTTTTCGAAGCTCCGGAGCCGTGGGGACCCTGGTCAACGGTCTACTATGACGACCATTGGTCGGTAAAGGATGGGAAAGACTGTCGCACGTATCATCATCGATTCCCCCCAAAGTGGACGAGTGCCGACGGTAAAACGATGTGGCTGCTTTATTCGGGTCTGGACTGTGGTTTGTACTCTTTCTGCATGAAAAAGGCTACACTTGAGATTGCCCCGAGTGAATAGGCGTGCTTAAACAAGGCCCAGAGTTCCACTCTCACAGTTGGCTGGTTTTGTCTGAGAATATTACTCCGATATAGACCGGCCGTTGTCAACTGATAGAGTTGTTGTTATACTTATAATATGCTCCCGATTGCCTGGCAAAGGCCCAATTGGGAACAAAGTGATTAACAGCAGTTAGCTGGCAAAGCAAGTGTGATAAGGAGGCTTAAAATGAGCACGCAAAATGTTACCAAAAATGCGGAAAAGCAAAATCTAACACGTCGAAAATTCCTGACGAAAGGTTGTTTGGCCTTATCCGGCGCAGGGATCGGCTTAGGTGCGCAGAGACTCCTGGGTGAAGAAAGCCCAAAACCGATAACGATGCCGAATATCGATCCGGGATACGTCGGCCCTCAATTTTTCGATGAACGAGAAGAGCAAGCGCTGCTAGAGGTATTGGAATCCCGGTCTCCTTTCCGATTTTGGGGGTCTGGCAAACCGACAAAGGTGCTGCGCTTCGAAGAAAATTTTGCAAAATATATGGGCACCCGCTTTGCGCTGGGCGTGACCTCGGGCACAGCGGCTTTGGATTGCGCAGCGGCAGGTCTTGGTATCGGGCCGGGCGATGAGGTGATTGTTCCGGCTTACACCTGGTGGTCGGACTATACTTGTGTGGTCCACGCGGGGGCTTTGCCGGTCTTTGCCGACATCGATCGCACCTTTAATCTCGACCCCAGGGACTTCGAACGAAAAATTACTCCTCGCACCAAAGCCGTCATTGCCGTTCACTTGCTCGGCGGACCTTGTGATATGGACCCGATAATGGAGACCGCCCGTAAACGCGGTGTGGCGGTCCTGGAGGATTGCGCGCAATGCGTCGGCGGCTCTTATCGTGGAAAGATACTGGGTTCAATTGGTGACGTGGGCATCTATAGTTTTCAGGTCAACAAAATGATTACCTCAGGGGAGGGCGGTGCGCTGGTAACGAGCGATCCGGTCATTTACGAACGCGCGGCGCGTTTCCACCATATGGGCTTAATACACGGGCTCTTTCTCGACCGTGCGGGGCCCAGCAGGGTGCAAACTTTTGCGGGGGAGAACTTCAGGATGAATGAGTTTACGGGAGCCGTGCTCGGGGCGCAATTGTCCAAGCTTGATTCCATGGTCGCTCAACTGCGCCACAATGCAGAGGCCATCTATAATGGCATTAAAAACCTCGCCGGCATTCGCCTGCGCCACCGTCCATACCCGGAAGGTGACATTGGTTACGGCGTCTATTTCGAGATGAAAGATAAAGCAGAGCGTGACCGTTGCATTCGGGAGCTGAGAAAACGAAAGGTCCCGGCGTCCACACTAACAGGTTCGGTTCTGCTGCCCATCGAAGAATCCGTGATGAACAAACGAACCCGGCATCCCGACTGGCCGTCGTTTAACAGCCCGGAAGGGAAGAAAATCAAATATGGTCCGGACAGCTGCCGGCAAACGCTGGATATCTTCGACCGTTTCGTCCAGGTCCGCGTCGGCGCGAAATACACCCAGCGGATCAACGACTATATCATTGATGCCATCCGCCAGGTCTATAACTCTCTGGTGTGAACTTCTGTGAGAGACCAAGTCTCACAGGTTTTCAAAGAAATCTTCATGTTGACGATTGTAATCATGATGATTATGAATTGGCTACAGTTATAGTGACATGCAAACGGAAAAGAACTCGCGTGATCCCGGCAATGATGGGCACGCTGAGCCATCTATTCTGAGTTTTCTCCAGCTGAACACATTCCATAAGAGAAGATTATCATAAGGGCTTGAAATTTCAAGAAATAGTGTTATTATGTTGTGTCATTATATAAGCTGCGTCAATAACTGGACAGAAAAGGGGCTTGCAAAATGAAACGCTATCTTGCAATAAAGTCGTGGTTACCGATGCTGCTGGTTATTTACCTTTTGGCCTGCCCGGCAGATGCAAATGAGAATGACGTAATGATGCAGGCCAAAGAGATTCTCGATACGAGCGGTGTGCAAGGAGGTATCGTGGTCCACCTTGGTTGTGGTGACGGGAAGTTGACGGCGGCCCTGCGCATTAGTGATTCCTATACGGTTCATGGACTCGAAGCAGACCCAGCCAAGGTTGCCGAGGCAAGAAACTATATCCAGTCGAAGGGTATCTACGGGCCCGTCTCTGTTGAGCGGTATTCGGGGTCGGCACTCCCGTACACGGATAATCTAATCAACCTGATTGTCGTTCAGGATGCGGTTAATGTTACCAGGAGCGAGATTATGCGAGTCCTGGCCCCCGGAGGAGCGGCCTGCGCCTGGCGCGACGGCAAGTGGAAAAAGATCGTCAAAGCCTGGCCCGACAATATTGACCAGTGGACTCATTTCCTGCATGACGCAAGCAACAACGCGGTTGCCAACGATTCTGTCGTTGGGCCTCCTCGAAGTCTCCAGTGGATTGCGCCACCGCTGTGGCTTCGAAGCCATGAAACACCATCTGGAATTCAATCGTCCGTATTGGCCGCCGGCCGATTGTTTTATATCTTCGACGAAGGGCTCATCGGCATTACCGACGAGCGTCTGCCCGATCGTTGGTCGCTTGTTTGCCGGGACGCTTTCAATGGCAGGCTGCTTTGGAAGCGGTCGCTCGAGTCCTGGGGCTGGCGCGAATGGAACTTCGAGCAATACGCCGGCAAAGACTGGACCACGTTACGCGGCAGGCGAACCGATGTGCCTGGCGAAAACCAGCGCCGGATCGTGGCTGATAATAATCGGCTTTACACAACACTCGCATATCAGGCCCCAATGTCGATACTGGATGCAGCTACAGGCGATATCATTACGACGGTTGAGGCGACGCGGGGCACAAGTGAAATTCTTGTCAGTGACGGCATTGCCGTTGCCTATACTCGACAGGCACAGGACAGCGCTGCCCGGCGCAGAGGGGCAAAGGAAGATGCCAGAGCGTCACTTGTCGCCGTCCACGGCCAAACAGGAAAGGTGCTCTGGGACAAGCAGATAACTCAGATCCGCCCTCTTGCATTGGCGATTGACAACGGACGTATTATCTACCTGAGCGGAAAAGACTTAGTCGCACTGGATTTGAAGGATGGCCGTGAGCTGTGGAGGGTCCAACCGAAGCAGACAACACCGAAGACACTGCTTACCCTTTATGATGTTATTGTCATGCAGGGCGGAAAGTTCGCCGCTGCATACGATGCGAAGGACGGTAAGCTACTCTGGACGAAGACCGTTCCACCAATCGGCGGGGGCGAAGGGGACGACCTGTTCGTAATCGATGGACTGGTCTGGCGAGGAATGCTCAGTGTGGACGACAACGGCGAACCGGTTCGCAAGAGCCCGAATGCCCTGGTCATCGGCTGGGACCTTCGCACGGGTGAGGAGAAGAAGCGCATATTCGTCAAGAACCTGCGAAGTCCGGAACACCACCATCGCTGCTATCGCAACAAGGCAACCATCCGCTATCTAATCAGCTCTTACGAAGGCGCCGAGTTCCTCGATTTCCAGGCGGATAACCATTCCCAGAACAACTGGCTTCGCGGTGCATGCAAGTACGGAATGACGCCGTGCAACGGCATGCTTTACGTCCCGCCGGATCAGTGTTTCTGTCAGCCCGGCTCCAAGTTCTTAGGATATGCGGCAGTCTCAGCCGGGCCGGATGTTGCACTCGAAGCGGTCGCAGATGAAAAGCGTCTTGAGAAAGGCCCTGCGTACGGCGCGATTACTGATGCGGAATCCGGCTCTGAGAATGACTGGCCGACATACCGCCACGATGCATCCCGCAGCGGCACAACCCGCACGCGCGTCCCTTCCAACGTGGCGATAAACTGGAAAGTCACGCTAAAGGGTACGCTTACAGCTCCCGTGGCTGCCGGCGGTAAGGTGTTTGTTACCAAGCCTGATGAGCACACCCTATACGCGCTGGACATGGGGGACGGCAGAGTGCGTTGGCACTTTACTGCGAATGGTCGCATCGACTCGCCTCCAACGATTTACCAAGGGACGGTGCTTGTGGGTTCTAAGGACGGATACGTGTACTGCCTGCGAGCGTCGGATGGCCAACTTGTATGGCGGTTCCTGGCGGCGCCGAACGATAGGCGAATTGCCCATTTCGACCAGGTCGAGTCAACCTGGCCGGTCCACGGCAGTGTTCTGGTGACCCGCAATGTGGCATACTTCACGGCGGGACGCTCCACTTATCTGGACGGCGGAATTCGCGTCTACGGTTTGGAGCCGACCACAGGCAAAATCCTCAATAAGGGCCTGTTGGAAGGACCCCATCGGGAAGTTGACAAAGATCGCGATCTTGCCTTTTTCATCCTGGGGGCCAATTCGGATGTTCTCGTCAGCGAAGGCGGGTTCCTCTACATGCGTCAGAAGAAGATGACGCCCGAGCTGGAGGAGGTCAAAGTTGATGTCCTGTCGAACAAAGGCGCTCAGGATGTGGGCCTGCATATCTTCTCGACAGCCGGTCTGTTAGACGGCTCGTGGTACAACCGTACGTTCTGGATGTACTCGAAGCGATGGCCCGGGTTCCAGTTGGCGAACCAGGCCCCGAAGACCGGACAGCTCCTTGTAGTCGACGACGAAAAGACTTATGCAGTCCGCGTGTTCTACCGTCGAAACGTGCACAGCCTGATGTTCTTCCCAGGCAAGGAAGGTTATCTGCTGTTTGCCGACCTCAATACCAATGAGCCGCAGATTGTCGGAGAGGAAGGCTCCCGTGAGCCGATCAGATGGCTGCCTCAATCCGACTTTTCACGTGCACGCGGCGATGAAATACGAAAGCTGGAAAGCGAGGCCTTTGGACTGGACAAAATGATAGGCTATACGCGAGCAGAGCAGCCGGTCTGGACGAAATGGCTGGGTGTGCGAATCCGTGCCATGGTTAAAGCAGGCGATACTTTGTTCGTCGCCGGTGCGCCGGATGTTTTTGATTCGAAAGATCCCTACGCCGCCTTCGAAGCGCGTAAGGGAGCTCAGGTTGTGGCTGTTTCGGCCAAGGATGGAAAGAAACTGTCTGAAACACCACTTGAGTATCCCCCCGTGTTCGACGGCATGATCGCAGCAGGTGGCCGCCTGTTCGCTTCCCTGCGGGATGGGAGTGTTGTGTGCCTGGCCGGGAAGTAACGGCAGCGCGGCATCAGCAGGAGGCAACTAATATGACGGTACGAAATAATATACGACGGTCTCAGAGCAGCCGGCGTGACTTCCTGAAGTTGGCGGGCGGTGGTACGGCCGCATTTGCCTTCTTTGGAACTGCGGGGCAATATCTACCGGCCGCCCGGACCGAAAAGACAACAAGGCGTAATATTGTCCTGGTGCTCAGTGACGACCATCGATACGACTTTATGGGTTTCATGAACGAAGCTCCGGCATTCCTGGAGACGCCGAATATGGACCGCATGGCCCTGCAAGGCGCGCACTTAGTCAACGCATTTGTCAGCACCTCGCTGTGCTCACCGAGCCGGGCGTCGATACTCACCGGACAGTACATGCACAACCATCACATCGTTGACAATCAGCGGCCGGAACCGAGGGGAACGGTGTTCTTCCCGCAATACCTGCAGAAGACCGGCTATCAGACAGCTTTCGTCGGTAAGTGGCACATGGGTCACGAACACGATGACCCGAGACCCGGTTTCGACCACTGGGCCAGCTTCAAGGGCCAGGGCACCTACTTCGACCCGACGCTCAATATCAACAACAAGCGCCGGAAGTTCCCCGGATACACGACCGATGTGCTGACAGACCAGGCGCTGGAATGGCTCAAGGATGGTAGAGATACCAACCGGCCGTTCTTTCTTTATCTGTCGTACAAGGCCGTCCACTACCCCTTCCAACCCGCCGAACGCCACCAGGGCCGCTACGAAAAGGCCAAGGTCAAACGCCCGGAAACGATGGCCAACACCGAACACAACTATCAGACGCAACCGCATTGGGTCCGCGAGCGGCGTTACAGCATCCACGGCGTCGATCACATGGAAACCGGACAATATGACAATGACCCCGTGCCGTCGTTCGACGAGCTGTACCTGCAGTACTGCGAAACCGTGCACGGGCTGGACGAGAACCTCGGGCGTGTGCTGAATTACCTGGACGAGACAGGCCTCAGTAAGTCAACGCTTGTGCTCTACATGGGCGACAACGGCTTTGCACTCGGGGAGCATGGCTTCTACGACAAGCGGGATGCGTTCGAGGAGTCGATCCGCGTGCCCTTGCTCGCGTACGCCCCGGGGTTGATCGAGCCGGGTACGAAGGTCACGCAGATGGTACAGAACATCGATATCGCCCCAACGGTCCTGGGCGCGGCCGGCGTGCAGCCGCCGAAGGAGGCGAAAATGGACGGGCAATCCTTCCTGCCGCTGCTGCGCGGCGAGTCGATTCGGTGGCGCGACCACATCCTTTACGAGTACTACTGGGAGTGGAACTTCCCCGCCACGCCGACGGTGTTTGCTATTCGCACTGAGCGGTACAAGTATATCTTCTATCACGGTCTGTGGGACCACGACGGATTCTATGACCTTCGGACCGACCCGCACGAGCGACACAACCTTATCAACGTCCCCGCTTACCGCGAGCGTATCGAGGCGATGAAGAAACAGCTCTTCGACGAGCTCGAATCTGGCGGCGGACTGGACATCCCCGTACGTCGTCCTCTGGGCGAGCGCCTCGACCAGCGCAAACACAAACGCTGAAACCCCCTATCCGGACTTCGGTGAGCTCAGTCGGACCGCAGCGTTTACGACGTCCCTTGCAGCTCTCGCGAGCTCTTCAAGGGACGATCTTGTCAGGATATGTACATTGAGGCAGGTGCCGGAATTTTGAATGGATGGACAACTGACCATTGAAAGAACGGTCGAATACTTAAAGATAGAGATTGCAATATTGAGTAACTGAATTAATTCAGCTTTTTTTGTTCTATATATCTTTGTAGATTAAAACCACACTTGAAACAATGCTGTTTTCTTTTGTCCCAAATAATATCCTGAGCGTTACAAGCCGGGCACTTATCAAAAGTCAAATCCGTGCAGATATGTGGATTTCTGACTAAAGCCCTAATCATATATGTTTGTTTGCTTGGCATTTTGCACACTCCTCCAAAAAAGCATGTCCACCGGATTCAGCAAATCACGATACCCGTAATTACATAAATCCACGGGATTCTATACTGGTTCTATCCCGAACATTGTCCATACTCTATGGCTCGTCGACAGAATTAGTGCGTAGTATCGCTCATTTGAACTCCTCCGGCGATAAGGTCGTCGCACTAAGATAAAAATGATATTCCAATCGTTCGTTATATCGGCTATTTCTGTGACGGATTTAACTTGATTGACTGTTTTTCCGGCAGCAGTTGAGAAGAAAATTAAGTCCGGGAAGAATCAGGTTTGGGACATTTCAAGATACACCGCCTGCAAACGGGAGGACAATAAATCAGTCAATTCAGGACAGTCCGGCGGAGCGTTTTCGACCTAAGATAAGTTTTTCACATATCCATTGACTTCTCGAATCTATATGAGCACCACCGTGAGATATTGACAAAATAATATTGTAAATTTAGAAATTCGTCGGGCCATAGGCCAGCATCCAAGGGATATATGACGATGCGTTTGCAAACAATTTTTGCTGTGGTTTCCTTTTATCGTGTCCAGAATGCGGTTATGTTCTGCATAGCTTTTCAGCTAAACGTCCGATAAGTACCACCTCAAAATCACACGGTCTCTAAGAAATTTCTCACATTTTGATATTTACCGTGTGAGTTTTTATTGAATTCACGGCGATTTTGTGTATAAATTATTTGGCAAATAGAATTTATAAGTACGAGGCAGTATGGAGGAATATAAACTTCATATTTACTGAAATGAGAAACCTACAGTAAAAATACCCTTAAAATATATGAAAAAAATACAATTTCTTCGGTTTTTTCTTTACATTTTACTTTTTTTTTGAGATAATAGTGTATTAAATGGGAGGTCAAATAATATTGCATTTTGGGAGATATCGAGTATAATACTTTTTCTGTGAATTTCGTTTGTATCAAGTGTTTAATGAAGCAAAGGCAAGGGTAGAGAAGTTTGCTTATTTCCGGAGGGAAGGCGCCTTAGCTATGAAAGGCAGGAGGTTCTTCTCTCTCCTCGACAAAGATTGGAATTATTATTATGGATTTAAGGAGGATACACATGAGTTTATCAAAAAGGACAACGATCTTAACAGTAACGTTATTTTTGTTCCTGGTGACACCCTGTCTTGCTCAAACCTCTATACAACAAGATAGAAAAGCTGAGTTAGAACGGGTTTTAGAAAAACTACGAAAAAAGGCAGAAGACAAAACATCTTTAGTTGGATTGACTTTTCCCGAGGATACAAGTCAACGGTTTCTGGTTAAGGAACTGCAGATAAGCGGCAACGACCTAATCTCAACAGCAGAGTTGCTGGAAGAACTACCTTATGCTTATACAATTTCTGAACAGATAGATGACACGGTCGTTGAGCAAGTCTATGACTTCCGAGTCTTACATGATGTAATTCTAAATCCGGGCCAGGAACGTGAAGTTTCACTGAAAAGTATACAAGGCTTAACCAAGTATGTCCTGTCAGTATATCAGAAGGAAGGTTATGCCGGCATCTATGTGTATATTCCAAACGAAGCGGTTCAGGGAACAGCTTTAGTGGATAATGTGCTGCCTGTAGAAGTTTTGGAAGGCAAGATAGCAGAGATTGCGGTGGAGAGATATGATTTTAAGCGCCAGGAGATGGAAAAAGGATTTTTGAAAGAATCGGCACTTAAATCCTGGTCGCCGGTAAAGGAAGGCGAGGTAATCCAAAAGAACAAAGTGGATGATTTTGTCAAGCTGCTCAATCTTAATCCTGACAGATATGTCTCCGCCGTTATCTCAAGAAGCGCTGACCCGAACGCTTTAAATTTAACGTACGACGTTTATGAAGCGAATCCCTGGCACTGGTACCTGCAAGTAGATAATTCCGGCACAAAGGAAAGACAATGGAGTCCGAGGATAGGTTTAACTAATACTAATTTTACAGGCATAGATGATAGATTTTCTGCCATGTATCAAGCTCCATGGGACTCAGGTATAAAGGAGAACTACGCATTATTTGGGAGCTATGATTTTCCGCTTCTGACGCCTCGGCTTCGATTGAACTTCTATGGCGGGCACAGCGAGTTTGACGTGACCCCGCAGGGCGGTCCATTTAATTTTCTTGGTAGAGGTTCATTCTACGGAAGCATATTGAGTTACAATATCTTCCAGATGGATAGCTGGTTTGTTGATGTCGCCGGTTCGCTAAGCCAGGAAAACAGCAAGGTCACACCTGCGCTGGGATTAGCAAGCGATGTCGATATGGATTTATGGGGGATTGGAGTAAATATCCACCGTTCAGATTATATGTCAAATACATCTCTGATATTTAATAGGATTGAGAGTATGGGCGGTTCCAGTAGAGAAGAGTTTGACGACGCCCGGTCGAATGCGGACCCTGATTTCTCTATTTACAACTTTGGCGCTACCCATAGCCAGTATCTCGAGACCAGCAAAGTTAATCGAGTCAGTGCCTCTTTCCGATTGATAACATCCGACGAAAGACTGGTCCCTGCAAAAATGACGACCTTTGGAGGATTCTACTCTGTCAGAGGTTATGAGGAAGATGAAATTGTTGCCGATGGCGGTATCCTTATGTCTGGTCAGTACGAGTTTGACCTGGTGAAGCACAGCGAATCCCTGGAGAAAGGTGAAGCGGAATCAGAAGCCAGCTCAGAGGAAGCGCAGGATGACAAACCATGGCTAAGGAAACTGGCACCATTAGCTTTTATTGATTTTGGCCGAGCTAAAACAAAAAGTGCCCTCAGCAGTGAGCGGGGAGTTCAGGAGCTCTGCTCATTAGGCGTGGGTACGATAGCTGAGCTCGGAGATAATTTTAGCGCAGGTATATATTACGGCTGGCCCCTTCGGGGAACTGAGGAGACGGATAAAGGCGACGGCCGATTGAACTTTAGCTGTGTATACCGATTCTAAATTCGAAACGTTTTGTCCTGTAATCGTAAGCGGGATAGATATACTATGTATAATTTAACTACTCAAAAATAAATGAGGAGGAACTATGGAACTCTCGAGAAAATTTTCAAAAAGACGTTATTTTAAGAGCACTATCGTGTACTTTCTGACGTGCTGTATGCTTTTCAATACGTCACTTTCGGTAGCGCTGGCGGGGCCCGAAGGAGCACAGGTCGTTAACGGTCAGGTTTCATTCCAGCAAAGCGGTTACAATACGACTATAACGGCCTCTGACAAATCTATCATTAACTACAGCAGTTTTGATATTGCGCGCCCGGAGATTGTTGAGTTTATCCAGCCAGGCAGCAGTGCCTCCGTGCTAAATAGGATACTCTCGGCAAATCCGACGAACATTAACGGAACTCTGCTGGCCAATGGCAGGGTTTTCTTCGTTAATCCTGCAGGCGTGTACTTCGGTGCCGGGGCCAGAGTTAATGTCAATCAGCTGGTTGCTTCAGGTCTGAACATAACAAACTCCGATTTTATAAACGGACAATACAATTTTGCCGGAGGTAACGGCTCCGTTATAAACAGCGGTGACATTTCCGCAGAAAAAGTTTACCTGATTGGCCGGCAGGTTGCCAACTCCGGCAGCATAAGCTGTCCGGCCGGATATGTCGTAATGGCATCCGGAGACAGAGTATTCCTTGGCGAGCCCGGCACTGATGTTGTGCTGGAGGTGGATGCGCCATCTTTGCCCGAGTCGGCTGAGACGATTGAAGGTTCAGGAGTTCTCAACGAGGGCACGGTTAATGCTGCCGGCGGGACAATAGTGCTCGCGGCAGGGGATATTTACTCACAGGCAATTTCAAATACCGGCTCATTATCAGCTTCGGTTGAAACTGGCGAAGCCGGACAGATAACACTTACCGCCGATGGCGGACAAGTTACCAATACCGGCACAATCGAGGCCTCCGGCAGCAAAGGCGGACAGGTGGCAATGGAAGGCGCTCGCGTCGGACAATTTGGCACAGTCCACGCAGATGGTATTGTCTCAGACGGCGGTAATGTGGACCTTCTGGCAAGTGATGTAGTAGCGCTTAGTTCGGACAGTTTAACAACTGCAAACGCCGGTACCAACGGCGACGGCGGCGAAATAATCATCTGGGCTGACGGCATTACGCGCTTCTATGGCAATATTGAGGCGCGCGGTGGCACAGAGTCAGGTGACGGCGGATTTGCTGAGGTCTCCGGGCAAAACCTTCTTTATGCCGGTCATTCGGACTTGAGTGCGCCGCAGGGGGAGGTGGGAACGCTGCTGCTCGACCCGGAAACGGTCACAATCGCCGATACCGGCGCCGAGGACACTGAACTGGACGACGGGCAGATCCTTTCAACTGATGTTCTGGGGAGCGACGATTGGACGATCTCCGATGAAAAAGTTGAATCTGAACTGGACAGTGCCGATGTGCTCATCCAGGCAAGCACTTCCATTACTGTGGATCATCCCGTGGACGCCTCAAGCAATACCAACGCTTATGACTTGACGCTGGGCGCACCGACTATCAACCTGAAAGACTCCATCACCTTGATGCCAGGTGCGAGCTTGCTGGGCGAGGCAGGCAATGCCACAACGAATGTCTCAGAAAATGGCTTAATTGGCAACGCCATTGATGTTACAGCAGCTAACGGCACCGTGAACGTCGCCGATGGCACTTACACAGAAGACCTTACCGTGGACAAGTCTAACCTGACGCTGCAGTCTGTTAACGGCAGGGGTCTGACGACAATCCAACTGGTTGATGGTGTAGGCATTGATATTGGTGGTGGTGCGACCGGCTTTACACTTGGTGGTGGCTCTTCTAACGGTTTTACTATCTTGGGGGATAGTGATGACACCACATTCGACATTCAACTTACCAATGGCCCATCCGGAGTGGAGATCTCATGGAATACCATTAACACTACAGGCAATGCCACGATGGGAATCTCTGTGGGCACCGCGGGAGCCAGTGGTTTGAATATAAACAATAACATCTTCACGGCTGATGGAACTGGCCTCACAGCAGACGGATCCATTTGGGGTCCGCTTGTTTCCAACGCAATAGTCTCGGACAATACTTTCTCATCAAGTAGTGGTGAGGGATATGCCATCCAATTCTCGGGGCTGACCAATTCGACCATAAGCCGAAACGAAATTGCGGGGTATGGCAGTGGTATTTCCGTGTTCCATGGTGAGGGTGTTTCCGACGTATTTATTGAAGAGAATGAGATTACTGGTTGTACAAATGGTATTCGCTTTGGAGAATACAAAGCGACCGGTGGACCGGATGGAAATATTACCAACGTAACTGTTCGGAACAACACAGTGACCGGCGGGACAAATGGTATCCGCCTGAATCCTGATGGTTTAAACGTTTCAGCGAGTGGTATCACTGTTTATGAGAACGATTTCAGCGGTAACACGTATGGTGTAAAGAACGAATTCACCAGCGGGACTCTGGACGCTTCACGTAACTGGTGGGGATCGGCTGATGGTCCTAAGATAGGGAGCAACACCTACAATGTTCTCTCCCAGGGCGTCGAGATCTACGAGGCGTCGGCTGACACCGTTACATACGTGCGGTGGCTCGATAGTGGCGGAGACGATGGTGACCCGGACAATGGTTTCCAGCCCACTGGTTCGCTTTTTGCACCGGTGACGAACATAACACAGTCAACTTATCATTCTTCAATCGGTTCGGGTATTACCTTGGCGACTACCGCTGATATACTGCAGATTGCAGACGGCACTTTCAGCGAGGCGGTCACAGTCGATAGGAACCTCACACTGACCGTTCCCAGCGATACCGCTACAATGACCAGCTTGAGTTCTGACGGCAGCACAACCACAGGCCTTTCAGGTCTTTTTGCGGCAGATTCCTTCCAGTTCGTTGGTGGGGTGACCTTGGCAGGTCATGCGTCGTTGAGTACAGGAACCGGTACTGGCAACATCGATTTCCAGAGCACTTTGGACGGCAGTACTGATTTTGCAGAGAACCTAACTTTGACAGCCGGGATAGGAAATATTGACTTTGGTGGCGTAGTGGGCGGCACGGCGCTTGGTGATGTAATTATCAACAGTGCCCAGAATGTGACTGCGGATGCGGCGTTTACCGCCAAGAGTCTGGAGCAGCAGGCGGGCACCGGCAAGACATGGTTCAAGAGCACGATAACTACAAAAGGCGCAACAGCTACCAAAGGCGATAAAGTAGATATTACCACCGATGGCGATATAGAGATAGTTGGTAAGGTAGATGCCACGGGTGGTGCTGCCGCATCTCCAGGTCAAAATGGTGGCAATGTGACCTTATCAGGCGATAAGGTAACGGTTGATGAGATAGACACCAGCGGTACTAATGCCAGCGGTCCTGGCGACGAGGCTGGCGGTGCAGGTGGTAATATTCAGATAACCTCGACTACTAAGACCACGTTGAATGACAACTTAACGGCGGCCGGTGGTTCTGGCTTTGGCGCCGGCAGTGATGGAGCTGGCGGTAATATAACGCTGAATGGACCTACCGAGTATACAGTGCCCATAGCGGTCAGCACAGGAACTACGACCGGCAACATTAGCTTCACCGGCACTCTGGACAACGACAATGCGTTTGAGGACAGCTTAGGTTTGACCAGCGGCACGGGCAATATAGATTTTGATTCTGCGGTAGGTAATAACACTCAATTGGGAGCGGTGACTATCAACAGTGCACAGAATGTGACTGTAGATAATGTCTTTAAGGCAGCCAGCCTGGTTCAGACCACCGGAACAG
>Ga0307378_10002131_pt1 | contig 30946 bp, 20 predicted proteins | sample UN1MG_FD_202238 | JGI IMG/M metagenome (GOLD analysis project Ga0307378, IMG submission 202238) | Soil microbial communities from Risofladan, Vaasa, Finland - UN-1 | ecosystem: Environmental > Terrestrial > Soil > Coastal area > Acid sulfate soil | place: Finland: Risofladan, Vaasa | collected... | reverse complement strand
TAAAAGCAGAGATTCTCAAAAAATTGCATCGCATGAATATTAATGAGGCTTCTTTATATCCAGGTCTAGATGGTTTCGCCCGATCTTTAAAAACAATATTATGGACATTTCCTAACATTCTAGAGCCAGGCATTTTTAAGGAAGAACTAAAAATGCTTATATAAACTCCTAACACCTGAATTCAAAAAAACTATGAATAATTCAAATTTTGTACACCTTCATACCCATACGCAATACAGTCTGCTTGATGGCGCTTGCCGAATCAATCGATTGATTGAGAAGGCCAAACAGTGGGGAATGCCAGCCCTGTCTATTACCGATCATGGCAACATGTTCGGGGCTGTGGAATTTTATCAGAAAGTTAAAAAAGCAGGGATCAAACCTATTATCGGCTGCGAGGTCTATGTAGCACCAAAGAGCAGAAAGGAGAAAAGCTCGCGGGGAATCTCCGATGCTGCCTACCATCTGGTTCTTTTAGCCAGTAACTGGCGTGGTTACCGGAATCTGGTCCGTCTGGTCACGGCAGGGTATTTGGAAGGGTTTTACTATAAGCCCCGAATTGACAAGGAACTGTTAAGCCGACACTCCGAGGGGTTGATTGCTCTGAGCGCCTGTTTGAAGGGTGAGATCCCTTATCTGCTGGCCCGTGGGATGAAAACGCAGGCACGTGAGGTCATCATTCAGTACAGGGATATCATGGGGAAGGAAAATTTCTTCCTTGAGGTCCAGAGTAATGGCATTCCGGAGCAGGATGTGGTAAACCGGGAATTGCTTGCTCTGGCCAAAGAACTGGACTTGCCGCTGGTGGCCACGAACGATTGCCATTATATCGAGCGGGGCGATGCCTTCAGTCATGAGGTGCTTTTGTGCCTGCAAACCGGAAAAACGCTGAGTGACCCAAAACGAATGCGGATGTCTACGGACCAGTTTTACTTTCGTCCACCTCAGGAAATGATTGCTCTGTTTCAGGAGTTCCCTGATGCAGCGAAAAACACACTCGCTATCGCTGATCGCTGCAATGTGGATTTTCGGTTTGGCCAGTATTTCCTGCCCGATTATCAGCCTCCAACTGAATATACGCTGGAAAGCTATCTGGAAGAGCTTGCCTGCCAGGGAGTCAAGAAGCGGTATGCCCAGGTCTTGGGGGATTATGATCTAAAATCCTATCTGGATCATCTGAACCAGATTCGGCAGGGGAAAGCATCTTCAGATAACCGGCAAGATGCCGGTTCCACTAGCCAGCAAGATGTCGAATCCATTAGCGGGCAAGATGCCGGCTCCACAGGAAGCGGTGGCCAGGAGTTCTCCTTTCAGGGAACGCCGCCGCAGCTCGCCATACTGGAGCGGATGGATACTGAGCTGAGAGTTATTAAAAAAATGGGCTTTCCCGGTTATTTCTTGGTAGTCTGGGATTTTGTCCATTATGCGCGGAGCCAGGGAATTGCCGTGGGGCCTGGCCGAGGCTCAGCAGCAGGCAGCCTGATTGCCTATGCTTTAGGCATTACCGATATCGATCCTCTGGCTTATGATTTACTCTTTGAACGCTTCTTGAATCCTGAGCGGGTAAGCATGCCGGATATTGATATTGATTTTTGCATGCGCAGGAGGGATGAGGTAATCAGTTACGTGGGGAAACGGTATGGCCAGGATAATGTGGCCCAGATTATTACCTTCGGGACTATGGCAGCCAAGGGAGTCTTGCGGGACGTGGGCCGGGTTTTGGATATGCCGTATGCGGACGTGGATCGAATTGCCAAACTCATCCCCAATGTGTTGAATATCAGCCTGGAGGAGGCCATTGCGCAGGAAGAACGTTTGAGGAACTTGATCCAGGAAGATGAGAAGGTCGCACGTCTTTTTGAGATTTCCAAAGTTCTGGAGGGGTTGACCCGGCATGCTTCTACTCATGCGGCTGGAATTGTGATCAGCCCCAGGCCCCTGGTAGAATTTCTCCCCTTGTACAAAGGGGCAAAGGACGAAGTTGTCTGCCAGTTTCAGATGAAGGATGTCGAAAAGATCGGCCTGTTAAAGATGGACTTTCTGGGCTTGCGCACCTTGACGGTAATTCAGGATGCCCTGCAATTGATTCAGGAATCCCGTGGGCCTGGAGAAAGTGCGTTGAATCTCGATTCTATCTCTATGGAGGATGAGGCCACGTTCACCCTCTTGAAAGAAGCCAGGACAGTGGGTGTATTCCAGCTCGAAAGTTCGGGGATGAGGGATCTTCTTCGGAGGATGAGGCCCGACCGGTTTGAGGACCTGATTGCCCTGGTAGCCCTTTTTCGGCCCGGCCCATTAGGCAGCGGCATGGTCGATGATTTTATTCAGCGCAAGTTTGGCAAGGTAGAGATCCGGTATGACCACCCTTGCCTTGAGAGCATCTTAAAGGAAACGTATGGGGTCATCGTCTATCAGGAACAGGTTATGAAAATTGCCAGTGACCTGGCTGGCTTTTCACTGGGAGATGCGGATTTGCTGCGTCGGGCCATGGGGAAAAAAGATCCGGAAGTTATGGCCAAACAAAAGGATAAATTTGTATCCGGTGCTTCGGTCAGGGGTGTGGACCCCAAAATAGCGGATAAAATCTTTAACCTGATCTTTCATTTTGCCGGATATGGGTTTAATAAATCCCACAGCGCAGCCTATGCCCTGATTTCTTACCGAACCGCCTATTTGAAAGCCCATTATCCGGTCGAGCTGATGGCTGCTTTGATGACCAGCGAAATGATGGACACCGACGGGGTAGTCAAATTCATTAACGAGGCCAAAGAGATGGGCATCAGCATCCTGCCGCCGGACGTAAACGAAAGCCAAACTTATTTTAATGTAGTTAATGGCCGCATTCGATTTGGCCTGGCAGCTATCAAGAATGTCGGGGAAAATGCCGTATCTTCCATTATCAAGGCACGGGAAAAGGGAGAAAAGTTTTCCGACTTATTCGATTTCTGCCGCAGAGTTGATCTGCGGACAGTCAATAAGCGGGTCCTGGAAAGTCTGGTTAAGTCGGGAGCTTTTGATTCTTTAGGTGGGCACAGGGCACAGTTGATGAATGCTCTAGATGAGGCGGCGGAGTTTGGCCAGATGATGCAAAAAGCCAGAAACAGCCGACAGACCTCTTTGTTCGACTATGACGAAGAGGTACAGAGCAGCCAGGGAAATGGCCAAAACGGTGATGGCCAATCTCATCAAAATCCCCCCCTGGGGGGATTGTCCCATGTCATGCCCCAGGCAGAGGAATGGCACGAGAGCCAACTCCTGCAATATGAGAAGGAAGTAATAGGGTTTTACATTACCGGGCACCCCCTGAACCGGTATGAGTCGGATCTGAAATTATATACCAGGCATACCACCCAGGACATTTCCTCTTTGCCCGCAAAACAAGAGGTAAAGATAGGCGGTTTATTGAAACTGGATCGGGAAATTTTTACTCAAAAAAAAGGGGAACGGATGGCTTTTGTTACTCTTGAAGATATCTACGGAACTGTAGAGGTCGTTCTATTCCCTGAAATATATAAAAGTGCAGCGGAATTGGTGAGCCAGGAGGCGCCGGTTCTGATTAAAGGTCAAGTAGAGGTCAAGGACCAGAGGACGAATATTTTAGCTACGGAGGTTATCCACCTGGATGAACTACGCAAGAAATCGGTGAGGGAACTGCACCTCAAATTGCCTTTGGAAAATTTTTATGCACAGGATCTTCAGGGCTTGCAGCATCTTTTTCATGACCACCAGGGACGATGCAGGCTTTTCCTGCATTTTCTTCCCGAAGGGGAAAAAGAGCTCGTTTTTCTGGCAGGCCCCGGTATTCGGGTTGAGCCCTCGGAAGAGTTGATCATGGAAATTGAAAAGCGCCTGGGAAAAGGCTCTGTTTTGTTGGAAAGATAGTAAAGACAGGAGACAGAATTCAGGAGTCAGGAGTCAGAATAAAAGACAGCAGACAGAATTCAGGAGTCAGGAGTCAGAATAAAAGACAGCAGACAGAATTCAGGAGTCAGGAGTCAGAATAAAAGACAGGAGACAGGAGCGAGGAGACAGAACGTTTGGATGCAGAAGCGAAAAAAACGGCGAGGTGCTTTCGAGACCTTATTGTTTGGGAAAAAGCACATCGATTTGTTCTCATGGTATACAAATACAGCAGTAATTTTCCTAAAACTGAAATTTATGGATTAACATCACAATTCAGGCGGGCCGCAGTTTCAATTCCTGCTAATATTGCAGAAGGATTTAAGAAGAAGACAAAAGCAGATAAAGGGCGTTTTTTCAATATTGCCCAGGGGTCTCTTGAAGAATGCCGCTATTATTTGATTCTCACCAAGGACCTTGGGTATGGGGACTCTGAGGAGCTTGATCGACAGTTAATAGAAGTGAGCAAGCTTTTAGAAGCATATACAGCTTCTATTCTGACTTCTGACTCCTGACTTCTGAATTCTGAATTCTCATCTTAAACGTCAATTGAATTTAAGAGAAAAGCCGAATGAATATGGATATAATGAATTTTATCATCAGGCTTGAAGGGAGCATAGAAAGAGTTGGCTATTCTGGATTTTGAAAAACAATTCATTGAATTGGATGGAGTCATCCGAGAGATGCGGCAATTGGCTGCGGAATGGGGTGACAATGCTCGTCAAGAACTGAAAAGGTTAAAAAGGAAACGCCAAAGAATTTTTAATGAAACCTATACGAAATTAACGCCCTGGCAAAGAACTTTGCTGGCCAGGCATCCGGACAGACCCTATACTCTGGATTATGTCAGTTTAATCTTTTCTGATTTCATTGAGCTGCGCGGGGACCGAAAATTTGCGGATGATGCGGCCATTGTTGGAGGACTGGCTACCTTGAATGGCCAGAAAGTAATTGTCATCGGTCACCAGAAGGGGAGGGGGACCAAAGAGAATATCAGCCGTAACTTTGGAATGTCGAATCCTGAAGGGTTTCGTAAGGCCCTGCGGATCATGAAAATGGCTGAAAAGTTTCGCAAGCCGGTAATCACTTTCATTGATACTCCGGGCGCATATCCCGGGCTTGGTGCTGAAGAGCGCGGGCAAGCCGAGGCCATTGCCCGCAATATTTACGAAATGATGGTCCTTCGTGTTCCTATTCTTGCGATTGTCGCCGGAGAGGGTGGAAGTGGCGGTGCTCTGGCACTGGGGGTTTCCGATCGGCTGCTTATGCTGGAAAACAGCATTTATTCCGTGATTTCCCCTGAAGCCTGTGCCGCTATTCTCTGGAAAGATCACACTAAGGCCTCTGATGTTGCCAGCGCTCTTCGAATGACTGCGCAGGATTTATTCAAGCTCAAGATTACCGACGAAATCCTCAAAGAGCCTATTGGCGGGGCGCATCGAAATCCCCTCATGACTGCCCATATCGTTCGACGGGCCATTGTGCGACATCTCAACCAGTTATCCTTTGTTTCGGAAGATAAACTGCTGGAAGAGCGGTATAAGCGGTATCGGCAGTATGGTATATTTCGAGAAATTCTGGAATAAACAATACGTTGATTTTCCTCAGCAAACTGCTCCAGCCCTTTTTCTCGTCTTTTACTCGTCACAAAATATGGCTTTATGTCCGTGGTTGCAGAACATAATAAAGTTAATAACTTGCCGGGCGAAACTTTCTCCCTAAATTAAATCGTGGCTTCATTATGATGCATTAATACATTCTCCAATAGAGGGGGAGTGCTGGATTTGTCCCCTGCCGATTTGCTGAGAAATTTTTTACCAGTTGATCTATAAATAGACACAGTGAAAGAAGAGTTTGCTCAGAGATTGATATAAAATCCTAGACTGTAGGCATACATCGGTGATTGCTTGTCAATGATAGTATTTCTTTAAATTTATTCTTAGGTAAAAAAATATTTTATTTTAATCGATATAATATAATTTAAAATATTTTACTCTTTTTCTATCATCTAAACCCACCGTGGCTTGCTGCACAAAAGAAAAGCGTTTCAGAAAAGGCAAAATTTTTATGCTCATGAGAAAAAAAATTAACTATTTGATTTTTCAGCACTAAAATTTTTCTTCCCTTCTGGCAGTAATTTTGCACTCTCTTAATTCTGGTTCCGTTATCTTTTAACTGCTAGTGTTAATTACTAACCAGTAACCTTAAGTTTAAGCCCTTTGCATTAAAAAGGGAATTGAGGGAGGGAAGCATCTTGAAAGAGAAAAAGTATTTCCTTTTTATTCTATGCATAATGATCCTGTTGGCATTTTCTTTCGGAAGATCTTACGCACAAGAGCAGTCATATTCATTGGGGGCTGTCTCCGGTGGATACATGACGAGTTTGGGGACTGGTAGTGCTCTGGTAAGTACAAATACTACCGACAGTAATTTTAAAAATTATATGGTTGTATCAGGCAAATTGCTTCCAGGAGGTTACGGATCGTCCATTGCAGGAGGAATTAATTTAACGACAAAATACGCACGGAACTTCGACTGGGTTTATAATTCCGAGAAGGAAGCACCGGCTGATAAGTCGTCCGAGGGCAAGAACGATGGCGATACCTACTCCAGCAAGGGAGTTCTCACCAGTGCCACAGTTCTCCAGAATACCACAAGAATTGGACAGGAACATAGCACAGCGGGTTATAGTGTCTACAAAACCTATTTGTCTTTCGATACCTCCGGTGTTCCTGCCGATGCAGACATCACTTCAGTGGATTTGGTCTACTATGCAAAGAGCGTTCAGAGCAACAAAGATTTTTATATTCAGTTGTTTAAGTCCGTTTATGTGGATCCTCTCTGGAATTCCGATTGGGGTGCAGTCGTAGGGCCTCAATTGGAAACACCAGATAGCAGAATAATTGTTACTGGACCTGACTTTAAGTCCGAATCTGATACCGCTTTAGCTATTGCAAATCCTGATACATGCAAAAACGTTATCCATATCGACCTTAATAAAGATGTTACCCTGATCAAGAAGGGAGGAATTACCAAAATAGCTTTGGTCAGTTCCCGGAGCACCGAGATGGCGCCACCGGACGATGACTCCAAGGAATATGTTGAAATCTATTCCCCTAATGCAGTGAAGACCTTGCGGCCGTCACTGGAGATTAAATATTCAGGAGATGTACTGCAGACAAAACCGGTGCTTGGCTGGCTTACCGGAGATCCTATCTTCAAAAACGGTGGAGCATCCACTGATACGCTGGAGGATGGGGAAAATATCATAATTTTTAAAGTCCGCTATATCAGTAACGATGGAGCACTGGGAACTCCACCCCGTGAACCTGACGGCCATCAAGTGTGGATTGACTTGGATGGAGATAATAAGTTTGAGTCGGCAGGAGAAAAGATAAATATGGATCCGGTTGATGCCACTGATCTTGATTATACTGATGGGAAAGATTATTGGAAAAAGGTAACCATTAATTCTGCTGGGAACCATGTCAAATATCAGTTCTACTTCGTTACTGCAAGTGGCAAAGTAGCAGGAGGTACTCCTAGCTCTATTAAGTGGTTTAGTGCTATCCAGTCGTCAGCCAAAAACTCTGGAAGCAGTAATAACCTATGCTTTATTTCCTCCCTTAAATGGTAGTAATAAGCGCCTTTTAAAAGGGGTGGTAATAAATAAACGTTTTGCTATGAGATAACGCACTGAAAGAAAAGCAAGGGCTATCGCAAGATAGCCCTTGCTTTTTGATTTATCCCCTCGCAGACTGCAAAGGCTGGCCTGGCGAGCTCAATTTGCAACCTTCCCATAACTCACCATTTTCTATTGCCATCCGCAAGTTGAAATTCTATTGCCATCCTCAAGTTGAAAGATTCATAGTAATACGGTATAATAAAAACGATTCCAGGTCTCATTTTGCTGTTCATTCAATGCTTAGCCAGTAAGGCGTCCCCCTAAACCGTAGTCGCGACCCTTTTACCGTAAAAATGCCATATAAAGGGGTATTTACGCGGGATGGAGGGGCCATCCCCAGGCTTTAAAGAGCAGGAAAGGAAAGAGTTAGTGTGCACGAGCTATCACTGATTCAGGAAATGATGAAGGTGTTGGAGGAACAGGTAGAAGCCCATAAGGTTAAAAAGGTCCATCTAGTGAGCCTGAGCGTAGGGAAAATGATGACGGTAGTTCCCGAATCCTTAATCTTTTGTTTTGAGATTTTATCCCGCGGCACAAATTTTGAGGGTACAAAACTGGAGATTGAGGAGATTCCGATAAAATGCCGGTGCAAAGATTGTGGAGAAGAATTTGTCGTCGAATCGTTTACCTTTTTTTGTCCGAAATGCGACAGTATCAATCTGGAACAGTTGTCGGGCAACGAATTTTTGATCCATCATCTGGAAGTTGATTAACTGGAAGTTGATTAGTTGGAAGTTGATTAGTTGGAGGTTGATTAATTGGAAATTAAAGTGCTGTCCAATATTTTAAAGGCCAATGATGCTATTGCCGAAGAAAATCGGCAGATGTTTTCTCAAAGGGGAATTCTGACCTTAAATTTCATCAGTTCTCCGGGCTCAGGGAAGACGTCCATCCTGGAGAAAACGATTGAGCAGGTAAAGAATGATTACCGGCTCGGTATTATTGAGGGAGATATCCAAACGAGCAAGGACGCGCAAAGGATTCATGCTCTGGGAATTCCGGTAGTTCAGATCAATACCCAGGGAGGGTGCCATCTGGACGCCAATATGGTCAAAATGGCACTGCCCGGCCTTCCTTTGGAGGAAATCGATTGCCTGATTATCGAGAATGTCGGCAATCTCGTTTGTCCGGCAGGCTATCAACTGGGTGAAGACATGAAGATTGCGGTTTTAAGTGTCGCTGAAGGCGATGATAAGCCCAGCAAGTATCCTGAGATATTTCATGAAAGCCGGGTCATGATCATTAATAAAATGGATTTATTGCCGTATACCAACTTTGATTTGGCAGTGGCCAAAGAGTCCGCCTTACAGATTAATCCTCACCTGCGGATATTTGAGGTTTCCTGTAAAAGCGGTCAGGGTTTTGACACCTGGACGGATTGGCTTAAGGCAGAGATAAATAATCGAGCGACACGATAATTCTCAGATTTTTGACTTTTTTGAGGTTATAATCTTTCATGAAAGAGGAGAATGCTTCTTCCCTTCAGGAAAAGGTAATGGCCAGGTTACTGGTCAAAGGAGTAGTTCAGGGTGTGGGCTTTCGTCCCTTTGTGGACCGTTATGCTCATGAGAATCATCTGGCTGGCTGGGTATTAAACTCTTCTTCCGGAGTTGAGATAGAGGTAGAGGGGCGAAGAGAGGATGTGGAGAGATTCGTAGGGGGCTTTTCGAAAAATGCACCCACCAGATCACTGATAACCCGGATGGATGTTTCCTATTGCCCACCCTTAGGATACCCTGATTTCACTATCAGGCAGAGTATTGTTCAGCCCAAGGAATTTACCCTGATATCGCCGGATATTGCTCTTTGCCCTGATTGTCTGAAGGAGCTTCGCGATCCCTTCGATCGCAGGTATGGGTATCCTTTCATCAATTGCACCAATTGCGGGCCTCGCTATACAATTATCAGGGACATTCCGTACGACCGCTCTAACACGACCATGAAAAAATTTATCATGTGCCCAGCCTGTGAGAAGGAATACGCAGATCCGTCTGACCGAAGGTTCCACGCGCAGCCGAATGCCTGTTGGGATTGCGGCCCCAAAATCTGGCTATCTGACCTGAATGGGGTTCAATGCTCCGGGGATGTTTTAGCAGAGGTTAGAAGTCTGCTCAAGCAGGGGAAGATTTTGGCTATCAAGGGATTGGGCGGTTTTCATCTTGCTTGTGATGCTCAGAATGAAGAGGCGGTACGTACTTTGCGGATGCGAAAGAAGCGGGAGGAAAAGCCCTTTGCTTTAATGGTCAAAAGTATCGAAGACATCAGATCGTTTTGTTTCATGGACGAAGAAGAAGAGCGAAGCCTTCTCTCTCCACAGGCGCCGATCGTTCTTTTGAAAAAGAAAAATGATTCTATCGTTGCCCCTTCGGTTGCGCCCAAGAGTCAGCACTTTGGCGTGATGCTTCCCTATACGCCGCTGCATCACCTGCTTATGGATGGTGACTATCTTGCATTGGTCATGACCAGCGGCAATATCAGTCAGGAGCCGATCGTGATTTCCAATGAGGATGCGGTGACGCGGCTGCGGGGGATTGCCGATTATTTTCTCTTCCATGACCGGGACATTTACACACGCAGTGATGATTCGATTGTTCAGCTCGTGGAGGGAAAGGAAACGTTGCTTCGCAGGTCCCGTGGCTACTGCCCTATGCCAATTCACCTGGGGCCAATTCCCCTGGGGCCAATTCACCTGGGGCCAATTCACCTTGGACATGTCCACCTCCCTGGATATTCATGTCAGGGTCAGGAGATTCTGGCCTGCGGAGCCGAATTAAAAAACACCATTTGCCTGACCAGGGAAGAGGATGCTTTTGTCAGTCAATATCTCGGTGATTTGGAAAATCTGGAAACCTTCCGGTTTTTTGAACATACTGTCGCTAAAATGAAGCGTATCCTGAAAGTTGATCCGAAGATCATTGCTTATGACCTGCATCCGGATTATCTGAGCACCAAGTATGCCCAAAAGGCTAAGGGGTTTGATCTTGCGGTTCCAGTCCAGCACCATCACGCCCACATAGCGAGTTGCATGGCGGAAAATGGGTTAAAGGAAAAGGTCATCGGGATTGCCTGGGACGGCACCGGATACGGAGAGGATGGGTGCATCTGGGGAGGTGAGTTTCTCGTTTCGGATTTTGTCTCTTTTGAACGGAAGGCTTTTTTTTCTTATGTTCCTCTGCCTGGAGGACAGATGGCCATCAGGGAGCCTTACCGTATGGCTCTTTGCTACCTCTATCAGGTGTTCGGAGAAAAAATGATGGATCTTGATCTGGCCTTTTTGCGCCGGATCGACCAGGGGAAAAAGGCCGCGATCATGGAGGTCATTCAAAAGAGAATCAACTCTCCTCTTACTTCCAGTGTGGGAAGACTTTTTGAAGCCGTATCCGCCCTCCTGGGGGTGAGAAGCCAAAACACCTTTGAGGGCCAGGCAGCCATGGACCTGGAGTATCTCGCCTCTTCGGTTCAGCCCCCCCCCGGTGAGTATGATGACTCTGATGAGCCAGTTGAGCCAGGCGAACCAGGCGAAAATGATAAGAAGGGTTATTATCCATACCCTTATGTGATTAATCACAGGGGAAGCCATTATCAGATTGAAGTAACTCCCATGATTGAGCAGATAGTGTATGAACTTGCCGACCATCATCACCATAATGACCATCATCAGCATAATAATCACCATCATCATCAAGACCCGGCAGCAATTGCCTTTCGTTTTCACCTGACTATGGCTGAAATAGCTGTTGAAGTTTGCTGCAAAATCAGGGAAGAATACGGAATCAAGAGCGTTGTCTTGAGTGGAGGAGTTTTTCAAAACCGTTTGTTAACCTCGCTACTCTCAAAAAAGCTTCTTGACCAGGAGTTTGATTGCTATAAGCATTGGAAGGTCCCTCCCAATGATGGGGGGATATCCCTGGGGCAAGCAGTCATTGCCCATTTCAAATCCAACGTTATTACTCAGGTAGGCACAGAGGGGCAAAGGCACAGAGGCACAAAGAAGAATGAAAACAACTTAAGTCCATATGGGCAGGGGCACAGTGGCACAAAGAAAAATGACAAACAACTTTGCCCCTCTGTGCCTTTGCCCCTATGAACCTTATTAGTTACAATCCAACAAAGGTAAATCTAACAAATTGTAGGAAATAAAGAAATGATGAGTCAGAGTATTTTAGCATGCATTGGATCTACACCTCTGGTAAGATTAAGAAATGTAACTCCTTACACTATTTTTGCCAAGGCTGAATTTCTCAATCCCGGCGGGAGCATTAAAGACAGGGTAGCCAAGTACCTTATCGAAGAGGCCGAAAGGGACGGAACGCTGAAAGAGGGTTCAATCATCGTGGAGCCTTCATCAGGAAATACCGGGATTGGAATGGTTTTTGTGGGAGTTCAGAAGGGGTATAGGGTAATTATTGTTATGCCCGAAAATATGAGTGAGGAAAGAAAGAAAATTATCAAGGCTTTTGGCGGAGAGCTTATTCTTACTCCGGCTGAAGGGAGCCTTCAAGGGTCTGTGGATAAAGTCAATGAGATGGCAGCGAAAGATCCGCGAGTATACGTTCCTCAGCAGTTTGAAAACCCTAGAAATCCGGAAATCCATTACAAAACAACCGCACAGGAAATTTGGAACCAGACTGGGGGGGAAGTCTCCTGTTTTGTGGCCGGAGTAGGGAGCGGGGGGACCCTTGGAGGGATTGGGAAGTTCCTTAAGGAGAAGGACCCTCAGATTAAGGTCATTGCTGTCGAGCCAAGGAACAGCTCCGCCCTGCTGGGCCAGGAGCCCGGTCTTCACCAGATTCAGGGAATAGGTGATGGTTTTATTCCTGCAGTGTTGGATGTGTCCTTAATCGATGATATCGTGACGGTAACCGATGAGGAAGCCATTGAGACTACTCGCCGGTTGGCCAGAGAAGAGGGGCTTTTGGTCGGGACCTCCTCCGGGGCCAATGTCTGGGCCTCAAACCTTGTCGGTGAGAGGGTTACCGGCCCTATCATTACCATATTGCCTGACCGGGCGGAAAGGTACTTCAGTACCAGCCTGATCTAGCAGTCTGTCGGAGTGATGAAACTTAAATACAAATGACACCACAGAGACACTGAGACACTGAGGTTATCGTGCCGTATTATACTCCGTGTCTCTGTGCCTCTGTGGTGTCTTTTTTCTTCTCCGACAGGCTGCCAGTGAAGGTGTATCATGTCAAGGCCTGATGCCTTCCATACTTCCCAGATAACAAAAAAGGCAGAGTGAAAGTTTTACTCTGCCTTTTTCATAAAGAACATATGGACCATCTAATGACCGCCTCACAATTCTAAAAATACATTTTTCCCCTCTTCATTTAAAGATCTGCTAATGTACTTTTTATTAGATAGCCATATGGAATTTTTTGCTTCATTCTGCCCTATCAGGCGAAAGAAGTAAAAAAATCCTTACGCCCGAAAAATTAAAAGGATCTTATTTCATTGCCTTTCCCTTGTAGACAACCTTTTGGCCATAATCTTCACCTTCATGGCAAGTATCGCAGGTGGCTTTAGTGACCTTGCATGCTTCCGTGTGACAATCGACACATTTCATATCCTGATGGTACTCAATAATAGACGTTGTATCATCTTTCAACTGAACAAGCGGATGTTTTGGATGGCATAGGGCACAATTTGAAGCAGCAATATCTTGATTTGTATGGCAGAGGAAACAACTGGTTTTCATATCCGGGAGGAATTTTGCTTCACCATGGGCAATATCACGATGACAGGGCATGCATTGATATCGCGTCCCGATCTCTTTCATTACCTTAATATGTTTGGCATGGCTTAAAGTAACCGTTTGATTAGGCCGGGTAGCTCTGTCGAGATCAGCCAGTTGGTGACATCCTTCTCGAACGCATACAACCGGCTGAGTGGCTTCAAGGTTATAGTCCCCGGTAATATGATAGGCGAGTGAAAAAAGACCGCCGATTTTGGCCTTCAAAAGTCCTATTAAGCCAGGTTGAGCATGGCATTTCATACAATTGTGCATTTCAGGGTTGTCCGGACCATGTTTGGATAATTTCCAGGTGGCACCAAGCTCTTTCATTTCATGACAACTAAGACAGAACCATGAGGTACAGGTGAGTTCGATTCCCGCGACAGCTATTACACCAAATAAAACGATACCTATGGCGACAAATGTCAGTTTTTTACCCATACTCATCTTTTTTTTCTCGGCCACAGTCTTTTGCCCTCCTCATTTAATATGGATTTAATGAACGATAATTAGGTTTACGACATGATTTTATTGTTGATACTTTTGCTGGAGTGTGAGTATAATGTACTGTAATCCGTCTTGATTGATTTTTTTTGTTAAAACACTTTAGATTATAGCTCATTAGAACAACGTTTGTAAAGTTAAAATTTTTTTCCCCCCTTACCACAAAATGAACTGATTATTTTATGTTTTTTTATTATCTGTTATTTTATTATTTCGGTACTAACTTTGCAACTTGTAAACCAATGATTGTCTCTGTTATCCGAAGAAAGTAAAAAAATAGTTTTTTATCGATGTTTCGGGATTGAATTAGCTTTTGCTGAGACGTCTTGTTCATATTCGGATAATGTGCTATTTAATCGCTATCAAACAAGGTAGAAAAAGTATACCGGAGGTACTTTATGGGAATAGATTTATCGGATAGCTCATCCTGTCAGCCACCTTCCCTTCCCCTAATGGTAATCGCCCAGATGAAATATTTTATTCTGAGTATGCGTCCTCATCAGTGGATCAAGAATATCGTGATCTTTGCCGCCATAATCTTTTCATGTAATATTTTCCAATGGGACATGCTCGTTCGGGTTGTGAGCGCATTTTTTCTTTTTTGTGCCTTCTCAGGGTGCATTTACCTTATAAACGATCTACTCGACATAGAGTCCGACCAGAAACATCCCCTGAAGCGCCAAAGGCCTATTGCGTCCGGTAAGCTCATCAAATCCGTAGCGATCTGGGGAGCGGCAGTTATCGGTTTGAGTTCATTTTTTATTGCCTGGTTCATGAGCTGGTCATTTTTTCTTGTTGCCTTGTCTTATGTGTTACTCCAAATAGCCTACTCTTTTAAATTGAAGCAGATAGTTATCCTGGATGTCTTCTCCATTGCCACTGGGTTCGTGCTTCGAGTCATTGCCGGGGCTGAAGTCATTCATGTCCCCATATCCTCATGGCTTTTGATTTGTACGATGTTGCTTTCATTGTTCCTGGCCCTGAGCAAGAGAAGGCATGAGCTGATATTATTGAAAGGAGATGCCACAACCCATCGGAAAATTCTCCAGGAATACAGCCCTTATTTGCTGGACCAGATGATTGCCGTGGTAACCTCGGCAACCGTCCTTGCTTACGCCCTTTATACGGTGGCTCCGGAGACAGTACAGAAATTTCATACTTCCCGCTTGATCTACACCGTACCTTTTGTCTTGTATGGGATATTGCGATATTTATACCTGATTCATCAGAAGAAAGAAGGCGGAAGGCCTGAGGAGCTTTTGGTAACGGATAAGCCTATGCTCATTAATATCTTACTGTATGGTTTGGCCGTTATTTTAATTTTATACTGCTAAGCAACTGCTGTGTCTTAAGTGGCGCATTGTTTTAACCCTCGAAAAAGAAAAAACAAAAAGGCCTGTTTTTCAAACAGGCCTTTTCATTATATATACAGTCAGATAGTGTCAGGTAAAACGAATGCCATACCTCAGATGATTGCCGAAGGAGTCAAGAATGTAGGAATTGTGGCGGTTGTAGGTACGGTTGTTGGAACAGGAGGAAGAGGGGGGATAAAAGTAGTAGGGAAGACAGGAACGGGAGGAAGAGGGGGAACAAAAGCAGTGGGGAAGAAAGGAACCGTGGGGATAGGCGGAATAAAAGCAGTAGGGGCGAAAGGAATAGGGGGTAAGTTATATTTCGGCAAAGCTTTCAGATAGGCCGCATTGGCAAGAGGTATATAGGTGCTGAGCCATAGGCTGCTGGTTGGCGGCAGGTTGGCGTAATTAGGAGGCAAGGGGATCTGGCCTAAGGTCAAATAGCTTGGTGGCCATAAATTTACTCCGTATAGAGGATCATAGTAGGCCATACCGATTGGAGTATTATACAAGAGCCAGGGATAAAGGCGCGCAGGGTCCCAGGTCAATCCTGGCTGCACCGGAAGTACCGTAGATGGGTAAAGATTGGATACGATAGGGGTAGGAAAACCCGTAGTTGTATTAATAGGCGACAGCGCGGGTGACCATAGGGGCCAGAGGGTATTATATGGCGGTAAGGCTTGCCAGTTTGCGCCTGAGCCACCGGGAATCGCCTGAACTGCTGATGATGACAGGATAAGGCTCAAACCTATAAAGATAAAAAAAAGCAGTACTCCCCATATGCTTCTATTGTGTTTCTTTGAATTCATGATTTTTTTCCTTCTATTATTCAAGATATGATCTTAGAATGATACTCTCAAAATCCCTTGTAAAAGATGGTTGCCTGGCCTCGGTTTCGAATAAAAGATTTTACCTCCTTATGGTGTACTTGATGGATAACATGAAACTCCTCTTGGAGTTTCGACAGGTATTCGCGCCTAAATCAAAAGATCGCCAATGATATTGGCAATCGTGCTTGGCGCTCCTGTTGGCACTATATGATAATAGGGACGGTTGCCGGTAAAACTGGAACCGGGGCAAACGTTAATCCCACCAGACTCAACGGAGTATAGGTGATAAGGGCTGCGAGCGGATTGGTGACGAGTACACTGGCCGGCACGGTCACTGCAATCGGAACCGTCGGAATGAGCGTAGTCAAACCCACCCCGCCAACAGTAGCAACTGGCACTGTGGGTAAGACGGGTGCAGGGAAGAGAGATGCTGTAGTGAGAGGAACATGGGCATACCGACTGGGAGCAGTCAGAGAACCGGTATAGGCCGCAGGTGGTGGAGGGAGAAAGGGGCAATAGGCAAAGGGGCAGAAGAAAAGATTCGTAAAAGGATTCCAAAAAGGATTCCATTGAGCCTGGGCTGATGAGGCTGCCGCGATTGACAAAGTTGCTGACATGGTCATGATCAGCAGAAGCTGAAAGAATTTATTTTTCATGGCTGAATTTCCTCTCGTGAATTATTATTTTTATAAACGGTTAATTTTATTTTTTAATAGTTTCTTACTGAGAAAAAAATAGAGATTACCGGCTTCCTGTGAGTTGCCTGCTAAAAAAGGCTCTGAAGCTCGTGAAAATATTTACCGGAACAAGAGGATAAGTTTAGCGTTACAAAATCGGACTGGCATGGAAATCATCCAGCCCGATTTTGTACAATCTTGATTTTCTCCACAAAAAACAAAAGATTTTAAAAAGATGACCTTTTTACCTCAATCCAAAATTTACGGAGTAATACGTCCTTACCTTACGGGAGAAGGGGCCCTAATCCCAGAATAAGCGCTGGTGTTAACAGGGATTGCAGCGGTGGAGGAGGATTCAGGAGAGAGGCAAAGATCGGATAACTGGCCAGGGTTCCCCCCTGCAGGATCTCATAAGCTACGGCATAAGCAGGATATGCGTTAATAAAGGCATTGTTGGCTACCGGCACATTGTTGGTCAGCCAGCTTTGGGCTGTGGGCAAAAGCAGACTCCAGCCCTTGATCAGAGAAAGATTGATCGGAGCAGGAAGCCCGGTAATAGGATTTTTCAGGTAAGATGGAGGCCAGGAATTAACACCATAGAGTGGATCATAATACGCCATGCCCAGTGGAGTGTTATACAAAAGCCACGGGTAGGTTTTCCGGGGGTCCAGGGTCAGACCGGGTTGTACCGGCAAGACAGTGCTCGGTTTTAAGTTACTTACGATTGGTGTGGGAAGCCCAGTCAGGGGATTAGTCGGCGAAAGAGGTGGTGACCATAGAGGCCAGAGCGTGTTGTATGGAGGAAGGTTTATCCATGTCGTCGCTGATGAAGTGGTAGATATACACAATAAACCGATTCCCAGAGCTATAACGAAAGCTAAAACTAAGATGCTGGGTATACGTTTTTTGTACTGCATAATAGTTAATTCTCCTTTTTTTCTTCCCTTAACCTAAGCAGAGAAACAAACAAAAGCAACTTACTCTTTGAATCACCAAAACCCAATTAATATAGCTTAAATTCAATATGTCAGTACTAATGTCAGCACCTAAATAACTTACCACCTCCTTTACCAAAAGACATTTTTCTTAAAGAGTCCCGGAACGAAGGACAGAGAAAAAGTCATTATTGATGATTGTAAATTTCGAAGCTTTTCGTGTAGAGAATTCGTTTAAGGTAGCTCTCGATAGAAATAGTAGTGTAGAAAGATCTTGTTTACTAGCATTTAGCATATTTAATGCCATTACTCCTGTATTTTTTGTAATTTTTTGAAAAACCAGATCCAGCCAGGCATACTGCGGATGAATATCCTTTTGTATAAGATTTTATTCACCATAGTGCTATTGCTATGATAATGATTGAATTCAATTGAAGGAAAATCCATAATAGCCGAGGGTAGAAATGCGTCTATTTTCACTACACCGTCTCAAAAAGAGAGTCTGATTTTACTACATAGACCCACGAAAAGAGATGGTTATCTGGAAAATTCAGCATGGATCAATGAAAAATTCAACTAACCTGGTTAAACCCTGAATAGGGAGATCAGAGAATGTACATTGAGGGATTGGATATGGCCTTTAAGATTTTGGTGATAGATGATGAAGAGAGCGTAGGGCTGGGAATATCCCGCTGGCTCGCTAAAGCCGGATATCAGGCCGCTTGGGTTAATAGTGGAGAGGAGGCGCTGGAGAGGCTGGTTCGGGAAGACTTCCACTTGATTTTTATGGATCTCTTTCTGCCCGGCATTAGTGGCATTCCGCTTTTGGAGCGAATCAGGAGGGAATTCCCTGATGTTCTGGTCATTGTTCTTACGGCGCATGGAGATGTTCATGGAGCAGTGCAGGCTATGAAAACGGGGGCTTTTGATTATCTTACCAAGAGTTCCGATATGGAAGAATTGAGGCTGGTGGTCAAGAAGGCGCTGGAAACAAAAAGTCTTCGCCGTGAGGTCAAAATTTTGCGCGCAGAGATCGACCGTCATTACGAAGCAATGACTCTGGTGGGCAATAGCCCCCAGATTCAGGAGGTCAGCCATCTCATCAAAAAAATATCCCAGATCGATCAATGTACGGTCCTGGTCGTAGGAGAAAGTGGTACAGGTAAAGAGTTAGTGGCCAGAACCATTCACCGGCAAAGCTCCAGGGCGGGAAATCCCTTTATTGATATCAGTTGCTCTGCCTTGCCGAATACTTTGATGGAAAGTGAGCTCTTTGGCTTTGAGAAGGGGGCTTTCACCGACGCCAAAAGCAAAAAATTGGGTCTGATAGAGCTGGCCGATGGAGGAACCTTATTTTTTGATGAGGTTGGGACCATCGATTTTGCCATGCAGGCAAAATTGCTGCGGTTTTTAGAACAGAGATCTTTTCGCCGGATCGGAGGAGTAAAGGACGTTTCCGTAAACATCAGTGTTATTGCAGCTACCAATGATGAGCTGGAAAAAATGGTGGATGCAGGAACATTTCGACATGATTTATATTACCGGCTCAATGTCTTTTTAATCAGGGTCCCTGCCCTGCGTAAGAGGAAGGAGGATATCCCTCTCCTTATCCAGCATTTTATTCATAAATTCAACCAGGATTTCCATAAAAATGTCCAGGGAATTCATCCTGACGCCCAAAAGGTTATCATGGAATATGATTACCCTGGGAACATCCGGGAACTGAGAAATATTATCGAGCGGGCAATGATCATGGAGGAAGGAGATACCATCACGCTGAACTCATTGGATTTTTTTAAAACTCCACGTCCAGACAGCCAGGCTCTTCATCATCTGGTTGATGGTGATTTTAAAGCGAGAAATGTGGCAGGGTCAATCTTGAGCTTAGAGGAATTGGAACGGCGCTATATCCTGGAGGTATTGAAAGAAACCAGCGGTAATAAAGCCCATGCCGCTCAGGCTCTTGGGATTGCCAGATCAACTTTGTTTAAGAAAATCAAAGAATATCAATTAAATGATTATCTGTAATAGCAGAGCCATTGGTCATGAAAAAAATTTTAAAAAAATCAAATTCAAAAGCCCTTTCAATCTATTTACTTATCGTAGGAATCATTATTTTGATTGCCCAGGGTCTCCATATCAGTGCGGGGAGAGAGATCATTCATGAGGTTAACGAGAGCCAATTGATGATTGTCAAGGAGATTGCCTCCGACATGGAGTCATTAATAGAGGATGTACAGGAAAAGTTAAGTTCTTTTGCCAGATTGTATCCTATTCAACGGTTGGAATCCAACGAAGTACTTTTCGATCTGCAAATGTATTATGAACTGATGCATGACAAGATTTCCCACATTGGGATCATGAATGGTCAGGGGCAATACGAATACTTTTACCCCCCAATCAGCCGCTGGGAGGAGATGCAAAAGGAAAATTTCTCGGAGGCGGATTTTTTTCGCAACGCCTTAAGTCAGCTTCACGACAGCCACAGGCAAGTGCCCTATATCAGTACCCAGTATGATCAGGGATTTGGTATTACTGCCATACCCATTTCACTACCTCTCTACACGAATCAGGCTGGAAAAAAGAACACCATCGATGAGGAAACATTCTTAGGGGTATTGGTCCTGTTTCTTGATAGTAATGTTATCAATGACCTTTGCCAAAACCACTATTACCATCTCCATGACTACTCCTCCTTTTGGCTGATTGATGATCAGGGTAATTTTTTGTCCTATGAAGATAAGTCCATGATCGGTAAAAAAGTTTTTCACGCGGGTAAGGAAATGCCTTCCAAAAAGGGGGGGCATAGTCTGGATTGGATTATCCGAGAGAGAATGCTGAAAGGGGAGGCAGGAACGGATGTCTATTTCGATGGCTCGCGTGACCCAAAAAGCCAACCGGAAAAGTGCTATTTGAATTATACCCCAGTCCGGCTTTTGGGGAGAGACTGGTCAATCGCTGTTACTACGCCGGCCATCAAGATGGACCACTGGGAGCGCAGAGTTTTGAAAAGCGCCTGGCAGTGGTTACTTTTTATCATTTCCTTTGTCCTGGTGGCCTTGTCATTTGTACAGGTTGTTATTATCCTGATCCATAAAAGGAGGATTAACTGGGAAAAGGAGCAGAAAGAAAAATTTCAGTCTGCTTTTGATGGGATTACGGATTTGGTATACATGATCGATATCGATTACCATCTGCAAATCGTGAACAAAGCCTTTATAAAGATCTGCGGTCAATCCGAAAGGGAAATCGAAGGGAAAAAGTGTTTTCAGTTTATCAGGGAGAGGGAAAATCCCTGTCCTGACTGCCCTATCCCAAAGACAAAATCAACCCATAAAACGCAGAGATTGGAACAGCTTATCTTTCGAGAGACTGCTAACCTTTATGCCTATCCCCTGATTAATGGCGAGGGGGTAACAACAGCCATCGTGATTTTTGCCCGCATCATTACCAAAGAAAAGATGCTTGAGCAGGAATTGCAGCACAGGGAACGATTGAGTATCTTGGGAGAGTTGGCCGCTTGCATCACACATGAAATCAAGAACCCTCTGGTGGGGATTGCATTGCTGACTGAATTGGTTCGTGATTCTTTACCGGCAGAAGGGGCTGCTGCCGAAGACCTGGAGAGAATTTTAAGGGAATGCCAGAGATTAGAGCGGTTGATTAATAATCTCTCAAAGTTTTCTCAGCACGCCCCTTTATTCCTTGAAAAGGGAGATATCCATAAGTCTTTGGACCTTTCCCTGGCTTTGCTCAGAGAAAAATTAAAGAAAAAGGAAATTCAGGTGCAGACCGGATACCAGGCCGATATCCCTCTGGTTCCTCATGATGCTCAGAAGATGCAACAGGTATTTTTGAACCTCATGATTAATTCCATTAATGCTATGCCGGAAGGGGGCAGATTGATTGTCCGAACGCATCTTCTCCCTGCTTCCCCCTCCGACGGTGACAACGGCTTCGAAATGAGCGGCCCGGCAGTCTGTATCGATATTCAGGACACAGGAACCGGTATCTCACCGGAAGTACAGAACCGGATCTTTGATCCGTTTTTTTCTACATCCTCCAATGGGACAGGCCTGGGATTATATATCGTTCACAGCATCATTCAGCAGCATAACGGGCAAATCCGCCTCAAGAGTCAGCCCGGGCAGGGAACCCTCATTACTATTTGCCTCTCCCTGGAGTCATCGGAGCCCAACAGTAACGCTTTTCCTTTTATTTGAACCCTCCCTGATAGCGAACATTGTTAATGAAGAGGGTCGGAGATGCATGGATATTTATGAGCTGAGCCCTGGTTAGATTCTCCTTGAATAACTGCTGACTCTCTTTGGCTGCAATGAACTCTTCCATCTTCTTTAGATCGATTCCTGCTTTGGTAGCGCATTCCTTCCAGTCACTGGTTTTGATATTCTGATTTCGAAGGTTCAAGTAAGGTACTAATTTTTCCGGAAAATGCTTTTGAATCAAAACCTGCCTGAAATCCTCTTCAACCTCCTGCGGTCCGTGGAGGCTGGCGAATGAATCGAGTGGCTTATCGGCACTGGCACTGGCAGAGTCGGCTGTATGGGAGTCAGTTGCTTTGGATTGAGCAATAAAGTAAAGCTGTAGATCAAGCTTCGATCCAAATTCAGCCATGATCTTTTCTAATGCGTTTTCCGCCCGGACACCAAAGGGGCAGTAGCTCATGACGAACAGTTCGAGTTTGGCCTTCTGGTCGTCCCCCTTCAGCTCATTTTGAATTGATTCCCGCAAAGACGGGCGAGGCTGCGCCTTCACAGCAGGGCTGGCCGCAGACGCGGCTACCGCTCCCGGACCATAGATCTGTTTTATGGCTTCGGTAATCTTTCCTTCCGGAACCTTTTGATCGACCAGAACTTGAATAAAGGCTTTCATGGGAAGGCATTGACCGATATTACAGCCTGCCAGATTCTGGCTGACATTATTGAGAACGTAGCTATAAAGCGGAAAAAGCTTTTGTGCCTGTTCACTATAGGTGACTTGAGGCAAAGGTGCCTGGGCTGCATTTTGTGCGCCATTTGGCGTCTGGTCCTCAAGCCGGACTCGTCCGGTCAGATGGAGAGTGATCTCCGGAGTGTGGGTGTTATTGGTACCGATAATTACCTGACCCCAGGTTTTTTCTTTCATCACAGCCGCATCTAAGCCCACTTTAAAATTCATTTTCTCATTGGATTTCAAAGTAACAGGCAACTTATGGCCGGACAGATCAACGCTGATGAAGTCGTGAGGAGAGGTAATGGAATTGATTTTTAAAGGATCACTACTCAGGTTTGTCACCTCTACGGACTCGGATTTCTTTTCGGCAGGTAAGAGCTCTCTGAAGTTTACCGTGGCTGGATTGACATCGACCTCTACTTTGACCATAGCCGTAACTTCCAATTTAAATACCGGACTATCCGGATCATTGGAATTTACATAGATCGTTTTTGCCTGTTTTCCCTTGTAGGATTTGGAATGGAAGGTAGCTTTTATTTCCCCGGTTTTTCCTGGTTCTATATCTCTCTCCGAGAGATTAACGGCTGTGCAGCCTCAGCTACCCTTGACATTATCGATCTTCAGGGTTTCATTTCCCGTATTTTTTAATTTAAAAACATGGCTCGCCTCCTGGTTCTGATACATCTCTCCAAGATCAAATTTCGTTTCGGTAAATTCGAGCTTGGGTTTTGCTGATGCCGGACCAGCAAAGACAAAAAAACCTGACAGGATGAAAAAAAGGGATAAAAGGGATAAACTGAAAAGCCTGGATCTCTTGTGCATAACAGTTACCTACCTCACAATAATTAATTTGCTAACTCGTTAGTTAGCTAATTAATTGGTTGATTAATTGGTTGATTGGTTGGTTAATTAAATAATTAATTAATTGGTTGATTCATTGACTAAAAGTGAATTTTGATCGCTCATATTCGCATAAATAATAAACTATTCTCCTCCCCCTTGTATCTTGTATATGCATGAGGGCAATGGCTAAAGTTAAGCTTCAAGCCCCTTTGTATTATAGAGCAATTTCATCAAGATAATCTCTAAGATAATCTCAAGTATACACTGAACTCTCGATAGTGGCTAGTAGTACAGCGGCACCGGAAATAACCATCTTGAACTATCAGCGACTTTAATAAATGATTTAAATTAAGAAACAATTATAATAAACATTAGAGAGGTTTGTCTAGAAAAAAAATGAAAGATTGCTCAAAGGTTACTCCATGAATCTCTCCTCTCGATATCTCTAAGGTATCAAAATCATGCGATCAAAATAATTCAATTTTTTTCGAGGAAGTTTTGATTATGATGACATTGTCTGACGAGAACATTCTTAAGAGTCTGTTTTAATTTTTCATTGTTTTTAATAGGGCAAAGCAGATTTTCGATTTTTATGGCCTGCTCAGAAGTAAGCTTCCGGTCTACAATCGCAGAGGATGTATGGGGGCGGGGAAAAGAGGATACCTTCCCTAAGCGAAGTTCAAGATCAATCGGCTGGCTTGATTTCAGGAATTCATTCACTTTCTTACTCAATATCCCTTCAATTTGCTGTAGCGCGGCCATCCATCTTGGCTCGTTAACGATCACGATGAGCTTCCGGTCCTGCATGACAGGTGCAGTATGTTCCGCAAGCTTTGAGCCAACGATTTTTATCCAGTTTTTAACCAAAGTTTTTTTTTGGAGCCGGGCATTGACGGCTTCTATGAATCCCTGGTTTTGGAGGCAAGGAATTTTACTCAGGATGCTGTAAATGTCAGTAGGGGAATCACTGGAGGAAGCAGCAGAGGAACCGGGCGGAGAATCAGCACGGGAACAGGAGGGAGAGGCAGCAGGGGAACCGGTGAAGGAATCATTGGAAGAATCAACAGGAGGATTGATGTGGGAATCGGCAGAAGAAGCAGTGGGGGGAGGGGGATTAGGGCTCGTATCATTGGATTCCGGGGGATCTTGGGATTGCGTAATACCTTGGTTCATATGAGATATCCTCTTACTTCGGGATCGAATTTCGAGAGAAGTCAAAGATATAAAGAAATTCAATGAGACTATATATTGATACCATAAATAATTGAACAAAGCAAGAAAAGAAGATAAAAAGACAGCAATTCTCATTTTGGAATTTATGAAATCAGGAGGGGGAACGAGTATTTTCTGTAAGAATGGGTAAATTATTTCTTGGGAAATCCCAGCGGAAGATAGGGTAATCATAGAGCATAAAATTTATACATATTTCAACCAATTTATATAAAATTTTATAATTGACTTCGTAATACTTGAGATAAGGTGACGTCTAATAAAAAAATCACAAAAAATGAATATTCCTTTTTTGTGAGCCTATAGAAGCTTTTGGTTTGATAATTTTCCAGTAGGGGGGAGGTGAGGTATGGTATTCAATTTGCTCTCATTATTGGGGAATTGACCATTGATAAACATCAATTGTTAATTATTCATGCGCATTAACACGTTGATAAGTCTACAAAAGCAGATAGGAACAGGGGGAAAGATGATGTTAAATAATGGAACAACAGGGGGGGATGATGTTAAATAATGAAACAAAAAGTATAATATCCTTGCAATACGTGGTGATTTTATTTACCGTGCTCCTCATCGGTTTAATTATCGCTTCCGAAACTTCAGCCCAATGGCCGCCTTATAGTAACGGAACTTACAGTATCGGATCTGTTTATAATAACGGATTTTTGTTTGGCTCTTTTTCTTTTCCCTTTAATAACCCGACATACAGTAATTCTTTTAATTCAGCATCACCTTTCATCTCAACATCACCTTTCACTCCTGCATCATATTCACTTTCCGGATTGTTGTCGAGAAGTTCGGAAAACTATAGCAACACCTCTATGACCGGCGGGATCTATGGCCAATATACCAACGCATTTATCCCTTCCACTCCTTATAATAATGTTTCTCCATCATCGGGTTCCTCACTATCTGCACTTTCTCTATTTCCGAGTGGACCGTCATATGGAGGACTCTATGGAGGACTCTATGGAGGACCAAATGGAGGCCTTTTTGCAGGATTGACCAGTTACGGCGTTTACCCTTCAGGAACTTTTCCCTCATGGCCTCAATCTTATAGTGCTCCCATGTACTCAGGAACAGGGGTAATTCCCCCTCCATTGCTGGGATTAGCTCAAGCTGGAACTATTATGGGAACTGTTATCAGTCCGGTTATTACGGTCACACCTGACAACTCATGGCCTGGTGCCCCTTCCATCATACCAATCCCACACCCTCCAGGGTATGGTGAGACAACACCGGCTCCTGCTCCCTGGAAGGGGGAAGGAGAATGGCAAAGCCTACAGATATCCTATACAGACAGTGGGGCAGCAAAAGGAAAGCTGATTCTCGATACGGTCGATGACCAGAAAGTTCTTGAAATGGAAAATTCTTCTCTATTTCCTGACAGAGGACTTGCCACCCAATTCCAATATGTTCCAACATCCGGCGATGCCCCTATTTCCTTCAAAGCTGAATTTCCCTCCGGTTACACAGCCGAGTTTACCGGAACAGCCAATAACTCTCTCTGTCCATTGAATGTTTTTTGCGCTTTTGGCGGTTATTTTACCATAGAAGGAGAATATGTAATTAAAAGTGACCTTGGCCAGGTAGTTGATCAGGGGACGTTCAATCTCAAATGGCCTGTATACCACCCTGCCCCCGCGCCAAAACCTGATGCAGCCATTAAGGAGTTGGGAAGCCCAGATGGAGGAGATATCCTCTCTCTCACCACAGGGCCGGATGGACGCATTTATGGCGGGACGGATAATGGTTCTGAGCGGGAAGGGTGTATGTTCGTCTATGATCCGGCTACGAGAGAGCTCACTGAGCTTGGCAAGCCAGGCTATGAGTGCGCGGCCATGACTACCGGAACCAATGGTCTGATCTATATTGGCGGGGGGAGTAAGTTTCTGGCAAATTACTCCACCCGTGGCTATGCCAATTTTGCTGTCTATGACCCTGCTAAGGCATGGAATCCCGGTAGCGGGCCTGAGTCCAATCCCCGTGATCTGGGGCAGGTGGTCGCTTACCCAGAGGATACACAGGCCACACCGATCGAGGTACATGACCTGGTTACGGCCCAGGATGGCAAAATCTGTGGCGGTACAGGCTGGGGAAATCTGGGGCCAAGAGACTACTATGCGCATCTTTTTGTCTATGACCCTCAGACTGACAAAATCGACTACCTTGGCCAGCCAATTCCTCAGCAGGGCTGTATCACCAGCCTGACTATGACTTCCAACGGGATTCTCTGCGGCGTTGTGCAAGCTGCTCCAGTCAATACCTATAAGCGGCCCGTAGGCAAGATCTTTACCTATAACCCTGCTGATAAATCTTTCACGATCATTGATCCAAAGATTGATCCGAACCCCGTTGATGAGGGAGTGCTGGAGCTTACCATAGGCAAGGACGGCATCATCTATGCGGCTGGAATCAAGGACATGAACAGAATCTTCAGCTATGATCCTGCTTCCCATGCCTATGATTCGAAAGGGTCTCTTGGCGGAAATGCCAAAGTTCTGGATATGCTCTGCACTGACGATGGCATCATATATATGGGTTCTGCGGTAGACGGCTGTCTTGTTCAATACGACCCCACCAAACCCTGGGCCGAGAAACTTTATTATGATGACCTTCAGGATAAGCCCGGCGCGAATCCCAGGATGTTCCATAATACAGGAAAGGTTAGTACTTTAACCGTGGGGCAGAATGGATATATCTACTTTGGCACCCTCGAAGGGAAACTTTTCGTTTACACGGGTGGGGAGCAGTTTTGAGCCTCCTTGAGAGCCAGGGGGCAATATCATCAACTTAAGGAATGGCCAGATCTCCCCAGCCCCTTGATAATGAATCGGAGCTGAAAAAGTGTCTGGCTGAGTGATAAAGATAAAAGGGAGGCAGATTCTTCGGGAAAACCCTTCGGAATCTGCCTCTCTTGTTTAACAGCCCCTCAGTGAAACTGAATCATAATTTCTGCATCACAATTCCTGCATAACAACTCTTGAATCACAATTCCTGAATCACATCGTTCATACTGCATAACATCGCTCAGTTTTGAGGTGGCTGAATAGTAATCTCCTGACACTTTTGAAAAATAAGAAGAGCATCCAGAGGAGTAATGCTGCCATCCTTATTTATGTCGTAATAATCAACACAGGGGCCGCATCTAAGAAAGCAATTAAGGACTATGCGTGCATCCTCCAGGGTAATTTCTCCATCTCCATTGACATCTTCGGGGCTGATATAGGCAAAACATGCACCTGATGCGGAAAACTCACCAGGGAGATCACGTAAACCCTGTAACAGTAAAGAAGATCGCTCATCTTTCAGACCATCTTTTACCTTGAACTTCAACCGGACCAGATAACCGCTTGCTCCTTGAGGAATGGCGTCTTGAGAAGTAAATCCTCTGGCGGTGAGTCTTCCTGAAACTGTTAAATTAACCTCAAAGAGGGCGAAGGAAGTAACCAAATCTCCCCGCTCAAAGCCCAGATACTCCAACACATTGGGATCATAAGCAATACTAAACCTAAGGGCAGAGACCTGACTGGGTGCGTTTTGAATTCTTACCGGAATCCAGATTTCCTCTCCTATTTTTCCCCTGACCTCTTCAATATCAATTTCCCCTGAGTCATCTTCCCTGCATTCGTCTGGAGTGCACTCATCATTTTTACAGCAGGTAGAAGGGAGGAATCCCTCGTCGATTTCTCCATCACAGTTATTATCCAGACCATCACAAATCTCCTGGGCAGCAGGGTTTATATCCACATCGCTGTCGTTGCAATCTTCCTGGTTTGGCACATATCCCTCCCGCACCTGGCAGCTCAAGAGAGAAGCATTCGGATTACCGAACCCGTCGGTATCGGCATCCTGGTAGTAGGTATATAAAGGATAGACCGCAAAGGAAACTGCATCGGTGCCACTTCCTGCGGAAGAAGCAGCATTTAGAGTCAAAATATAGGTACCTGCCGGAGCATCGGTATCCAGGTAATAGGTTGCCTGATATAACGGCTGTGTGGTGTCGAGATCCTCAGAGTCAGGATCAGAGTCAGGATCAGAGTCAGGATCGGAGACAGGATCAGAAACAGGATTGGGGACAGGGACAGGGGATATGTCAAGAGGGATGACTTTTCCTAATGGATTATTCACCCGAAGGTCGATCTGTGAGATTTCATTGCTTGATGAAATTCTTATCACGACCAGATCACCAGGGCAATACACGCCCTGGTCAGGGGAGACCTCAAGATCAAAAACCTGACTGTTTTCAGCCAGAGAGAGTGCCCAAATAGCCTGGGCAGAACCTGCCGTATTACTCGATGGAATCCCTGCCAGATCGCTCCATCCGCCATCGGCATTTTGGGTGGCCATGAGCCAGGCAGCACCCCTGGCCAGGGATGTCACCCCTCTTCCACATTCGTTAAGGGCTACCATAGTAATGGCAGTACTGGCGGTGTTGCTCGGTTCACCCTTTTTGAAACCCCATCCGCCATCGTCATTCTGGTTTTGAACCAGCCATTCCACAGCCTTATTTAACAACTGGTCATCATAGGAAGTTTTTTTGAGGATGATTGAGGACATGGCTGTTTGGCCTATACTTTCCCAATGGCTGTCCTCGTTGTTTTTCACCAGGTAGTCAACTCCTCGCTTAAGGTTACTGTTTGATTCTCCATATCCTGCACAGAGTAAAGCAATTAAAGCAAAATTGGTGGAAGAGACCGTGCTTTTAGCTTTTGGCATCCAGGTTGCTCCCCATCCGCCATCGGTGTTTTGCCCGTAGAGTAATGCTGCTGCTGCCTGCTGTAATTCGTCTGATGATGCGTCTTTTCCGCTCTTGTGTAAAGCCCAGGCACACAGCCCGGTATTATCCGTCTCACTGCCGATAACCTCCGGATGATAGATACTCCACCAGCCCCAGCCGCCATTTTGAGAAGCAGTTAAGAGGCCAGTGGCCTGGTCAATAATTGACGAAGATACATACTGCACCATAGAGAGCCCTAAAACGGCCCATGCAGTTGGTGCCACCACTACGTAGTCGCCTTTATAATCTCCTGCCTCTGAAATGTGGCCTTTTATCCATTGCATGGCATTCTTGACAGGCTCGCCGCTATAACCGCTTTGGGCCAAGGCAAAGACAGCCTTGGCAGTTTCGGCGTTAATACTGGGCCAGCCTGGGAATTTGCCCCAGCCATAGTCGTTATTGTTTTGTTCTGATAAGACCTTTGTCTGGCCGATCGCAATAAGTTCGGTATTGCCTGCACAGGCAAAAACCTCAAGTCCTTCGATGAGATCATATCCATGATATTCCGAATAATGAGTGCGCAGATATTCAATAGCCTTTTGGACATTCTGGCTGGATACTGATTCTGCCAGAATCAAAGCTATGACCGCTTCTTTTACCCAGGTCACGCTGGGCTCACCTGTAAAGGTTCCCCAAAAGCCATCGGAATTTTGATTATCCTTTAACCAGTTTACTCCATCGGCAATTAACGGAGAGGTTTTGGATTCACCCGCTTTGAGCAGGGCGATGATGGTTAATGAAATGATTTTTGTATTTCGCGTGTTAGTTCCGGCAAAGTCACTTTGCGCCTTCAGCCAGGAGACGGCATTCTGAATGAGCGGTGAATTCCCGCTCTCTCCAGCCTCAATTAAGGCCCAGACCGCATAGGCAGTGTTTAGGATGTTTTTATCCCAGCTTCCATCAGGAGACTGTAATTCTTTCAATCTGTTGAACAGAAGACCGAACTCGGAAGAAGACCGATTCCCCATAGACGCATAAGCGCGGATAGCCAAAGCATTACCGGATACCAAAGAGTAAGGTTCCCATCCTCCAGATCCCGATTGACGGTTGAGCAGCCAGCTTACCCCTTTTTGTATAGCCTGCTCCTGAGTGATAGTTCTGTTATCAGCCCTGGCCCGAGGAGTCCAGGATGCCAACACGATTACGGTGACTACCAAGATAAGAATTGCTATTAATGTTGATATCAATATTTTTTTCACCATGTACTCCTTTTTGTTTATGCTTGACCAGATAAGTATTCTAAGGGATTAAACTTATTGATTAAGATTAAATCACATCAATAAAAGTTAATTCTATTAATTGAATATTAATTACAATACTTTCTTTATACTATTAAACTAATATACTAATATTAAGCAGTGTTTGTCAAATATAAAAATAAGATATAAAGCACGTTTAGTATCCTCTTCAAATTTCAGGGTAAGCAAAGTATGTGAGTCAATCCATTCGCTTACATTTGGATAGACAGAATACTGGGGAAAACTCCAAGAGGAATCCTCATCGTGACAAGATAATTGGAGCTA
>Ga0307378_10002130_pt1 | contig 30950 bp, 28 predicted proteins | sample UN1MG_FD_202238 | JGI IMG/M metagenome (GOLD analysis project Ga0307378, IMG submission 202238) | Soil microbial communities from Risofladan, Vaasa, Finland - UN-1 | ecosystem: Environmental > Terrestrial > Soil > Coastal area > Acid sulfate soil | place: Finland: Risofladan, Vaasa | collected... | reverse complement strand
AAAGAAACTTTCATTTTAAATTGTCCTCAATGAACTTGATTTTATCATATTAAGATTAGTTTTAGTAGTCTTAGTGGGAGTGTAAAAGTTGATAATTGAGCTTGACCTAGCTAATAATATTTTGTTCATAAGTAAGAAAAGCTTGATTTTTCCTTCCAAAAGGCATTTTTTAACCCATAAGACGAGGTTGGCTTCGGGTTTTTTCTTGTTTAAAAAGCTGAACAAATGTTGATATTTTTGTGGATGAATTCGAGTGGATTGTGGAAAAACGAAAATAGAGTTATTCATAAAGAGCTTCTTTTATCAACATAATCTCATGTCTTAAATCAGAATCCGAATTAAATTTTTGCTTGATTTTATCAACGCCATGCATAATCGTTGTGTGGTCTCTGCCTCCTAGGATATCCCCAATCCCCATTAAAGGTAAACCTAAATCTTCTCGGAGGAGGTACATGGCGACCTGTCGAGGCAAAACCAGTTTCGCCTTTCGGCAGGAACCAAAAAGATCTGAAGTTTTGATTTTATAGTGTCGACAAACAGTAGCCACTAATTTCTTCGGTGAAACTTTTTTAGGTTCGGTTTTAGATCTAACACCAAGAAATTTTTTAACAAATTCAAGAGTGGGTTTTTGCTGCTGAATTTTGGCTTGGGCCAAGACGCGGAAGAGGGTTCCCTCAAGCTCACGGGCATTACTGGTGATTCTCTGAGCGAGAAAATCAATTGCCTGTTCTTCCATTTGGCCGTCTTTTTCCTGGCTTTTCTGCTTGATAATTGCCACCCTCATTTCGTAATCTGGCGGTTGAACATCAACGGTTAAGCCACCCATAAAGCGGCTGGACAGTCTTTCTTCTGTTTTGGGAATTTCTTCAGGTCGGCGGTCAGAGGTGAGGATGATCTGCTTGCCAGAGAGGTGGAGAGCGTTGAAAGTGTGGAAAAATTCTTCTTGAGAATATTCTTTACCGGCAATGAATTGGATGTCATCGACAAGGAGAACGTCAACGCCTCGGAATTTTTTCTTAAATTGAGACATGGTTTTTGATTGGAGGGCGGAGACTAATTCATTGGTAAAAGTTTCCGAGGAGCAGTAGAAGATTTTTAAGTCTTGGTGTTGTTCGCCAATGGCATGACCAATGGCTTGCATTAAGTGAGTTTTACCAACGCCCACCCCACCCCAAATGAAAAAAGGATTGTAGGCCGCTCCAGGGGTTTGGACAATTGCTTGGGCAGCCGCATGGGCGAAATTATTGGAATTACCAACGACAAAGGTGGCAAAAGAATAGCGGGGATTAAGGCCGGTTTCTTTATCGAAAACTTTTTTCTTGGTTTTTTGAGATTTGGTGTCAAAAAGAGGACCGGCATCTTCGAGTTTCTCTTTTTTCTTAACTTTGGTAATAATGAAAAGAAGGCTGTTATCTTTTTTAGTGTGACGGTCAATCGTTTCTTTCAAGAGAGAATAATAGCGACCTTCAATCATTTTTTGGATATAAGGATTAGGGCAGGTAATGGTAGTAATGTTTTTTTCGATTGATTGCAGTTCAGTCTGAGAGAACAAAGTTTGGAAAATCGGTGGAGAGACCGATACTTGAAGGTCGCTCAAAATGGTTTGCCAAAATTCTTTTTTGTTCATTGGAGTAAATTAGAAGGCAGGGGTTAACCTTTTTCAATTTAATAACTTATCCACAAAAAGTCAAGCCCCACTTCGCCAAGGCTTCGCGGGGTGCACCCTCCTAAGACCGCTCCATGAGCCGTATTCGAATAAGCACAGCTTGTCTTGAGCCTTGCTCAACATAGAATTGAAAAGGCGAAAGGCAAGGTTAGGAGGGAAGAGTAATTTTCTGGGAAAATTGCGACGAAGACCCCGCCGAAGCCGCTCCGTCGCCATAGCTTTGAAGCGTCGGTGACTTGGCGGAGGCGGGTCAAGGGTAAGGAGTAATTTTTCTCTTGTTTTCTTAGTCCCTAATCGATATAATCTAACTATGCCGAAAAGAACTTATCAGCCAAAGAAGTTAAAAAGAAAAAGAAAGCACGGTTATCGGGCTCTTTCGAAAACTGAAAGCGGAAAAAAAGTCATTAAGAGAAGACGCCTCAAAGGAAGGAAGAGACTGACAGTCTAATTTTCAAGTTCCAAATTCCAAGAACCAAATAATTTTCAATGATAAGAACTCCAAAATCCAAACTGTTTAATCATTGAAGCTTAAGGAATTGGTTATTGTTTGAGAATTGGTGCTTGGTAATTGATAATTAAATCCGATGTTACCCAGAGAAAACCGTTTAGTCCGTAAACCCGACTTCGAAAAAGTTAAGGAAAAAGGAAAGAAATTTCAAAGTAATCTTTTCGGCCTTTTGGTTTTTCCTAATGAAGAGGAGATATCTCGCTTTGGTTTTGTCATCTCAAAAAAATTATCAAAAAGAGCAGTCAAGAGAAATAGGGTGAAGCGGATTTTAAGAGAACAAGTGAGAATGATTTTGTCAAAAATCAGACCTGGTTTTGATGTGGTTTTTCTGGGAAAAAAGGCTTTATTGGAAAGTAGTTCCGGGGAGGTTGGTTTAGAAGTTAAAAGATTGTTGGGAAAAGCTAGTCTTCTTAAAAAGTAATTTTCTGATGAAGCGCCTCGTTCTTTTTCTAATAAAGTTCTATCAAAAATATCTTTCTTTTGATACTGGCTTGGCAAAGTATCTTTTTTTAACCGATAAAGCCTGTCGTTTTCAACCCACCTGCTCTGAATACTCTTATCAAGCGATCGAGAAATATGGTATACTGCGTGGAGGTTGGCGAGGTTTGAAAAGAATAATTCGTTGCCACCCCTGGTCTAAAGGAGGAAAAGACCCGGTTAGATAAGTACCAAATTCCAAATCCCAAGAACAAAACAATTTTCAATGATAAAAATTCCAAAATCCAAACTGTTTAGTTATTAAGTTTTTAAAAATTGGTGATTGTTTGAAAATTGGTGCTTGATGATTGATAATTAAATAAAATGTCTGATATCTGGAATCTAATTCTATTTCAACCCTTATTAAACGGCTTGGTTTTTTTGTACAGTTTAATTGGCAATCTTGGTTTAGCGATTATCGGCCTGACGATTGCCATTAGAGCGGTTCTTATTCCCCTGACTGTTCCCTCAATGAAGGCGACCAAGAAAATGCAAGAGTTAGCCCCTGAGCTAGGAAGGTTAAAAGAGAAATACAAAAATGACAAACAAGGTTTGGCGAAAGCCCAGATGGAGCTTTACAAACAACACGGCGCTAACCCGGCCGCCGGCTGTTTGCCACAAATAATTCAGCTTTTAGTTTTAATCGCTCTTTATCAGGCTTTTAGACAAGTGCTAGTGGTTGATGGCATTGAGGTGATTCAAAAAATTAATGAGTTTTTATACCCGCAACTTCGTTTGCCTCTTGAGGCGAAAATTAATCTTAACTTTCTTTATTTAGATCTTTCCAAGCCTGATGTTTTCCGGATACCGCTTGCCGGCCAGACCATTCCTATCCCTGGTTTGTTCTTAATGGCTGCCGCTTTAACTCAGTTTTTATCTTCAAAGATGATGATGCCAATAACCAAAGCCGCAGAAAAAGTGGCCAAGAAGACAGAAGAAAAATCCGACGATATGGCGACCGCGATGCAATCACAAATGCTTTATCTTTTCCCTTTAATGACTCTTTTAATTGGTTTTACCTTTCCTTCGGGACTGATTCTTTATTGGTTTGTCTTTTCCTTATTTACGATGATTCAGCAATATTTTATTGCCGGACCAGGAGGGCTTGAGTTATGGTTAAGAAAATTGAAACGCTAAAGGACACGAAAACAAAAACTCGAAAAGGTACGAAAGTGGATACGGTGAAGCTAGTCGAGGAAGAGGCTAAGAAGCTCTTAGACTTGATGAGAGTCGAGGTAGGGCTTGAAGTAAATGAGGACAAGGAGAATGATGGTATTACGGTTCAGCTGACGACCGAGGAACCAGGTATTCTTATTGGCTTTCATGGAGAAACATTAGCCGCTTTTCAACTCATTCTAGGCTTGATTGTTAATAAGAAGTTAGAAGAGTGGACAAGAGTTTTAGTGAACGTTAATGACTATCGTCAAAAACGGGAAGAAAGTTTAAGGATGGTGGCTCTTAACGCGGCTCAAAAAGTAAAGTTTTCTAATGAAGCCGTTGTTTTAACCAATCTGTCGCCGGCGGAAAGAAGAATTATTCACTTGACTTTGGCTGATCACCCTGATGTTGAGAGTCTCTCTGAGGGTCAGGGACAGGAAAGAAGGCTAGTGATTAAGCCCCGATGAGACTTCATCGAGTTCTTTTTTTTCTCCTTCTTATTCTTCTCCCGGTTCAACTAGGCAGACATTTTTGGCCGGATTTTTCTTTAGTTTTTGGATTGCGGGTTGATTATCTCTCCCCCACTATTTACCTCACTGATTTATTGGTGATGGGGATTTTGGGAAGTTGGCTCTTTGAGATGAGAAAGAAGAGAGATAAAATACATAAGCAACTGAAAGGTTATTGGTGGTTAGGAGCGGTTTTTGCTTTTCTTTTATTGAATGCCTTTTTTGCCCCAAATCAGGGTGCGGCTTTTTACAAGCTAATAAGGATTATTGAGTTTTCTCTTTTAGGCCTTTACGTTGCTAAAACTAAACCTCGCTTACCTCTTGTTGCCAATCTTCTATCAATAAGTGTTATTTATTCTTCCTTTATCGCCATTGCTCAGTTTCTGAAGCAAGCCTCATTGGACGGAGTATTTTGGTGGCTTGGCGAACGGACTTTTAATGATTTTACGCCAGGCATTGCCCGAGCCGTTTGGGACGGTCGATTAATAATGCGACCTTACGCCACTTTCTCTCACCCCAATGTCTTGGCGGGCTTTGTTCTCGTATCGTTGATACTTATCGTGATAGGCAAAACGCAAGAAGCAAAACGAAGGATTATTAGACGGTTAGCGGTTATTATTGGCGCCATCGCGATAACCATCTCTTTTTCCCGCTCAGTTTGGATAGTGGGGATTTTAGTTTGCTTTTGGTTAGTAATTAGATACTTAAGAAAGAATAAACTCAACCAAAAGTTTTTTTACTTTGCTCTTTGCGCTTTATTGTTTGTTCTGGGTGCTTTTTTCTACAGCACCCTTCATTTTTCCACAGAAGAAGCTATTAGCCGCAGACTTCAACTAAATAATGCGGCAATCGAGATGATTCAAGAAAATCCCTTGGTTGGTGTGGGTTTGAATAATTTTATTTTCCGACTGCCTGATTATTGGCAGACCTCAGAGGCGGTCCGTTTCCTTCAGCCAGTTCATAATATCTTTCTTTTAGTGGCCGCCGAGACCGGGCTTATTGGTTTAATTCTTTTTCTATGGTTTTTAGCTCTGACTTTCAAAAGACTTCTGAATGTCCCAAAATTATTCATTATTCATTATTCATTAGTCATTGCTCTAGGAGCTATTTTACTCCTTGGAGTAGCAGATCATTACTGGCTTACTCTCCAGCAAACCCAACTTCTTTTTACTCTCATTTTAGGAATGTCGTGGGCAAAACATTAGTTGATTAGTAAGAGAGATAATTGGATAATTGAACGATGAACGTCTTTCCTAAAATTGCTTTTAATACCATCATCCAAATTCTTGGTAGGGGGGTGGTCATCGGTTTTACGATTATAACGACCATTCTTTTGACCCGCCGCTTGGGAGTGGCGGGCTATGGCGATTATGTTTTTATCACCGCCTTCTTGATGTTATTTAGTTCTATTGCTGATTGGGGGACAGGAATAATTTCGGTCCGTGAAGCTTCGAGAACGCGAAAGGACACGAAAGAATACAGAGACGCTAAAGAACGCGAAAAAATCGAGAAGAAAATTTATGGTAATGCTTTGGTATTAAGATTAATAACAGCGGTTTTGAGTTTCTTAATTATCAATCTTTTAATCCTTATTCTTCCTCAGTTTTCAGGATTAGTATTGCCGGCAGTGATTGCCTCCACTCTTCTTTTCTTTTGGTCGCTCCGAACCTCTTGTCAAATAATTTTCCAAACCAAGCTCCGATTTGATCAGCATGTTCTGGTGGAAATTTTCGCCAGCGGCCTCTTTGTTTTATTTCTTGTCTTGGTTTTAGGATTTTCTTCTAGTCTTTCTCTGATTTTTCTTGCCCTTTCTTCAGCGAGTCTCTTGGCGGCGATTCTAGCCCTGATTCTAGGACAAAGGCTAGCGGGTTTTGACCTCCAGCCGGACTGGAAATTTATGAAAAGAATTATCAAAGAGGCTTTGCCGACAGGCGCTCTTCTTTTAGTATTTTCTGTCTATAATCGGATTGATATTTTTATTCTTCAGTCACTTAAGGGGGCTGAGCCGGTTGGCATTTATGGTTTAGCCTATAAGGTTCACGACAATTTAGTTTTAGGAGCCGCTTTTTTAGCCAATGCCTTTTTTCCGGTCATTTCCCAATATGGTAAGATTAGCGAATTGAAAAAAGAGTTTGAACCGATGAGGAAAATTTATCAGAAGTTATTTGATGTCTTATTTCTGGCCGGATTAGTAATGATCGCTTTTACCTTTGTTTTCAGTCCCTTGATTATCCAAATTATTGGTGGTAGAGAATTTTCCGCCAGCATTTTAACTCTTCGGATTCTTGTCTTGGGGACCTTTATTGCTTATTTTAACCATCTAACTGGCTATAGTCTCATCGCTCTGGGTAAACAGAAAATTTCTCTCATCATTGCCGTTCTCGCCTTAGCTTGGAACATTGGTTTGAACCTTTTATTAATCCCCCGTTTTTCCTATCTGGCGGCGGCGAGTATAACCATCGCCACCGAAGGTTTAGTCTTAATCTTAACAAGCATTTATTTGGCAAAGAAGTTCAATCTTAAACCAGCAATTTCTTTTCATAGGACTTTTATTGAGATAATTAAGACCAAAGGGAAAATATTCTAAATAATTAACAAATTATCAAATCAACTAATCATCTAATAATCAAATGAGTAAAGAATTCGATATTCACAAAAGGATTTACAGCTTTGTTTTGGATGTTTTAAAGCTTCTAAGAAAACTTCCTCGATCTCAAGAGGGCCTGGTAATATTTAGCCAGGTAGCCAGATCAGTTACCTTTGTTGGTGCGAACGACCAGGAGGCTGATGGAGTTTCTACAAAGAAAGAATTTATCCATTGCTATACAGTTGTTCGAAGAGAGTTGAAGGAGACTGTCTTTTGGCTTAAACTAATTGGAGATTTGAATCCTAGACTAACCTTAGAGGTGAAAGAGTTGATAAACGAGGGGGAAGAACTAATAAAAATCATAAGTAAAATTATTAATAACGCCAGAAAAGCAAAATAGAAATTTGAAATTGGTTAATTAGTTGATTGGTTAATTGGTATTTATTAGATGATTAAAAAGGGTTTATCCATTTTTTGTGATGGTGGCGCCCGGGGCAATCCGGGACCAGCGGCTATTGGCTTCGTTATCTTTCAAAATGGCAAAATTGTTCACAAATTTTTCAAGAGAATTGGCGAGGCAACTAACAATGTAGCTGAATATCGGGCCGTCATCGCCGCCCTAACCTGGATTATAAATAATCCAGGAATTATCAATTATCAATTATCAATTATCAATTTTTATTTAGATTCTCAATTGATAGTTAATCAGCTTATAGGTAATTTCAAAATCAAAAATTCTAATCTTCAAAAACTGACAGGCCGTGTTAAAAATCTGGAAAGGGGAATAGGGAAGAAGATAAATTATTCATATATTCCTCGTCGTCAAAACAAAATTGCTGATGCCTTAGTTAACCAAGCTCTAAATGGCCTGTAGTTTCACGTTCCCCTTAGATATCTCTTGATGTCTTCTGTCGTAATGAAGTAAGATGATTACATGAAAGACCTGTCCGGCCCTGATTGCTTAATAATCGATGGTGATTACTTTTTAGGATTTCCTCTGGGCCAATTTCTTCTAAGAAAAAATTGCCGGGTTACTTGGGTGAGCCAACTGGCTCCGCGTGAAAAAAAATGGCTAGAGGACTCGTCTGACAAAATCTCTTTTGGAGAAAATATTCCCCATGACTTGTCTGCTTTTCAATATCTTTTCTTTTTCTATACCGACGACCAAAAGAAATTGGACAAGATTATTAAAGCAAGTAAGGATAAGTCGATAAAAATATTAATCCTTGTTTCTGGCGACATCCCCAAGACCACCTTCTCTAAATACAAGAATGTTGATTTAAGAATCGTCCGCTTTTTTGATGTTTATGGACCAGGAATGGATTTAATTAAAAAAGATCATCTCTCTAGGCTTTTTAACCAAGCGATCAATGGTGGTCCCTTGACTATTCCTGGTGAAGGCTGGGAGAAAATAGCCCCTCTTCATGTTGACGATTTGATTGAAGGCATTGGTCAAGCCATTTTCTCTCACGGAACCGAAGGGAAAATTTTCGATTTTACGGGTGAGCAAGCCACTTCTTTGATTAGTTTTGCTTACTTACTGCAACGATATTCTCCCCTTAGGCCTGAGATTGAGTATGTAGTTGACGATTATGATGAGAAGGAAAAATCTGAAGAAGAATGGGACTTTCTTGGCTTTAAGCCAAAAGTCTCACTAGAAGAGGGGATTAAGAGGACATTGGAGTGGTTCACTAGGGAAAAGCAGTGGTTGGTAGAAAAATCGTCCTCCACCTCCGCCACTAAAGCTATGGAGGTCAAGGGGGTTACAGAGGACAGGGGGGAAGATGAAGGGACTGATGAAAATCGCTCTCGGTCAAAAATTGGTTTGCCTTCAAAAAAGTGGTTAGTGATTGCCACCTTTTGGCTTTTCCTAATTTTTTCGCCGCTTCTTTTTTATGGAATCCAAACAGGTCTTAGTCTTTTTAATATCCAGCGACTTAAAGGCGACCTTCCTAGGGGAGACCTGCCTGGCCTAGTGGCCCATGCTCAACAAGCGAGTCAATCTTTAGTTGTTGTTCAAAAAGGTCTTGACTGGCTTGGTCAGGGAGCGAGTTTGATTGGCTTAGGTCATCGGGTTGAAGATTTGAACCAGGCTGTTTTCTTGACCAAAGAGACAGCCGAAGGGATTTACCATCTTGGTCAGGTAGGTCAGAAATCAGGGTCTTTATTTATTGACTTCATTGGTGGCGAGAGAGTTGACCCTCAGGTTTTTTCCGAAATTAGGCTAGAACTTGATACCGCCATTACCAAACTTTCATTAGCCCAGACAGTTTTTCTGACGGTGAAAGACCGCTTTCCTTTTTGGCAGGAAGAGATTAATCAGATAGAGACTCTTTTCCCCGAAGTTAACCGCTCATTGGCTCAAGCCAGGGAAATGAGTACTCTTTTGCCGAAAATTCTTTTTGTTCAAGAGAAAAAGACTTATTTAGTTCTTTTCCAAAATAATATGGAGCTTCGACCGACCGGTGGTTTCATTGGTTCTTTTGGTCTGCTGACGATTGAGGGAGGGAGATTATTGGATTTTGAGATTCATGATGTTTATTTTGCTGATGGTCAGTTAGGGGGTCATGTTGAGCCACCGGCAGAACTGAAGCGATTTTTAGGAGAAGCGGGTTGGTATCTTCGGGATTCTAATTGGAGCCCTGATTTTCCGACTTCAGCTCGGAGAGCCGAGTGGTTTCTTGACAAGGAGATTGGTCGGAAAGTGGATGGCGTCATCGCCGTTGACTTATTCGTGGTGGAGCGAATTCTCGAAGCCACCGGCGATCTCTATCTCTCTGATTATAATGAGACGATTAACGCCGGCAATTTTTTTGAGAGAGCGGAGTATCATTCAGAAGCTGGTTTTTTCCCTGGTTCTACTCAAAAACAAGACTACCTGGGTAAAGTAGCGGCGGCTCTGTTTGAAGAGTTGAAGTCAACCGAACTGGAAGACCTTTCTAAAATAGGTTTTGCTTTCCTTACTTCCCTGGAGGAAAAAGATATTTTAGTTTATCTTGACGATGAGGAGATTAACAGCTTGATGGCTAAATTTAATTGGGATGGGGGGATTAAAGGAGCAAGCTGTAGACTGCAGGCTGTAGACTGCTTTACTGACTATCTCCATATTAATGAGGCGAACGTGGGCATTAATAAAGCCAATTATTTCATCAGTCGTGAGATTGAGCAAGCGGTGGTGATTGATGCAGAGGGTAAGGTTAAGAGCCGGCTGGTTATTAATTATCAGAATAACAGTCCTCACGATGTTTTCCCGGCGGGAGATTACCGGAACTATCTCCGGATTTTATTACCCTTAGGCAGTGAGATTAATCAGGTGGTGATCAAAGACCCAGAACAAAAACAAGAAGAGAAAAAGATTGAAGAGTTTGATCACCAAACTGATTTTCAAAGAGAAAGTTTTGGCTTCCTGGTCGAAGTGCCCGTGGCAGAGCGAAGAAGAGTTGAAATCGAATATCAGTCAAGGAAGGAAGAGAGAGTGGAATCCGGTGGTTATCTTCTTTTGGTCCAGAAACAGTCAGGGACGAGAAATGATCAATATAATTTATCAATTAGCTACCCCAAGGATTTTTTCTTAACTAAGATGGATCCCGAAGCCTTGACCCGAGAGGGCTTAGTCGTTTATAATACTAACCTGTCGCGAGATATAGCTTTTGAATTAGTTTTTAAATAAAAAATGGCTAATCCTAGTTTAACCGCCAAATCAAGAAAAACTTTAGGTCGAAAAGTGAAAAAACTTCGGCGAGAAGGTCTTTTGCCGGCGAACTTGTATGGGAAAAAGATTAAGTCTTTAGCTTTAGAATTGCCGGCAGCAGAGTTCCTTAAAGTTTATAAGCAAGAAGGGGAAACGGGCTTGATTGATTTGAAGATTAATAGTCAGACCCACCCGGTTTTAGTTCACAATCTTCAGATTCATCCGGTGACGGATGAACCGCTTCATGTTGATTTTCGTCAGGTTTCTCTAACCGAGAAGACAACGGCTGACGTGCCGATTGAGATTAGAGGTGATGCACCGGCGGTTGAACAAAAGAAGGGGATTTTGATTCAGCCTTTGAATGAGGTCGAGGTTGAGGCTTTACCTGCGGATTTACCTGATCAGGTAGTCGTTGATGTTTCTAAATTGGAAGAGGTTGGTCAGTCAATCTCGGTGGCGGATTTGGTTTACGATAAGAACAAGGTTAAGATTTTGGCTGACCCAAGTGAGACTGTCGTCAAGATTAATCCTCTAGAGGAAGAAGAAGTGGTGGTGGCGCCGCCAACTGAAGAAGAGGTTCCGGTTGAAGGCGAGGTACCCGAGGGAGAAGCAGTAGCTGAAGGAGAGGTGAAGAAACCAGCTGAGGAAGCTGAAGCACCTTCTAAAGAAGGTCGTCGCCCTGAGCCCGCCGAAGGGAAGCCAGAAGGCGAGGAAGTTGAAAAAAAGGAAAAGGGCAAGTAAACTGTAGGTAATGCCAGAGGAAACTCCACAACTACCCATTTCTGAACAAGAAATCCAGATTGAAGCCCCAAGTTTCTTGGACAAACTTAAACTTCAGAAAAAGAAGATTTTGATTGGATTAGGGGTGTTTTTGGGAGTTTTAGTTCTTGGAGGTGCGGTTTTCGGAATCTATAAATATGCTCAAAACCAAATTTCCCCTGGAGAACCAACCCCCACGCCTTTACCTCCCGAAGTTTCAACGGAGGAGGGTGACCCAACCGCTGATTGGGAGACTTATACGAATGCAAAATATGGATATTCGATTAAGTATCCGAAAGACTGGTATACAACAGAACCAGAAGGAGGTCCAGAAAAAGGGAGAAGAATAGATTTTCATCCGTGGCGAGAGAGAAGTTTTGATAAAGTTGACTATCAAATATCGATAATTGTAAATGACGTTGGCTACGAGAAAAGTCTGACCGCTTGGTTAGATGAGAAGATCGGGAGTTACCCCGAAGAGATAAAAAGTTTAATAACAAGAGAGAAGGTTACTTTAGATAATTTTGAAGGAGAGAAGGTATTGGAAGAACTTTCTCAAGCAGGAGTCTACAACATTTACACAAAGAAAAACTCGTTTGTATATAATTTCATGCTTGCGCCCTACTCTCCAAAAGAATTATCAGAACTGTTGCCAGAATCACTTGACTACTTCAACTTCATCCTCTCGACTTTTAAGTTTCTAGAGGAGGAAACTCCTTCACCCACCCCATCAACAAAAATTATTAATTATCAAGTTATTAATGGTTGGACACGATACGATAATGTTTCTGGGAGTTATTCAATTCAGTATGATCCGACAAAGTATAAGATTGTTGATGAGGATGTTACCAATCCAACATACTCGATTATTGACGAACTAACACTTTCCTGTCTAACACCGAATTGCCAAACAGGGACTTGGATTCGGATTTATTCTAATTACGATGGTAGCTCTCTTCGTAATTGGTTGGAAGAATTCAGGAACATTTCCCGCACCGACAGATACTTTGAGGACGTTATTGTTGAAAATGTAAAAACATTGGTTGCGATGGATGATCGAATTACGGAGGTTGCTATTCCTTCGAACGATAAGGTGATTTCAGTCGAAATGAAAGGGCCATTTTACAACGTGACTCAGAAAAAACCAATCAATATTGAATTTATTTATCAATTTCTCTCTACATTTAAATTTATAGAATAATCATGCCCGAAGAAACTCCGCAACTACCTGCCTCGCCGAGTCGAGGCGGGCCAGTTTCTGAGCAGGAAATTCAAATAGAAGCTCCTAGTTTTAAGGATAAACTCAAACTTCAAAAAAAGAAGATTTTGATTGGGTTGGGGGTGTTTTTTGGAGTTTTAATTCTCGCTGGCACGGTTTTTGGGATTTACAGATACGCCCAAAGACAAATTTCTCTTGAAGAACTAAAACCCACGCCTTTACCCGCCGAAGTTTCAACGGAGGAGGGAGATCCAACGGCTGACTGGCAGATTTATACGAATGAAGAATATGGTTATTCGATTAAATATCCACCCGATTGGTTTATTGAAGAAAAAGAGGATTTGACTAAGATTTACAATCAAGACCCCAATATTTATAAATTTGAAAGAACAAGGGAGATTTCTTCTGGGGTGTTTGATTATCCGATAGAGGATTTTATCTTTGATATAGATATTATCGGTGTTACACCTGAACCAAACCTAGCTCAAAGAAATTCGGTTAATATTGGGGGAGCGAGTGGAATCACGGGAATCTTAACTGGTGGAGAAGGAGAAAAAATTTTAATGGCCCATCTTGTTAAGAGTGCTGAAACATATAATTTCTATGGAAGACCCGCAGATTCTAATTACAAAGATAAATTTAACCTCATCCTCTCGACTTTTAAGTTTTTAGAAGAAGAGAGCTGTGGCGGAATGACACTTACCGAGGCAAAGGAGATTGCTTTAGTAAGCGAATGTGTAGAGGAAGGGATTTTAACAGACAATTCTTTTTGCAACGATTCGACCAATACTTGGTGGATTGATTTGGATATCGATAGACCAGGTTGTGCGCCAGCTTGCGTGATTAATGTTTCCACTAAAAAAGCAGAGATTAACTGGCGCTGTACAGGGTTAATACCTGATTAACGATTACCTTTACTGGCTCTTGAAGCCATGGGTCTTCCCAAGCTCCTGATTCGGGCCGTGCCATTACCCAGCCACGGCTTGAGTTTTTTCAAAGCCTTTTTATTGTCCTGTTCTGGTTTTTTCTTTATTTCGGCCATTTTGAAATAATAATCGGATCCTTGGTTTTTTTCGGGAATTTTAACCAAACCTCTTCGGTCACAAAAGGCATAAAGGGATGAAGGAGTTTTAGACAGTTAAAATAAACGTAGCGAAGAATTATTAAGGGATTTGTTTCTCCTTTGTCTATTCGCTTTTTTGAGTACTCAATATACTCATCCGCAAACCGATGCCAGAGAAAATGATAAATTCCTTCAGCCGCTAAATCAAAACGATATTTTTCAATCAACTTAGTGGTTGATTTGATGAGTTTCTCTAAATCCTTAACGATTTCATTGTCCTCATTGGTTAACCCCTTAAGTGAGTTTGAGTAAGAAGGTAAATCATCATATTTACTGAGATCTTTTTCTTCTAACTTTCCAATAATAAACCGGCCAATATTCCAGATTTTATTACAGAAATTACGATAGGCAATGACTTTATCTTCTTCGATTTTCAAATCATTGCCTGGTGGGTTACCGACGACCATAGCCATTCTTAGAGCGTCAGCCCCATGTTTTTCAATGATTTCTAAAGGATCAAAACCAATGCCTTTTGTTTTACTGAATTTTTGGCCTTTTTCGTCCCGGACTAGGCCGTGAAGATAAACAATTTCGAAAGGAATTTCACCAGTCATTTCTAAGCACATCATGATTTCTCGAGCCACCCAGAAAAAGAGGATATCATAGCCGGTTTCTCGAACCGTGGTCGGATAGAAATAATCGAGGTCTTTAGTCTTTTTGGGCCAGCCGAAGACAGAAATTGGCCAAAGAGCGGAAGAGAACCAGGTGTCTAAGATGTCTTCTTCGCCCTTAAGCGGAATCTTGTGTCCCCACCAAAGCTGTCTTGAAATGCACCAATCGTGAATGTTTTCCATCCAATTAAAATATACTTTCTTAAATCTTTTAGGAATAATCTTGATTTGACCTTTTTTAACGGCTTTAATCGCTTTTTCGGCAAGAGGCTTGATTTTAATAAACCACTGTTTAGAAATTAGAGGCTCGGTAATACAACCGCAGCGCTGGCAATGACCGATTGAGTGTTCGTAGTCTTCGATTTTTTCAATCAAGCCTTGTTTTTTTAAGTCTTGAACAACTTTTTCTCTGGCTTCATTGACCAAAAGACCAGCGTATTTCCCTGTGAGTTTGGTTAATTTTCCATCCGGACCGATGGCGACCAGACTTTCGAGGTGATGGCGTTCGCCAATTTCAAAATCAAGCTCATCATGGACCGGAGTGATTTTGAGGGCGCCGGTGCCAAACTCAAGGTCGACAGCTTCATCGGTGATGACCGGAATTTGGCGCCTAGTGAGGGGAAGGGGGACTTTTTTACCCACGAGATTTTTATAATTCTTGTTTTCAGGATGAATGGCAACGGCAACATCGGCAAACATGGTTTCTGGCCGGGTGGTAGCGATGGTAATCGGACCGTATTTGATGTAGTAGAGCTTGCCTTTTTCTTCTTCGTGGACATTTTCTAGATCAGAAAGAGCGGTTTGACAAGTTGGACACCAGTTAATAATTCTTTCTCCTTGATAAATCAGACCTTTTTTATAGAGGCGATTAAAAGCCTCTTCAACCGCTTGGGTTCTGATTTTATCCATGGTGTAGGCTTCTCGGGTCCAGTCAAGAGAAAAACCGAGAAGTTTAAGTTGCTCGCGGATGTATTTCTTAGAATCATCAGCGAATTGATGAGCTCTCTTAAGGAATTCTTCTCGGCCGATTTCCTGCTTATTTTTTCCTTCTTTAGTCAACTGCTTGCTGACTAAATACTCAACTGCAATTGAGGCGTGGTCAAAACCAGGTAACCAGAGAGTGGGTTTACCGAGCATCCGGTGGTAGCGAGCCATGATGTCTTCGACCACAAACATGGCGTGGCCGGTATGAAGTCCACCGGTAACATTGGGAAGGGGAATGGTGATGGTAAACGGCTTTTTCTTAGGGTCGATTTTAGGGGTAAAGTATTTCCCCTTTTCCCACATCGAATAAATATTTTTTTCAACTTTTTGAGGTTGGTAAGTCTTGTTCATCTTAAGCTCAATTATAACTAACTTGGCTTGAGTTCTCAAGCTGAAGGAGATATCTCTGAGAGTGTTTTTGCTTGAGAAAGAGAATAAGGACCAATTTGAGTTCGAATAAGTTCAGCTACGGTCGCCCCGCAGCCCAGTTCTTCGCCCAAATCCCGGACTAAACTTCTGACATAAAAACCCTTACTGGTTTTGATGATTAAGGTTAAGCAGGGAAGCTTAAACTCTAAAATCTCAAAAGAAAAAAGCTCGACTTCTTTTGGTTTTAACTCAGGTTTTTCTCCCTTCCTCGCCAATTTATAAGCGGGCTTGCCTTGAAGTTTAACCGCAGAATAAATGGGTGGCACCTGAGGCTTCTTTCCGAGGAATTGTTTTAATGTTTTTTCCACTTTCAAACGGTCAATTCCCTTGATTGGTTTTTCTTCAATTATTTTTCCGGAAAGGTCATCAGTGTCTGTTTTGATACCCAACTTAACTTTGACTTTATAGGTTTTGGGCATTTTTTGAAAAAGAGACAGTTTTTTCGTGCCTTTACCTAGGCCGAAGATTAAAAGTCCAGAGGCTTCTTTGTCTAGGGTGCCCGCATGACCGATTTTTTTGATATTTAAGGTTCTTTTAAGAACATTGCCAACTTGAGCTGAGGAAATACCAACAGGCTTATTGATCAGGAGGATGTCTTCGTCTAACATATTCTTAATCCTGGCTCGACCTTAATTTTCTCCCATGAAACGAATTTTTGGTTGAAATAAGCGCAGGCGGTGATATAAGCAGCATTATCGGTACAGAGCGCAGGAGGCGGAATAAAGATTTGATAATTAGATGATTTGATAATTAGATGATTTGATAATTTCTCCCGTAAACGGGAGTTGGCAGCGACGCCGCCAGCTAAAAGAATTGATTTGACTTGATGTTTTTGAGCGGCACGAATTGTCTTTGTGACCAAGACATCAGTAATCGCCTCTTGAATTTCATGGGCCATTTGGGCCACATTAATTTCCCCCCGGCCCTTCGAAGCTTTAGCGAAGGAGGGTTGCTTTTTAACTAAGTTAATAACGGCGGTTTTAAGTCCAGAGAAACTGAAGTCGAAGTTATCATCATTAATCATCGGCCGAGGCAGTTTATTTTTTAGTCTATGTTCTATGTTCTTTGTTCTTTGTTCTGCAGCAAGAGCAATCTCGGGACCCCCTGGGTATTTTAGCCCCAGCGCTCTTGCTGTCTTATCAAAACATTCACCGGCCGCATCATCACGAGTGCCGCCTAACCACTTCAAATTATTATGACCTTTCATTAAGACTAGGTCTGTATGTCCTCCTGAAACGACTAGGCCAATAGCCGGGAATTCCGGTGATTGGTGATTGGTGATTGGTGATTGGTTCTGCGGCGCTAGCCAATTAGCGTAAAGGTGGGCTTGTAAATGGTTAATAGGAATAATCGGCTTGTTCCAGGCATAGGCAAGGGCTTTGGCCGTTTCCACGCCCACTAAAAGTGAACCAATTAAACCTGGGCCGTTCGTTACTGCAATCGCGTCTAGATTTTGCACTTTGCACTTTGCACTTTGCACTGCCTGTTGAATAACAGGCACAATGCATTTAAGTTGTTCTCGGGCGGCTATTTCAGGAATAATGCCGCCCGTTTTTTTATGCAGCTCGACCGAAGAGGCAACGACATTAGAAAGGATTTTAGTTCCATCCTCGACTAGGGCAGCGGCGGTTTCGTCACAGCTGGTTTCAATACCGAGAATAATCATCTTTTTTTAATTATACCTGTTTAGCGTGGTAAGATTAAAGAGATGAGGTTTCTTCGACGATTAAAAACCAAACATTTCATCGTTATTATTCTTCTGGTTGGCTTCATTGTTTACCTCAATGTTCTTCCCAATGGTTTTGTTTGGGATGATGAGGAGCAGGTGGTTAATAATATCATGATTCAGAGCTTTTCTAATTTGCCCCAAATTTTTAAGGGAAGCACTTTCCAAACCGGTGGTGCGGGTGGTCTTTCCGGGATTTATTTCAAACCCTTAATGACTCTCTCTTTTATGTTCAATTATGGGATTTGGAAGCTGAATGTTTTTGGCTATCACTTGTTTCAGATTTCTCTTCATTTATGCAATGCGGTCCTTGTTTTCTTGCTTTTTAAGAATCTTTTTAAAAAGGTTAAAGATGGTCAGATTTGGGCTTTTCTAGTGAGCCTAATTTTTATTGTTCATCCAGCCAATTTAGAGGCAGTTGGCTATATCTCGGCCACTCAGGATGTTTTGTATGCCCTTTTTGGGCTTTTAGCTTTGAATCTTGTTTTTTGGAAATTTAAGAAACCTGGAATCGAAGGCTTAATGATTGGTTTCTTTCTTCTCTTCTCCTTATTGAGCAAGGAAGCGGGGATCGTGGTTATTCCGATTGGTGTTTTGCTCTGTTTTTGGTTCGCAAGGGAAAAGCTGATTGTTTGGTTAATGTCAGGGGGAGGCGCTTTAATGGCTTACTTCTTACTTAGATTTGGTGTTGCCCAAGTCTTCTTAGGCAGTTCTTCGGTTGTGCCCATGGGGCAAGCAAGCTTGTTTGAGCGTTTAATGACCATTCCCTACATGTTTTTTTCCTATCTGCGCATCTTTTTCTTTCCTAAAGACCTTTTTACTGCCCAACATTTAGTTATTCAAGAAATGGGCGACTACCGTTTTTGGCTCTATTTGTTATTAGTTTTAGGTTTTATCTTAGGGTTAGCCTTTGTTGCTTGGAAAAAGAAAGACAGACTTTTTACTTTTTTATTTTTTTGGTTTCTCCTTTCAATCGGCTTGGTTTTAAACCTTTTTCCTTTAGACATGACCTTAGCGGAACGCTGGTTTTATTTGCCGATGATTGGCTTGTTAGGGATGATGGTTTTTCTTTTAAATAAAGGAATAAAGAAGTTTGTTTGGCTAGAAAAGATTGTCTTGCCGGCTCTTTTGGTGATTATCCTTTTCTTAAGCTTGCGAACAATCATTCGAGCCAATGATTGGCGGAATGGTTTGACTCTTTTTTCTCATGATGTCCAATATGCTCCTGATTCTTTTGATTTGAATAATAATTTAGGAGTTGAGCTTTTCCGCGCCGGGAACCAAGAAGAAGCGAAGCCTTATTTTGAGCGCTCAATTGAACTCGAGCCCAAGTGGTGGACACCATATAATAATTTGGGAGTAATTTACGAAAGAGAAGGGGATTTGAAAAAAGCAAGAGAGCTTTACGAGAAAGCAATTGAAAATGGGAATTATTTCTTGGCGCATGAGAATTTGGCTTTCATTGTTTTAAAAGAAGAGGAGTCGGAAGAGGCGATGAAGATTATTAATCAGTCTTTGGCCGTTCTTCCTTATAATCTTAGGCTTTGGACGGCCTTAACTTTAGTTTATTACAAAGACGGGCAATTTGAAAAAGCCGAAGAACTAGCGAGAAAATTATATTCTTCCAGTCCGAGTAATCAAACTAGGGGATTATTAGAAGCGATTCTTAATCGGAAGAAGATTGAATTTTAGATAGAATCTCGTACCAGTTGGTGCGGATTAAAAACTAAAGGTAGAGGACGAGCTTCAGTTGGTTCCCATGGGGGAAACCGGTTGAAGCAATCGCCTCTGACCTTGATTCTCCGTAGCTACTCATTGAGCCCGCGGAAGTTGGTGAAGACCGTGTATCCTTCACAACCCTTGTCCATATCAATTTCGACGAACGTCGTCAACTCGTCGATATTATATTGGACACCCAACACGGTACCCCCCTCTCCCTCACGGATTTTGCAGGCTTCTTTCGAGTGCATCGTCGCTTCTTCAAGAAGGGGGTGGCTTCTTGTCGCGATCACTCTGTCACCTGGCTGGAAGGGAGGCGTTGTGAATGCCGTCCCTAAAAGGGTGCAGATGCACCCTAATTGTGTTAGCAACACCGCTAACGTGATCAACAGCAACACCGCTGTTCTCATGGGCCTTAATGTCGATTTTCGGAATCTCATTTTCTTCCCTCCTACTGGAAGCTATCCGCTAAAAACCAGGCGGAGTCCGACGAGAAAAGCCCCTCGTCGGAAAAACGGATTTCGACTCTCAGCCATCCGTCTTCGCATAGCCGACAAGTAATTATGTTTCTCTCTGCTTCGAGATGACTCACCCTTCGGACGAGTCCGCTTAGGCAATCCTTTGCCTTAAGCGCCCCTTCTTCTCTGAAGAGGAAATGTGTCCTCATTGGGTCTGTAGAAGGTGGACCACTCCAGCCTTCTGCTTGCTCGATCTCAGCTTTGAGCTTGAGGATCTGTCCTTCTTTGAAGGAACAGTCCTCAAAAACAGGTGTAAGCGCACACCCCGTCAGCATCAGCGCTGACAAGATTAGCGACATTACTATAACTGGCCTCCTTTTCACCGTTTCCTCCTTCTTTCGGTTGTTTTCGACAGACCCAGCTGACGACAATGCAATTGATTACCGCCAATTGTGGCCTGCCGAAATAATAAGGAGGGAATTTTGAGGAGAATCAAGGTTCGCAAAACTTTTCCAAAAACAAAAAAAGCCGCCTGTTTCTGCGGCTTGTACGCAGGCAGGCTATCTTTTTTCTTTGGTGTTTGCTTAACTCTACCTTTAGTTTTTAAAGGGCGACTAAAAAACGGACTATTCCTAGTCCGCTAAAAAGGATTATACTATGTAACCCATAGTTTTTCAAGTTAAATGGCATATTTTAAGCTGAGTATATTTTGGCCCTGAACGGCCTAGAGTGCTTTGATTTAAGGTAATTTCCCGAGCTAAGAATTCAAGTTTCTTAACCTTGATTCCTTTTAAAACGTGAGTGAGGTTGGCTTGTTTCCTAACCCTTCCTAAAGTTACATGAGGGGCAAATGGTTTGTCATCAAGCCAGATTTTTTGTTGTTTTAAGTTTTTTCGAATTTGCTTAACCAAATAGTTGAGTTCTTTTAAATCACCTTGAAGTTCAACAAAAATAATTCTTGCCCTCTCTGGGTTGGGGAAACAGTTAACTAGTTCAAGTCTAAGTTTAAGGAGAGAAGATTTTTTAACTTCTTCTTCAAGAATTTTGTGGATAATTTCGAGCTCATTGTGGGTAACCGAACCGAGAAAGGCGAAAGTGAGATGAGCGATTTCAGGTTTCACCCAAGTCGCTTTCGCTCCCGCTCTTTGAAGCTGTTTTTGGATTTTAGCGATTTCTTTTTTGATTTCTTTTGGTAATTCTAGAGCAATAAAAGCCCTCATTTTATTGAACTGGACCAGTGCCTCTCAGGAAGACGGCTTGCCAGGGCCGATAGCTAGAATAAAAAGTTCTTTCTTGTAAAACTTCTCCGGCGCGTTCAACCTTCCAGTCAAAAGCCACTTTTGCTCCCCAAGCAGACCAATCAATCTGTTTGACAGTTCCGGCCGGCAAGGTCGGGTCGTCCTGATATAAATCAGGGGGCGGCGGCGTTTGATCCCAAATTCGAGATTTACTGATGGTTGCTTTTCTGCCATCCGAAGTGCCGTAGAATTCAAAAGTCAATCGATACTGGCCAGTATTCGCATAGGCTTGAATTAAAATATGAGCTGGGGTGTCGTTTTTAATCTTTAAATCAGGCGATGGTTCCCAAACAGTAGCATCGACCCCCACTTGGGTATTTTGCTCATAATAATAAACTCGATAGGCATGAGGTGCCCTTTCAATAATCGGCAGGCCCGCCGCTAGAGCGGCTCGGAAAAAGGTGGTTGAGACCTGACAGACGCCACCGCCATCACCAAGAATAGTTCTTCCTTCCTTAATAATGTAGGCTTCTTTGTAGCCGGTCGCCTGGGAAACTTCTCCCAAAGTTTGATTGAAGGAAAAAGTCTCTCCTGGAGGAATGAGGATGCCATTCAAACGGGAAGAGGCAAGCTGGAGGTTGTGAATTCGAGAGGCGATTGAGCCTCGGAAATAAGAAACCCCTTGACCCAGCAGCTCTTTAATCCCCAAATCGTTGACATCTTCTGTCTTGACCGTTGGTGGAGTTTCCCGAATCTGAAGGGTTAAAGCGAGCTCTTTTTCTTCAGCTTCTTCAATCTGGTTTAAAATCTGATTAAGGTCTTTTAATGCCTGCTTCTCATCAATTTCAATTCCTTGTTCGGCGGGCTTGAAAACAAGGACTCGGTTATTTTCGAAGCGGAAGGCAGCATTCTCCGGCGGTCGATTGACTGATTGACCAAGATTTTTCAGATATTCTTCGATTTTAACCTGGTCAAAACCATGACGAAAATCAAGGAAACTGATTAAAATCTCTTGGTCGAGGTTAAAAACCTGGTCGCCAACAGTAATCTTGATTGATTTTCCCAATAAACTCTCCGCTCGTTTTTTTGTCTCTTCAGTTTCTTCTTCGGTTAATTGAGGGTCGAGCTGGATGACCGGCAGGATAATCGGCTCGGTCTGATAATTTTGTAATTGCTGCTTGATTTGGAGGAGAAGGGATCTTTGGTTAACTTCCTGACCGGCTTTTCCTGGTTCAATCCCGACCAATTGACCATTGACTTTAATTTGCGGCTCAACCGTAGGGACGTAGATTTCGGCGGAAAAGGTAGCAATTTGTTCTCGGAGAGAGTCTTCATCGAGGGTATAACTGAGAGGAAGATTCAAGCCCTGATGCCAAGCCTGCCATTTAGTTTGGAGATTTTCGATGAAACTATCCTTCCGACCTAATGAATAAGCTTTTTGGATAGTGGTTTCTGTTTCGGGTTGAAATTTTATTGACTCAAAACTAATTACCCAGGATTGACTATCGTACTGGACTTGGATTTGATGAAAATCTTTTTGATTGAGGAAGTCAGTGAGCTTATCCATGGCTTGGGCCTGGGTTCGATTACTGAGGTTGAGGCTTAGAACTTTAATCCCCGGATAGATTTTATCCCAATAAGCCAAATGATAGGTGATAAAGGTGAGAAAAACGAGTAGACATAAACTGCTGGGGAAAACCCAAGCGAGCTTATTTTTTCTAAACCACTTAGCTTTTTTTTTCAGTCTCTTGAAATTGATTTCTAACATCCTGTATGATGGAATAAACTATCTATCATCTTACCATGCCCGATCAACCAGATTATTCTCGGCCCGACTTTAAAAAAGATTTTTCTTTTGAACCACCACCTCAACCTGGCCCGCCTAAAATTAAGGAATCGCCAGTTGTTCCTGAACCGGATAACCCGAAGCCGCCAGTGGCACCACCAACGACTGAACTTAAGCCGCCGCCGCCCAGTCCGGAGCCTTCAATACCTAGCTATCCGGAAGCGCTTTCCTCAACGCCGCCTCCGCCTGAACCTCTTACCTCAACCCTGACGCCTCCAGAAGCGATACCTCCCGAAGAGGCAGCCGCGGCTTTAGTGACGGAAGAGCCAGGCAAAAAGGGGATAAACATCAAGAAATTTTTACCTTTTCTTCTGGTTCTCATCATCTTTGTGGCTTTAATTGGGGTTGGTTACAAGTTGATTTTACCCCGATTGATGAAAACTACCAGTCAAGAAATCACCTTGACTTATTGGGGTCTGTGGGAGCCGGAGACAATTTATAATAGTGTTATCAGTGAATACCAGCAAGCGCACCCCAATATCAAGATTGAATATGTTCAACATTCACCTAAGGACTATCGCCAACGACTGCAGTCAGCCCTGGTTCAGGAAGGAGGACCAGACATTTTTCGCTTCCACAATACCTGGGTGCCGATGTTAAAAAGAGAGTTGGCGCCGATTCCGGCGACAACCATGGATTCCGCTACTTTTGAGGCGAATTATTATCCGGTGATGCGCCAGGATTTACGCATCAGCAATAATTATGTTGGCATCCCCATTGAAATAGACGGTTTAGGTTTGTTTATTAACGAAGAGATTTTTGAGAGGGGCGGAAAAACAATCCCTTCGAGCGTTACTTGGGATGAGTTCCGCCAGCTGGCTTGTGAATTGACTTCAGTCAATGAGCAGGACCAAATTGAAATCGCGGGCGCGGCTTTAGGCAGAACCGAGAACGTGGAGCACTGGAGCGATATTATCGCTTTAATGATGCTCCAGAATGAGGCAGATTTGACTAATCCGACCAGCAAGAGAGCTCAAGACTCAATTAAATACTTTGCCATGTTTAATCAGAAAACCACTGATTGCTCGCGGACTTGGGATGAGACCTTACCCAACTCGACCTCGGCTTTTGCCGGCGGGATGCTGGCGATGTATTTTGGTCCCTCTTGGGAAGTTTTTGAAATTAAGAAGATTGATCCTAGCTTGAGATTTCGGGTCATTCCTGTGCCTCAACTACCAGGGACGAATCTCACTTGGGCGTCGTATTGGATTGAGGGCGTCAGTCAAAAATCAAAAAATCAAGAAGCCGCTTGGGAGTTTCTTAAATATTTATCCGAAAAGACGACGATGCAGAAACTTTTTGAAGCTCAAGCCAAGCTTAGGCTTTTTGGCGAGCCCTATTCACGGATGGACATGGCTAATCTCCTTGAAGGCGATCTTTTTGCCGGCGCCTATATCCAACAGGCTAATGCCGCTCGCTCTTGGTACTTAGCTTCGAGGACTTTTGATAATGGTCTTAACGATTCGATAATTGAAGCCTTTCAGCCAGTGGTTGACTTGGCGAGTGAAGGTAAGGATATTGAAAAAGACCTAGAAACTTTAGCCCAGAAAGTGGGTCAGCTTCTTTCTCAATACGAAGTGAGCACGGCTGTGGTAAGATAGGCCTAATGGAGAAGGCGATTCTTCGGACTTTAGCTTACGCTGATGTGTTTAATTACCCTTTGACTTCCGAGGAGCTTTACCGATTCCTCATCGCTGATGAAAATTGTAGTTATTCTGACTTTGAAAAGGCATTGTCACGAGTAGTGGTGAATGATAAACGAATCGAGAAAAATAAAGGACATTATTTTCTAGAGGGGAGGAAGAAGATTGTCGCTACTCGGAGAAGGCGGGAAGGCTGGAGTCGAAAAAAAATCAAGTTTGCGGGAAAAATTGCGGGAATTTTGCGGTTAATTCCTTGGATAAAATTGATTGGGGTGACTGGGGCCTTGGCAATGAATAATACGAATAAAGAGGAAGATATTGACTTGCTGATAATTACTTCAAAAAATCGTCTTTGGCTGACTCGAGGTTTAGTGGTTAGTTTTTTACGTTTGGCTGGAGTTTATCGTCGGCCAGAGAAAATCAAAGATAAGATTTGCCCGAACATGCTTTTAGACGAAAAACATCTATCTATTCCTAAGAAAGAAAGGGATTTATTTTCCGCTCATGAAGTTTTACAGATGAAGCTCCTTTGGCAAAAAGGGAGAACTCATCAAAGGTTTCTAAGAGCCAACCAATGGTCTCAAGAATTTTTACCAAATTGGAAGCCCTAGCCCAAAGGGCGCAATTAAGATATATGAACCCCCGCCGGACGAGCGAGGTAATTGAACCTGGCCGGATTCGCTTCCATCCCCAGGATGCGAGAGAATGGGTTTTAAGGGAATATCAAGCTCGCCTCAAAAAGCTTCAGATTGGTTGAATTAGCCCCATAGTTATGATATAACTTCATCAAGATTCCAGTCTTTGCCTGAAGACACGGCGTCTTCGTTTGGCTGAAGGCTGTTTGAATATATTTTCGTCTTGGCACTTTGACATCGTCGTCATATGAGCCACCGCTAACCAGCGGATCTGGTTTAGGAATTTAGAAGGAGGGACAGATGGAGCGGCTAATACCTTATTTGGTTCCATGGTCGGCTTGGCTTGTCGGCTGTGGCGCGGTTTACTTTTTCCTAAAAAGGCTGTCGAACAGGTGGGAAAAGCCAGGATGCTTGATTGCATTCTTCCTTCCACTCATAGGGGTGGGACTGGGTTTCTTCTTGTCCCGCAACTTTGTGTCTTTGCCCATAGGTCTTAGCGCCTACCTGATTCCGATTTTTCAACTGATTGTTGAAATTGATAGACATGGTTCTGGGCATGGTTGGTGATCAGGGAGGAGAAGATGATAGCAACGATAGTCTCGGTAGGTGTGGCTTTTGTCATAGTCAGCTTTACTAGCATAGGCTGGCTAGCCATACTATATATGTTTGTGTGGCCGTGGCCGTGCCTGATAAAGAGGTAGAGAGATGGACCTGGAAGCTTACACCATTGGATCAATTTGCCTCATGGTGGTCACCGGAATAATCTGGTTGACCCAGGGAAAGTCAGCATCCATGAAGCTCTTAAGGTGGGCGGTGTTTCTCATTTACCTTTTTTGGGTCTTCGGCATTCCAATCTTCTTTGGTTGGTTGCTCGAAGGCAGGCTGGCAAGCTTTGCGGGAGTGAGTTTGGTGACCTTCTTCGCTTGGGGAGTGATTTGGGGAACAGGAGACATTTTCGCACGGCCTAAACTGAGGAGGTTCGCTAACGTGACTCTGCTTCCGGCATGGGGTTTGACGACGATCGTGATGATCGTCATGATATTTCAACTGCTGGTTTAAAGGAGGGAGAATGAACGACCGATAGCCACTGAGATGACGACGAATAAAGTGTCAATAAAGAGGCCGCCCTGAGGTGGTGTTTTGACCGAATGGGTGGTCTCTTTTCTTTTGGTGGTAAAATAAGACTATGAATGTCTGGCTCTATTCCTTAACCAGTGTTATTCTCGTTAGCTTGCTTTCTTTTGTTGGTGTTCTATTCTTAGCTTTCAAAAAGGAAAAACTGCAAAAGCTTCTTCTTTTTTTAGTTAGCTTTGCCGCGGGTGGGCTTTTGGGCGATGCTTTTCTTCATTTATTGCCTGAAGCAGTTGAGGAGACTGGTTTTAATATTGAAATTTCCTTAGCGATTTTATTAGGTCTTTTAGTCTTTTTTACTTTGGAGAAGTTTATTTCCTGGCGGCACTGTCATATTCCTACTTCTAAAGAACATCCTCATCCGATTGTTTTCATGAATCTTTTTGGCGATGGGCTTCATAATTTTATTGACGGGATGATTATTGCCGCTTCTTTTCTGGTAAGCATACCTTTGGGTTTAGCTACCTCTTTGGCCGTGATTTTCCATGAAATTCCTCAAGAAATAGGGGATTTTGGGGTTTTAATCCACGGGGGTTTCTCCAAAAACAAAGCCTTGTTTTTCAATTTTGTCTCGGGTTCAGCCGCGATTGCCGGAGCGATTTTAACCTTATTTTTAGGAACAAGATTGGCTGGCTTAACTCGGCTTTTGATTCCTTTTACAGCCGGCAGTTTTATTTATATTGCTGGTTCAGACTTGATTCCTGAATTACATAAAGAAACCAATCTTAAAAAATCAGGCTTTCAATTATTGGGATTGATTCTAGGAATTGGAGTAATGATGTTGCTGTTGATGATAGAATAAAAATTCCCTCTTGTTCTTCGGGTTTTATTCGGATATGATGATTGGGTGGACACGGAAATTAATGAGTTCATTGAAGCAGTTTGTTTGTTTTCCAGGGGCCAGGTAAAACCCATTTTTTTTCGCTGGCGAAACAAGCTCTATAAAATCCAAAAAATTGTTTTTCAATTTCATAAAAAAATCGGTCGAGAAAAAGTTTTTTACTTTTCTGTAGAAACAGAGGTTAATTCCTGCCAACTGGAGTTTAATTCAAAAGAGCAAACATGGAAACTGCTGAAAATCTTTTCTTAAAAAATCAAGATTATTCCTCAAGGATCCTTCATTTGGACATGGATTCTTATTTTGCCTCGGTCGCTCAGCAGGCAAACCCGAAATTAGCTCACCGACCAGTTGGGATTATCAAAGCCTTAGGCCGGGCTTGCGTCATTGCTGCCTCAAGAGAAGCCAAGAAATTTGGAATCAAAACCGGGACGACGACTTGGGAAGGGAAGCAACTTTGTCCCCAGATTATTTTCGTGCCGGCTGATTTCGACCAGTACTTTAGTGTCACCAAGAAATTTATTCAAATTTGCTCTCGTTTTTCGCCTGAATTAGAAGTTTTTTCGATTGACGAGCTTTTTTTGGACGTTAGCCAAACCCAGCAGTTTTTTGGAGGAGTTGATAATCTGGTCGCCTTAATAAAGAAGGCTCTTGAAGAAGAGGTTGGTCCTTTGGTAACAGTTTCTGCTGGCTTAAGCTACAACCGGCTTTTAGCTAAATTAGCTTCAGGGATTGAGAAGTCAGATGGCTTTTTTGAAATTACGCCAGAAAATCGGGATGAAGTGTTGTTTAAAGCCAAACTCAGTAAAATTTGTGGTTTGGGTTTCCGCCTGGAGGCAAGATTATTGAATATGGGGATTAGGGATTTTCAACAATTGCGGAAAATCCCCCTAGAGTTTTTAGAAGCTTCTTTTGGTCCCTATTGGTCAATTCAACTAAAAAAACTTTCCTACGGGATTGATGATTTAGGCTTGACCAGCTTTTCTTCTTTGGCTGACCCAAAAACCATTTCCCGGACTTTTACTTTATTTAAAAATACTAGTTCTTTAATCAAAATCAAACAAACAATTTTTAATCTCTGTCAGGAAGTAGCCTCAAAGGCTCGAGATTTAGAAATGGAGGGTAGATATGTGGGGCTAGCGGTTAGGGGTGGAGATCAAGCGGCTTTTACTCATCGAACCCTAAAATATTTTTTAGCTGATGAATATCAAATTTTTAAAATCTGCTGGCAGTTGTTTAATCAATTGTCCGCCAGAAGCGGATGGCCAGATCAGGTGAGGTTTTTAGGGGTTTCCTTATCTCTTTTAGCCAAAGAATCTGATTTGACCATTTCCTTTTTAGAGAATCTCAGGAGAGGAGATTTACTGAAAGCGATCGACAAGATTAATCATCGGTTTGGTGATTTTACGGTTTATCCCGCTTGTCTTTTAGGGGGTGAATTGATTAGACCCGAGGTCAATGGTTTTTTAGGGGATAAGCAATATCAGTTTAGAGAGTTCACTCCTTGACTCTATTCTTTCCACTTCCCATAATAAGTTAGATTAACAGATGAGTGTTAAAAAGATTATTGATCCGGTTTTAGACCTCTGTCTTTATCTAATTGTTGGTTTTGTTCCCATTTTTTATTCGCCACTTTTCCGGAATACCAGAGAATTTCCGAGTTTGGCTGCTTTCTATTTTTTAGTCTTTTTAGGCTTGATTTTTCTAATCCTTAAAAAATTTATTTCCGTCCGAAAGTTGACTCTCAAAATTTATCGACAAGACATTTTCATTTTTTTATTTTTAGTAGTTTATTGCCTTTCAAGCTTGACCGCGATTAACCCTAGAACTGCTTTCTTTGGCCTTTATGGTAGTTGGACGACGAGTTTTTTGACTTTCCTGGTTGGTTTTGGTTTTTACGTCATTTTGATTAACCAAATTAAGACTTTTGATAAGGCAAAAGAAATTCTTCTCTTTGTTCTTGCCGGCGCCTCGATTGCTTGTTTGAGCGCTCTTGGGCAATATTTTGAACAGGGAGGAAGCCTTTTTCCTTTAGAAAAAATTAGGGTCAGTGGCGTTCTTGGCCAACCTAATTATCTGGGCTTTTATTTAGCCCTAGCTTTACCTTTTTCTTTAGGGCTTGCTTTCAGCCAGAAATCTTTTTTATTGAAAATAATTTTCGGTTTTATCTCCTTCCTAATAACTCTTACTTTTATCCTTACTTTCTCAAGGACAGCTTGGTTAGCCGTGATTTTATCTGCTGGGACAGTCTTGATAATAATTATTTTGAGAACCCCAAAGCCAAAATTAATTTCTCGGCTGAAGAAAAACAGGGAGGCGGTGATAATAATTTCCTTGTTAGGAGTGATTAGCCTTTTTGTTTTTGGCAGTCCGTTTTTGTTGCGAATCAGAGAGAGCTTTCAAGCTACGCCTGAGAAAAACACTTTTTTAATCAGACTTCACGAATGGAAAGGTGGATTAAAGGTTTTTCAAGGAAGACCTCTTCTGGGGGTGGGGCCAGAAAATCTTTATTATCGTTATGGCAGCAATAAGGATCTTTGGTTGAACAAGATCGATGATGAATGGTTTTTAGAAACCCACAGTATTAGGAATATTTATTTGGATTTTTTGGCTAAAATCGGAATTCTTGGTTTGACTAGCTTCCTTGGGCTTACCCTTTTCGTTCTTAAAAAGTTAATTTCAGTATTTGGCCAATTAAAAGAAAAAAAGTTGTTTTGGCTTTATCTAACAGTCTTTTCCAGTTATCTTGTTTTTCTATTTTTTGGTTTGGGATATTTTTTGACGCCAACGAGCTTGATATTTTTTTGGTTAATGATTTTCTTAGCTAGGTTACTAACGAAAGAAAGCCAGAAACAAACTCAACTTAGTTTTTCTCGAAAAAAAAGTTCTATTTTGAAAAAGAGCGCCCTCGGGCTAGTTATTTTAATCATCGCTTTTTTAGGGAGCTTGACCAGAGCAGTATTAGCTGATTATTACGCCAAAATGGGGATGATCAGCAGGCTTGAGCAGGGAGTTGAATTTTTAGAAAAAAGTGTTTCTCTCAATCCTATTTATTCCATCTATAAAAGAGCTTTAGCTCATTCTTATTTAGAACTGGCCACAGGAGAGATAGATAAGGAGACTTCAAAAATAACTCTTAAAAATGGAGGCGAGGCTATAGCTTCTAGATCGCTTGAAACCTTCAATTCTGCTGTTTCTATTGATCCTTATGATCCTCTTAATTACATTGGTTTGTCAGTTTGGTATTTCAAACTCTCTAATCTGGACAGGAATTATTTAGAGAAAGCTCTTGTGGCAGCGGAGAAGGCAAAAGAGATTGATAATGTTTCTCCCGCTGCTTGGGATAATGCCGGCTTAGTTTATCTGGATATGGGCAATCGAGAAAAAGCAAAAGAATATTTTGAAAAAGCAATTTCCTTAAAAAGCAATTATGACCCAAGCCACTTTCATTTAGGCGAAACCTTAAGACAGATGGGACGACCAGAAGAGGCTTTAGAACATTATCAAATGTTTTCCGGAGAAAGAGCCGAGCAGGAGATTAAAGAAACCCTTCTGGAGATTAAGAAAAAGGGAGGAAGATAATTAATCACTTGACAGTCTATTTATTAACCTTCATAATAAAAACAGATTGGTTATGACCGATTTTGTTCTAGTAGTAAAATTGCGTCTGATGTGACTTGCCCATGGATGATTTAAAAACAACTAATAAACCAACTCAAGGGGTTACTCCTCAATCATCAGCAGCTCCAGCTAGTCCTCTGGTCGGAGACCAAACTATTCCCAAACCAACTCCACCAGAGTCGCCGCCAACAGCGCCAACATTAACTGAGCCCGAAAAACCAAGTGAATCAATCCCAATAATTCCAACTTCAACAGTGACTACGCAGACGACTTCCACTGGAGAGTCTCCACCTGAACCTTCTGTTTCTGTCGTTGGTGAACCTCCTGGCAAGAAAATATCCTCTCCAATAAAAATTGGCGGCGCCTTGGTTATT
>Ga0307378_10002128_pt1 | contig 30963 bp, 44 predicted proteins | sample UN1MG_FD_202238 | JGI IMG/M metagenome (GOLD analysis project Ga0307378, IMG submission 202238) | Soil microbial communities from Risofladan, Vaasa, Finland - UN-1 | ecosystem: Environmental > Terrestrial > Soil > Coastal area > Acid sulfate soil | place: Finland: Risofladan, Vaasa | collected... | reverse complement strand
ATGGACAGGAACGCGAGCCGATGCAGGCTATCGGCCCGTTAGTTTTTATAGTGTTGGGCAAGACCAAAATCAACAGGTATTTGCGTTTGCAGAAGAAGAAGAAGAATATATTCCATTTTGATTGGAGGATAAAACATGACCAATTATATGGCAGTAGCAATCGCAGAAGGTTTTGAAGAAGGAACCGAAGAAGAACAAATAGAGGCGTGGCAGCACCTTATTGATACGGGCCTATGCTGGCAGCTTCAGGGTTGGTTTGGCAGACAAGCAAATGCTTTAATCGAAGCCGGTATTTGCACACCGGCAAGAGGTTAGTATGCAAGACCAATATGGACAAAACATACCGGATGATTTAGTGCGGATACCAGATTATACGCACTTAATTGATGAAGAAATAAAGCTTGTTGCAAATGCTGATTGGTACGAAGTTTTTCTTGCCGATGATAGAACACTATTATGCGTGTCGGCCAGAGCAATAGATTATCTATCAGAAGAAGGTGACTTTTCACATTGCTGCATTGCGGAAATACTCCGAGTAAATGACGTGCTAAAACGATGGTCCGAAGAAGATGGGTTTTATTCCGCTTGATTGGAGACTAATATGACCAGGCAATATAGAGTATGGACGAAAGACGACGGCAAACAACACATTATTCGTACCGATTGGCAAACGTATGCCCGATGCAAGCAATGGATTATACAAAAATGGGGCTTTGTGCCGTCATTTGTCTTTATATCGTCTGCAAAAAATCGAGAAAGTTTTATCGCGTATAATGGAATATAAAATACGGATAGAAAAATATTGGAGCTTAAAATGAATTTACAAGAAATTTTAGAGAAACATGAATTATGGATTCAGGGTAAATTAGAAGGTGTAAGGGCAGACCTGCGGGGGGCAGACCTGCGGGAAGCAGACCTATGGGGGGCAGACCTGCGGGGGGCAGACCTACAGGGAGCGGACCTACAGGATGCGGACCTACAGGATGCGGACCTACAGGGAGCGGACCTACAGGATGCAAACCTACGGTGGGCATACCTACAGGATGCGGACCTACAGGGAGCGGACCTACAGGATGCGGACCTACAGGATGCAAACCTACGGGGGGCAAATCTATGGGGAGCAAACCTACGGGGGGCAAACCTGCGGGATGCGGACCTACAGGGAGCAAACCTGCCTGACTTTCAGATATGCCCTGAAACTGGTGCATTTGATGCGTGGAAAAAAACTGGAAACGGCGTTATCAAAATACGCATACCAGCGTCGGCTAAACGTATTTCTTCTCTTGTGGGCCGTAAATGCAGGGCCGCGTTTGTAAAAGTTTTGAAGGGAAGCGGATACTCATCAATAAAAAAACTTTATTATGAAGAAGGTAAAATTGTTCACGCTGATAGCTTCGATGATGATATTCGCGTTGAATGTTCACACGGCATTCACTTCTTTATGACTAAGGAAGAAGCGGAGGAATTTTACCAATGACAAAACAAGGTAAGCTAATTCTGATACGACTATTCTATCGGGGATGTGTCAGAATCTTGATACGGCAGAAAATAATCAAGCGGAGTAAAGTAATGAATGAGGATGGGTTTTATGCCCATTTTTTAGCGTGGGCAGCGACACGACCTGACCTTCAGGATTGTCCGAACAGTAAAGAAACCCTGATGCAGTTATTCTATGAATGTTTTCCTTCTAAGAAAATATCTGCGGAAGATGTGGTTCGGGCATGGATGGGGGTGTTCAGGGTTTGCTCTGATGCTGATAAGTTTGTGCCAAATGAAAAAATCTATGCCTATTTTTCCGAATGGCTACAGAAAAAATATGCAGGATATTCTATATCACGCAATCATTTTGGGCGTATATTAAGAACACTTATGCCGTCCCTTCCTTCTGTTGGCATGAGAAAATTTGACCGGCATACCAGAAAGCAAACGTGGGGATTACCATTACAAATAGTGGAGGTATCAGATGAGAAAAAATGAACAAGGGCTGACCTATTGCAGAGCGAATAAACACCCCATTCCCAAGACTCCGCGTACATCCGATAAATGGTGTGTCTGTGGCTACCATAACCGGGGTCAAAATCACTGTGAAGGTGAACATCACCAGAAACGGGAACAAGATGCCACGTAAACACCCTGGTCCCATAATGACGCGGTTCTGTAGAGGCTGTTTATTTGTAAAGCCTGTCAAGCAATTTACCAAGAAGGGTAAACACTGTTATAGATGCCGGATGGAAATAAAAATGGCCGGAGCAGAAAAAAAGACTTGACTTTTTGATATGAAGTGCTATACTATAAGTATGTTTATACACGGTACGTATCATTTTAGGATGGGTGTGGGGCTTGAGCAATCTGCGGCACACACCCCCGGCAATCATTCCTATTCACTCACCGGGGCCAGTTACCTCCGCTGGCCCCATCCTCTTTTTTGAAGGATGTAATAATGCCGTACCCGGACCTAAGTAAAATAGACTCCAAACGAAAATATCGGATAGGAACAAGATATATAGATGGGATAAAACAAGTATTTAGGTATGTCAAAATGGACTTCGGTTCATTGGGAAAGATAAATGGAAAAACAATACGGTGTATATTGTATAGGTGGATAAGGGTAAAATAATAGATATAATTATTGGAGAAAAATACTATGAAAACTCCAGCAGAAATAAAAATACAGATTGAAGCATTGAAAAAAGTCAGACCAAAAGTTCGTCCTTATAGCGTATTTGGGACTGACAATTTGGTTCAATTAGATGCTCAAATTGATGTTTTGGAAAATAACTTAGATAGCACTGACATTTTTGATAAATATGGTCATAGCGGTATTGACGAGGAAGTTGTGCCTGCTGCATTAGAGGCTCGTCAATGGATAGACGGTGATTCTGAATTTGATGATTTGGCCTCTGGCTATCCATTGGAAGAATGATAGATACAAGTAAATTTGACAAGACTCCACAATATTCGTTGGGAACCAAATATGTTGATTTTTGTGGACAAACATGGTGGTATGTTAGAAAAGAGAAAAGTATGAAAGTACAATTATTTGCAGGCAAAGAAAGTTTGAGCTTTTCAGTTGATGCACATAAGGGTGAAATAAAGCTACTCCTTGATGGTGAAGAAGTTTTTACCAAGAGGCAAGAACCCGTTCCACTATCAGCAGTGAGGTTGGGAAAATTTAGCGGACCGGCGTATGACCGCGTGATTCTGCGATTACCAGATTACATTTTACGCTCCACCTACAAGGGTCAAATTATTTGTGTTGCTGAAGATGGACGGCTTACTAATGCTTGGCTACAGGAGAATGAAAAATCCAGCATAAGATACTATAACGATGTTGTTACCCTGGATCAAGTGAGGATAAAATAATGATCAAAAAAGAAGAAGGCGAAGCACGTCAATTTAGCACCGGAGCACACAAACAACCAGCTAAAGATAAGGGTACTCCTGTTCTTTTTCCTGGGGATGCCTACCTTGAAATATGTAAACATTTTGAAGAAGGTGCTACATTACACGGTAGCAGAAATTGGGAAAAGGGCATACCGCTAAGTGAGCTAATAAACTCACTTGAACGGCATATCGCCCAGGAAAAAATGGGCTTGACAGATGAAAGTCACGACCGGGCACTTGCGTGGTGTGCTGTGGTATATCTTGCCACTAAATTGCGGATACGGCAGGGTATATTGCCTGCGGAGTTGGCAGACATACCCTCACCAGCAGAAGCAGCGGGACAGCAGGTTAGATCATCTGATGGACTTCGACAGCCTAAGCGATGTGCAATATGCAATGAACTGTTTTGTCCACCTGTTCCATCTGCTATTGTTTGCTTGGGATGTGGGGGGTAACTAATGAAAGCATATTTAAGCCATCCGATCAGAGGGTTTGCCGGGGTACACGCCACGCCTGCTATGCAGCGGGCTAATTGCGATAGGGCCAAGCGATTAGCTAAGATTATTCGGGCAATACGGCCTGATATTGGTCTTTACGTTCCTGCTGAATCCGAGGATTTTATATCACGGGCATTTGACGAAGGCTATTTGACTATAAAACAGATTCTTGCCATAGACTGTCAAATTGTAACAGCGTCAGACCTTGTGATATTTTATAACTTTGAAGGCGAACTTTCATTGGGCATGAAAAAAGAGCATGATGCTGCTTCTGTAGCAAATAAACAGATAATGATAGTAACTGATCCCATTGACATTGATCTTATTTTGAGGTTATAATATGGCGCGTGTTTTAGTCTGCGGTGACATCCATGAACCTGTTTCACACCCACAATATCTGCCGTTCTGTAAGTCTATCGGGAAGAAATATAAGTGCAACAAGACAGTACTTATTGGTGATATAGCCGATCTCCAGGCTATTAGCTTTCATGCCAGCAATCCGCAATGTCCAGGACCAGAAGATGAACGACTTTTGACTAAACAGGCTATTCGTAAATGGTATAAAGCATTTCCAAAGGCTTGTGTCTGTATTGGAAATCACGATGATCGTATTAGACGATTAGCTGAATCTGTCAACATACCAGTGAAATATCTCCGTGACGATAAGAAAATATGGGGAACGCCTGGATGGAAATGGGATTATGACTTTGTTATTGATAATGTATATTATCTTCACGGCACAGGTCACGGTGGAATCCATCCCGCCTATAACGTAGCATGTAAAATGCTCATGTCTGTTGTTATGGGCCATTGCCATGCCAGGGCCGGGGTCAAGTGGAAAGTGAATCCGATTACGAGGATATTTGCAATGGACGTTGGCTGTGGCGTGGACGTGAAGGCATGGCAATTTGCATACGGCAGGCATATCAAGGAACGCCCGGTGTTAGCTTGTGGCGTGGTCATAAATGGCACACCTTACCATGAGATTATGCCCATAAATCCAAGTGAAAAATTCAGCAAGGATAAATTGCGAAATGGAAAATGATAGGCCCTATCCAAAGCGTATTATTGTTGACTTTGATGGAACAATCTGTGGTTTTGCCTTTCCTGATACTGGACCACCAGAACCGCATGTTCAAGAGGGATTACAAAAGCTAAAAAATGCAGGCTTTGAGATAGTGATTCATTCTATTAGGATTAATAAAAATTGGGGTTTTGCATCCCAATGTAAACATCTTTCTATTATAGAAACATATATGTCAGTTCACAACCTCCCCTATGATGAAATTCTTGTAAATCCTGGTAAACCATTTGCAATGGCATATATAGATGATCGGGCTGTTCAGCATAAAGGTGATTGGTTAGAAACAGCACAAGAAACTTTGAAAATGATCAGGGAAAAAGATGTCCAAGAAAATAAAACCGTCACGAAATGAACGCAAAAAAGCAAGGCGAAAGCTCCTAAAGGGTCTGACTGCTTCAGCCTGGGGCCGGAGAAAGAATAAATGAACTTTTACATAGAAGAAACAGCATGTAAAAAATATGCGGCTTGTCCTAAAAAATTTAGATTGCATGGACAATATCTATTAAAAAAGTATTGGCAAATACAGAATGATCAACGAAAAGCAAAAGCCCACAAGTGAATTATATCGGGTTAATTGGGAACTGATCCATACTAAGAAATTTGCACTTCCCAGGTCACATCCAGAGGGTTGTGATTGTAATCATTGTGCGGCTGAAAATATTTGTAAATGTGCCTTCTGTGAAGTAAAACGAAAGAAGCTCAGGATTAAAGCTAATGAATTAGCTGGTCGTCAAGTGTATAAGGATGCTGGAGAATGACTGTTGAAGAATTGGTACAAGCGTTAGAGGAATTTGCATGTTTAGATCAGGTTAAAATAAATGATTGTCAGATCGCTGAGGTCAAGCGTATTGTCAAACCGAATGAAGATGCCTATGTTGAAATTATTTTGGAGCGTGGATTATGAATTTTGTAGATCAATCTAAAAATCAGGGGAAACAAATCTGTCATGTCGGCCAGCTTATAGGAGCAAATTTCAAGGAGACAAGAACTGCTTTTTTGGGCACATGTAGCCAAGGTGGATATGGTCTTTATCTCATTACCTATTCCGCGATTATACTTGCTGATAGCCCGATTGCTACTTGGGAAAACGCAGGTACACTCTGCAATATTGATAGGTTTGTGGATGTTAATATTTCAGTAAGGGGGGATAGTTAATGATATTTGATCGCGGGCGATACCAGCTTCAAATTAGCTATGGACTGCGAAGATGGGCTTTAGCCCTGGGAATAGGTTATGATCGGGGTTTTTATTGCCGCCACCTATTTATATTGTTTTTATGCTTTATGATACGCATTACCAAATTTACGTGGGAGGAATAAATAATGGAATTTCATTGGGGAAAAAATCCTGATTATCATCTTTATATTGGTCATACTTTTGATAGGAAAAATGGAAATATAGCCTTTCCATTCTGCATTTCCTGGGTTTGCGAACCCTTTTTTACAAAAACCAAATATTTCGTTATTTCAATGGAAATTTTGTGCTTCAAAATCTATTTTGCAGTTTGGAGATGGAAAAATGATTAAAGAAACACCCTTTGGAGATTTTGAAAAGTACCAGGAAGAAGTAGCCCTGCGGGTACGCTTTCTACGTGTGCTCCAGGCACTAAGCAGCACAATAGCAAAACAACACCCAGGTGATGCCGATTCATTGTTACGGTTTGCTAATTGTCTTGATAGTGCTCCCGATACCTATCCAGTATTTCAATATACTGCTCCCAAAGCACAGCGAGGAAGAAAACGGGCGTGTGTACTTGCATTAGTTCAACATGCCTGTTTTTTATGGAGTGGCGGGAGCGATCATGGAAAATTTGAAAAAGTCCTGGATCAGCTTGAAGAAATAGATGGGCGAGGACTGGATGCTTTTGTGCTCGAAGGTGATAGAATTAAAGGCTATGAATTGGAGAAAAAATAATGCCGTACATAGACCCTGAACGTAGAGTTGATATTGATAAAGCGATTGCTGAAATCTTAAATAAACACTTATTTAAGGGCGACATTACCTATGCTATTTCAAAGTTAGCGCATGAATGGGTTAAATATGCATGTCCTGCGTATAATTATATGGCCCGTAGCGAAGGAAAATCAATTTTAGCTGATGCCCTTGATGAGTATAACAATGCTGTAATGAATCCTTATGAAAACAAAAAGCGTTTGGAGAATGGACCTATAAGTGAACTTGACGCCGTGAACTTGGAGGATGTGAGATGATATGGGGTAAAACATACAAAGAACAAAAAATACACCGGCAAACAAAATGGTTTGCGTGGTATCCTGTTCAACTTAAAGATGGTAGGTGGTGCTGGTTAGAATGTGTTTGGCGGTTTGAACACTTAAACTCTTATACCTACCACATTATACCCGCCGATTGTCCAGATTTTATATGATGAACTGGCAAGATGTTCTACAATCTGTTAATTGGCCCACAACGGCCCTGATCATTGATTTTGAAACGTATTTCGACAGCAAGTACAGCCTTAGTAAAATGTCAACGATAGAATACCTGACCGATCCTCGTTTTGAATTACACGGTTTCGGCATATTTGAAATGCACCAGCCATTTGCTGCGGTCAACGCTAATTCTCAATTCATAGATGCAGATAGGATAAGCCAATGGATCAATATATTGCAAACAAATTACGGCAAGAACCTGGAACGCTGTACTGTAGTAGTCAAAAATGCAATGTTTGATATTACCCTAATGCAAGTCCATTTTGGCATTGTACCACTGTATATTATTGATATTGATAATCTATTGCGATATTATGATGCTCGTATGAGTCATAAAATGAAGGATGTAGCTCCTGCCTGTGGTTTACAGCCGAAAGGTGATACTAAACAATTCCTCGGTAAGCATACAGCCGAAATTGATATAGCAGCTATGGTTGAGTATTGTCGCAATGATATTGAAATAGAAGTAGAATTATTCCGAAAGTTTCTACCATTACTCACAAATCCAGAACTTGAAATACCGCTTCAGCGGCATACTCTGAAAATGTATCTTGAACCCCGGTTGACATTAGATTATGCTAAAGCCAAAGAACTAATAGAACAAATGCAAGCAGAATTGGATGCTGCTGTCGAAGCTACAGGGCATACGGCTGAAGATATATCGGGTGACATTTCGTTCGCCAGGATAATTCAAGAGGCTTTGGGCAAGGAACTATTACCAGTAAAACCAGGCGAACCTACTAAAAACATGATCCCGATCACTGGTCCTGGAAAAATACCGGCCCTGGCACAGAATGATGATGGAATGAAGTATCTTCTCCAGCATAAGAATCCAGAGGTTAGACAATTAGCAATAGCAAAACAGGCCATAAGTTCCTGGCCCAATCATATAAAACGTATCAAGTCTATGGTTGCCCAAGCCAAAGCCTCTGGAGGTAAACTGCGGATACCTCTATATTATTATGGTGGACATACGGGCCGTTGGAGTGGAACCCAAGGCATAAATCCGCAAAACTTTGGTGGCCGGGGTAGAATGAGAGCATTGCATCCATTGATCGGGCAAATACGGGAGTTGATAATAACCGAATGAATGAATCTATGATCATAGCTGATTCTGCTCAGATTGAAGCAAGGGCATTGGCATGGTTAGCCGGTCAAGATGATCTTACCCAGGGCTTTGCCAACAATGAAGATATATATTCTACCCTTGCAGCAGAATTATTCAAATGTCATATTCACAAGCCGAATGAAACTGATCCTGAGCCTGTTGCGAAGCTGCTGAAGTTGCGGCGTGGATTTGGAAAAGATGCCATACTTGGTGCAGGATACGGGATGGGTGCTGACAAATTTTATTCTCGATGTCTGGAGAATGATGCACTTAGACCCCTATTTGAATCTGGGCAATATAATCTTCCATTCATAAAGTATATTATAGATACGTATCGTAGTAAGTATGCCAGAATCCCTAAACTATGGAATACGGTTGAAAAGTGTTTTAAGTGGGTGTTGAAATATCCAGATAAAGTAATGGCTTACGGTAGTGACTTTGTGTCTGAAGGATGGGTAGCCAAAACATTGCTTACTTTTTGGAATGAAGATGGAACAGCCATAATCCAACTTCCATCGGGTCGATGCCTCAGATACCGCCACGCCCGGCTCAAACGGACCCTCAATAGATCTGAAATCCGGTGGCATTATGGAGCACTGTGGGGTGGTAGCCTGGTGGAGAACATAATCCAGGCCATAGCCCGTGACCTGTTGGGGTGGTGGATATTGGAAATAGAAAAACAGGGCATACCTATTGTGCTCCATGTCCACGATGAAGTGGTATGTATTGTACCCGATAAAGATATATTGCTTACTTCTATGATTGTAGAACAGATAATGAAGTCTGTACCGGAGTGGGCAGCGGGATTACCAGTAGATGTTGAAATAGCAACGGGAAAGAAATATGAGAAATAGACGGCAAAATATCCTAATAGAAAAGGCTAAACTACAAAAGCAAGCAAAGAAATTCGCTATCATGGCCGAGGGTGGTAAAGCATATAATCCTGAATCAACACTTGCAATACCAAATCCATATCGTCCAGGAACAGAAGCATATAAACTATGGGAAGCTGGCTGGAAAATGGCAGCACAAAAGCTCAATTTTAGTCCAGATGCCCTTGCTCTTGAAGTGACATTTGATCCTCAACTGGATGTTACGCCCAAAATTCCAGAACGAAAACCAAGAAAGCCCAAAAAAGATCTCGAAGCGACTGTACTTAAAGAGTGTAAAGCGTTTCTAAAAAAAGTTGGCATATTCGCCTGGCGTAATAATACTGGCGTATTTCAAATGGGATCAAGATATATCGGCTTTGGGACCAAAGGATCTTCAGACATTATTGGCATTTGTCCTGATGGCAAATTCCTGGCTATTGAAGTAAAGCGTAGAGTAGGCGGCAAGCAAAGCCCGGATCAAGAATGGTTTCAGGCTAATATAGAAGCAAATAATGGCGTATACCTGCTTGTTCATTCGGCAGATGAACTCAGAACTAAGCTAATTGAATTGAGGATAATAGAATGACCCAAAGAGATGAATGGCGATTGTCTGCATCCTGGTTGAAATGTTTCAAGGCATGTCCCATGCGGTGCAAATACGCATACGTTATGGGCCTGCGGCCCATTGAAGAAACGGATGCCCTGCGAATGGGAAGTAATTGGCATAGTGTTCTGGAGATTGGCAACACTCCAGAGGGGGCTATGTGCCCAAATTGTGCTGGTGGTGGGGGGCACGGAAAATGTCCTATCTGTGATGGTACAGGTGCTATGCCTGATCCTGTTGAGGCTGTCACCAGGTATCTCAATGCAGCGTATGAAACATGCCCAATCAATAAATCAACTGATGAATGGGAAGTGGAACGCAATATCCTCTACTATAGCTTTTTGGCCTATCAGAAATATTGGGAAGATGATGAGATCGAAGTCATTGATACTGAAATTCCGTTCCGGTTAAAATTATGTAATCCTCTCACCGGGGCTACGCTTCCTGATGTTATAGTTTTGGGAAAGATCGACAAGATTGTGCGGCTATCAAATGGCGTGATTAGACTGATGGAGCATAAGTCTACCAGCAAAAGCATTGAATCGGATTCATTATATTGGCAACATCTCAGGCTCGATCCTCAGTTTAATCTATATCCGTATGCTGGTAGGGTGTATCAAACACAAGGTAAGCTGGACTGTCTATCGGCCACAGATCCATTGATCACTGGCGTATACCATGATGTTTGGCATAAGCCACAGATTCGGCCAAAGAAACTTACCCAGGCCGACAGCAAAAAGTTTGTAACTGATGGTTTATATTGTGGGATGCCATTTAAGGTTGATGATAATCTAATACGAATAAATGGCGTAGCTGCCGAAATAGAACCTGGAGCTAAAGAAGGAACCTTTGCTATCCGGGAAACGCCTGATATGTTTGGGGCCAGGTTATATTCAGATATAGCATCACGACCTGAGTATTATTTTGCCCGCAGGGAAGTCTCAACAATAGATGATAAATTGGATAAGTTTGAGCAGGAAATGTATAACATCTACCAGGTTGCAAGGGCTATGGAAAAACGCGGCCTGTGGTGGCAGAATGATACTCAGTGTGAGGCAACCTTTAGATGTCCCTATGTTCCTATTTGCTACTATGATGTGGCAGTAGATCCAAATAATCCCCCGGATGGTTTTGAAATAATATTCAGACAAGAACATTCTATTCAGGAGTAAAATATGGGAAAGTTACCTATTAAAAAATCCGCTGGACCACCACCAATGCCGCCGAAGCCAAAGAAAACATTCTCGGTAAAACGCTGGAGTGGTGAAAAAGAAGGGGAAAAGGTTGTTGTTTATGCCGATTCCGGTATGGGTAAAACTACCCTTGTTGCCCAAATGACAGGGATGGTATTTATCGGTTTGGACGATGGCGGGTCCAAGATAAAAAACCCGATTACCAGCGAGGATCTTCTTTATGTGCCTGAAGTAAAGTCTTATCAAGATGTCCGTGATGCTTTACAGCAGATAGCTCTATTTGATGATGCTAAGGGCGTGTGCATTGATACCGCAACCTATTTGGAAATGCTTGCTGAACCCTGGTTATTTTCACACGTACCAAATTCTAAGGGCCAGCCAGTTACTAATTTGAAAGCATACGGATGGAATGAAGGTTACAAGCATTTGTATGATGCTTTCTCGCGTATACTCCAGGATCTTGACGGCCTAAAACGAATGGGCAAGCACGTTATCCTTATTTGCCAGGCTGACAGCCACAAGATACCGTATCCTGGTGGTGAGGATTATCTGAAATATGGTCCAAGACTTTACAACGGAAAACCAAGCAATATGGCCCAGGTTGCAGAGTGGGCTGATCATATATTCCATATCGGCTACCAGCAGTTTCAGGTCAAGGAACGTAAGGCTACTGGCGATACTACCAGGGTTATTTTTGCCGATGGGGATGTTCATTTTTATGCCAAATCTCGGACACTCCGAAAACCCGTTATTTCGTTTGACACACCACAAGATGATAGCCTTTGGAGATTTTTGTTAGGGGATAATTACAATGGGTAAGATTCCGAGAAATGCTAAATGTCCGTGTGGAAGCGGGCTGAAGTATAAAAAGTGTCATGGTGATCCAATTAAACAAGCTTTAGTGGAGGATGCTGCCCGTAAGATAATGGAAGTGTTAATAGCTGAAGAAATACAGAAAATTTATAAGGAAAAAACAGATGGCAAGACAAAAGAAAGTAAAGTTTGAAGAACTTAAAACTGGACAGTATTTTAGGCACAAAAGAAAACTGTATATCAAAGATTCAGGTGGAGAAAGTGCTGTTCATTTGGCAACTGGAGAAATTGACCTTTTTGAAGAATCACAAGTAACACCCGTAAAAGTATACTTTAGAGTTCGATAATTCAATAGGAGAAAATGTATGGGTTTAATTACACAAGCTGCAAATTATCGTGGTGCCCCTACAGATTGGGGCGTCAATGAAACAAGAAATGGGTTTCCTCAATTCTGTGTGTCATTATTTGCACAGGAAGTTTGGGATCCAGAAGATCAGCAATGGTATGCGGTAGAAGGTGACCCTGAAATCACAGCCTATCTGGTTTTATATGACAGCAAGGGCCAGGCCACTCTAAACTGTGAGCAGATCAAAAAGGTTTTTGGTTGGTCAGGCAATTCTTTTGCCGAACTTAACGATGGGCAATATGCTGAAACTCCGGTACAGTTTAGGGTTGAAGAATCTGTATATGAGGGAAAGCCACAGATCAAGGTCAACTGGATAGATGAATATGATGCTGTCCCTGGCCGTGCTGTAAAGAAGTTCGATTCTGAGGGGCTAAAGAATCTTGACAAGAAGTGGTCTAAGTTTCTCACTGGTGGTAAAGTTCAAGCTGCCAAAGCACCGGCTAAAGGAAAAAAGGCTATAGTAAAGTCTGAGGCTACTGTCCCGGCTTCGACTCCGCCAGAACCCACAGTACCAACTGAGACACCGCCTGCTCCTGTTACCAAGCCTCCAGTCCTCGCTACTCCCAAAAAGACCAAAGCAATGTCAAAGCAACTGGCATGGGAATATACAGTTGAAAAAACTGAGGGCTACGATGATGCACTAAGGGCAGAGGAATGGACCAGAGCCATTGGAATTATCTGTCCTGGGCAAGACAATGACAAAAATATTTCACCCGTAGAGTGGGGCAGAATAGCCGAAGCTACTGTAGAAGCAGTCAACAAAATAAAGTTCTAACAGTCCCTTGTGCCCGCGGGCATTATGGCCGGTAGTGGGACCAGCCGCTACCGGCCTTTTGGAGATATTTGTATGGACTTAGCCTTACTTTTTGAGACTTACTGCACCAATGTTTCATCGGCTATGTTGGATGTATTGGCGAAAGATCTCCAGCTTGATCCCATTTATATTGATAAATTAGGTGTCGGCTTCTGCCCGCGTTATCAGTCTTGGGCATTTGCAGAACGCGATGAAAAAGGCAAGATTATAGGAATTGTTTATCGCGGCATAGACGGCAAAAAGTTCATGGAAACAGGTTCTAACCGGGGTCTTGCCTATTACCTAAACCAAAATTATGAAAGAGGAGAAAAGCGTTATGCCCCAGGAAAACATAACTGGACCAGAACAACTAAGGATCGGCCATGTCCTATTTGTCAAAGGATTAAATACTGCATGGTATCAAGTGAATCTCCAGGAAATCCCGCCGCCGTATTATGTACCAAAGTTCGAGATGGATCAGTCAAACCCATACCTGGGGCAGCGGGGTTTCTCCATATTCTCGATCAAGCCCGGTCAATGGCTAACACCACAAGAGGATTGCTGCCAGTATCAGAATATCCGGTCATTGTGGTCGAGGGTCACTCGGATGTTATTGCTGCTATGGAAATGGGTTTTGTTGCTGTAGGCAGACCCTCTGCACAGGGTAAAATGGATCTTCTGGCGAAAGTATGTGCCGGTAGAAACATTATTGTTGTTGGAGAAAATGATTCCGGTGCAGGCAAGGAAGGAATGGAGGCAGCTTTCCAAACGCTCAAATCCGTTTGTCCAAAAGTTAATAAGATACTACCACTGGAAGGTTTTAAGGATCTTCGGGACTGGAAAAATAGAGGGGAGCTTAAACTCGAAACCCTTCTCAAATACGTGGACCAACACAGTGACACGGAGATAGATCCCGATATTTTGCCAAGTGACGTAGCTGCTGATATTGCTAAAGTATATCTAAAGAACAAGTATAATCTTATTGACCAATGTATGCTACGAAATTGGAAAGGCCAGTGGGTAGAATACAACGGCAATAAATACATTCAGCTTCTCATTGAACGAGTGCGGGGTGATGTATACAGGTTTCTTGAAGATAAAAAATATCCAAGGACAGACGCAAAAGGCGGCATTACCATAACTCCATATAAACCCACTCGTTCCAAAGTAAGTGACATATTGGATGCCTGTTGTCAATGGTGTCCGATAGGAGAAGATCCTCCGGTATGGCTTGATGATAAAGAAAACTTTGATCCGGTTGATCTTATAGTATTTGAAAATGGTATATTGGAATGTAACCACAATATCCTAAAGCCCCCAACCCCAAAATACTTTAGTTTTACGGCTTTGCCTTATCCCTGGGAAAAGGCCAAGAAGCCTGAAGTATGGTTAAATTTTCTTAACGACGTTTTCAACAAAGATCCAGAACGCATAAGACTTCTTCAACAGTGGTTTGGGTATAACCTCGTACCTGATATGGGTTTGGAAAGGCTAATGGTGTTTGTGGGTCGACCACGTTCAGGTAAAGGGACTGTTATATCGGCCCTGACAGCTATGCTTGGGTCTGAACAAGTCGCTTCCATAAGCTTTGCCGAAATCTGTGGTCCCTTTGGGCTACAACCACTTATAGGTAAGCTGGCCGCACTCCTTAGCGATGCCAGAATTTCAAGGCGTGTGGACGCGGGACAGGCATTGGAAAGAATCTTAGCCATAACTGGTAGAGATCCGGTTAGTATAAATAGAAAATGCCTGGCCGCACTCCCAAATATCCAGTTAAAATGCCGATTCACTATAGCTGTCAACGTGCTACCATCTTTGCCTGATCATGCCCAGGCTCTTGAATCACGGCTTGCCCTTTTGCACTTTCCAAATTCTTATGTGGGCCGAGAGGATAGAAGCCTAAAACGTAAAATTCAAGCCGAGGCCCAAGGAATATGTATGTGGGCCTTAGATGGCTTACGAGATCTCAGAGAAGAAAAAGATTTGATCATACCAACATCATCGGAACCTATTATAAATGAGTTTAGGGCTGTTACTACTCCGGCTTCTTCATTCATAAATGAATGTTGTGAGATAGGCAATGGTACGGCAGATGTTAATGACCTCTATGAAGCATGGAGGGGATGGTGTGGTATACATGGGCTGCATCCAGGTTTCCAGGCTCAGTTCTGCCAGAAGCTTATGTGTGTATTGCCCGATATTTCTATGGATGTTTCTACAAGGCAAGATAGATCTGTTCCTATTTATAACGGCCTTAGAATAAGAGCATGGGTTTACAAGGACTTTTTAGGAAAACCATAATGGAAAAAACACGATTCATCATTTTGAATAAAAAATTACAGAAGATCGACATTACCAGGGTCATAGAAGTTTTACAGTTTTATGCCTCTGAAGAAAGTTATCCTGATAAAGTAAGTGAAGATAAAGGCAAACGAGCAAAATCTGTACTGTTTAAGTTAGGAGTTAAATTATGAAAATAGCTATAACTACTTTTATCTTAATATTGTTGGTTATATTATTTATTGTTCTGGTTACACTTCCGGCTGGCTGTAGTCTAATTCACACTGATCCTGGTCCAATTATTGAACCGATTACGCCGACACAAGTTCTATATCGGACAGTGATGAAAACCGATTGGTTAGTTACCCTGGCTATACTTGGTATAGGCGGTGGAGCTTACGCTTTTTTTAATGGACATCTAAAGGGCATTAAATTTGCTGCCGCCTGTTTAGTGGTCCTGGGTATTACCTTATGGATTACCCGATATGGAACTTGGGTAGCCTGGATCACTGGAGCTTGTGCCATTGGCCTACCGGCTCTGACCATATACCTCAATCGGAAGGCATTACTCCAGATTATAACTGGGGTGCAGAATGTTAAAGATGAAGGAGTATTAGTTGTAGAACGACAGAAGGCCAATAGACTTTTATCCAAAGTCCAATCTCCCGAAACCCAGGCTATAGTTAAGAAGATTAAGGAAGGTGGTAATTTATGAACGAGAAAGAAGCGATTAAGAAGTTAAGGCGGCAGGTTAGGTCGTTAAAAAAACAACTTGCGGAGATACAGGCATTGCAGAAGCAAGAATGTGTCGGCAGGTCTTTCCATCCAATCGGGCCTGACGCCATAGACCCGTATGGTGTTTAGAACAGAAAGGCGGTGTCAAGTGATTAACATAATTCTATTTATAGCATTGATTCTAATGGGAATCTACGACCTATACTTAGTTTATAAAAAGCAACCAACAATATCACAGCGTATTCAAGGGCTATTCCCAAAAGCAGTTGATAAAGTTATAATGATTTTAACTATGTCTGCTGTATGGTATTTTGGCAGCTGGATATTGTTTACCCACGTCATGTGGGGAATAGTAATAGGCCATTTTTTGTGGAATGAATAGAAAGGAAAACTAATGTTACATTATTGTGATGGATGTTGGTGGTGTAATTTTTTCCACTCTGGTAAAATATGGTGGGTACTTGGTATTGAGTGTGTACTTATATTGAGTATCGTAGTATATAATTATTGGGTGAAGAAATGATCCGTACACGCAAACAGTTAATAAACTGGATCGAGGAACATGGGCCAAGGCCGTGTATACGCCGGGCTATCCGGGAAGGTCAGCCGATAGAACATCTTGGTGGGTTTGTTCCGGCTATACCAGGAAAATTTTCCCCAGGCTGGATCGTCCGTGTAACTTCTCGATTTGGAAAAACCTGGGATGTTGGTGTGTGGTATTCTGGATGGACGAGGAACAGTCTTGTTACCGATGTTCTTAAGGATATACCCTGGGAAAATTGGGTTGGCAATAAACCAAACAATCTTTATTCTGGAGACAATCCTATTCGCTATGAAACCTTACAAAGACTTCATAAAACTCAAAGATGCCCCTCGGTTAATCCTAAAACTAACCGGGAAAAGGGTTAGCTATTATTCTCTTAGAAGATGGGCCGATACAGGTAAGGCAAGTTATAGCCAACGTATAATAAAACTTAAAGTTGAATTGCGTGGATGTCACCCCTTTACTACTGAAGAATGGGTTACAGAATTTCTAAAAGAGGTAAATGAATGATCGGACAATTCTATTATCGAAAAGCTATTTCACAAGGCATAAGCAAAAGCATCCAACCAAAATTCTGTGTGCGGGCAACTGATGAAATATGTTCTAATCCTGCACCAATATTATTGGAATATAAAGGTGCATTTACTCTTATACCTATTGAATTTATAAAAGATGCCATAGAAACTATTATAATGCGTCAAAAATTAAGTAAGACTGAGAAATCCTGGAACTCTACATTACATTGGGAAATGGGTACGCCTGTATCATCTAAAGTAGCCAGGATACTTTTAGCGGGATCTGGTATAAACAACGAGGATGTTGACGACAAGACCCCCAACAGCGGAGAGAGCCACGACTAAAAGGGCTATATTTAACTTCTGGTGATGTTGCAGGTGATTGCCGAGGATCTTCTTGACCCAACACATATCAGTTTGTAACTGAGCAAGTTGTTCATTCTCTCTTTTAGTCATAATACAATCCTCTTTTCTTTTTTGGTTTGCCTTCTTCAAGTGCCCATTTACTATAGATCAACCTACGGGGATCTTTTGTTTCTTCTTTTGCAAGGGCTACTGCCCCTTCTGCTGTGCGAACCATCTGAGCAGTCGGCATTCCAGTAGCGGCACCAATGGCTTTACTGGCGTGAATTATCACATCAAAAAGATTGCCCCGTCTGGCAGCAGCTACGGTTTTCTGTGCTTCTGTTGGAGCTATGGTTGCAACAGTTCCACTATCCCCCCATCCCTTAATAGCTGCCTGAATCCATCGGCCAAACAGTACAACACCGGCAAGTGGATATGTTGCAAGATCAATAATAAGTTCGCTCGGTTTTTTAGGCAATCTCGCCCGGCCAATCATGCCATATAATATGGCCGGTAAGATCCAGGAAAACATAGTTCTATAGGCAACTATAGCGGGGCTGATCTTGCCGTATCTATATGCCCCACCTATATCATGCAGATAGAAGTTGAAGTTTTGATTAACCTGGTTTTGGAATGTGGTGACAAGCCGTTCCATTACTCCACCCCTGTAGAACGCCGGGAGATCCTTCGGATTTGCCATAGGCTGAGTTCGCCCGATCCACTTATCGGCGTATGCTATAGCATCCTGTTCTTTCATATCCTTTTCTAAGGCCGTGTCATATAGAGATTTCCAGGCCACTACGACAGTATGACGATCCATCCAACGTATCCAGGCCAGGGATGGGGGGGATAATGACTTGCCTTTGAGCCGTTTTGTTATGGTCCGTTTATTCCAAATTCTTCTCAGATCTCGATCAAAACTTCTGGTCCTGGCTACAGCAGATCGGTCATGGACAAATTTTTCCATAGCCTGATAGCCCTTTGGATAAGCAGCCCTCGCTATATTTATAGGCGTGTATTTAGTCATAAGTGGGTCTACGGCTACAGCATTAGACATTGATAGCGTCTGCCTGAGACTTGACGGTATGCTCCAGCCGATAGCGTATGCTATGCCGTTTCGTCTAAAAATAGAAACAAAACGCTCAAACCAAGTATATGATTCACCAGTTGTACCACGCACAGAATCCTTTATAAAAGTATTGAGTAACCTTGTCCCCTGGCCTGCGGTCCTTGAATTAACAGTAGCTTTATATTCCTTGTTTCGCATTATTATCTGGAGATTAGCTGCAACCGGAGCCATGTTGATAAACCTATTAACCCGGCTTAGATTATACATATAGGATACAAAAGCATCCAATTCCAGTTTTCCATAGGCCCCAGGTTTACGTTCCTGGATCATACCAGCTTCGGGGCCGGTCTTTTCGGAAGTAAATGTACTGGCAAGTTCGGACAAGAAATCGGGTTGAAATTCAAGATCCAGATCTCTCCGTATAATTGGGGCATATCTAATCTCTTTCCCTACGGTTAAACCTACAATATTGGCTGTCTTTTCCAGGATCGGAAACTGTTTATCATATTGATCGAGCAACCACTCAGCAACTTCCTTCTCCTGATTACTCATAGATTCTTCTATACGCTGGAGATCAACATCAGAAAACCCCATGCCGCGTCGCAGATAGCGTAGACCATTCTTATTCTGCTTTAGGGTGTGAACACCGATACGCTGTGCCGGGGTAAGCCTGAAGGTACGTTTCTTGCCGGAGATTGTTTCTCCTTCTATATCCTGGGCTTTGCCTACCCATTGGTCAACAGGTATATTTTTTTCCTCCAGGATCGACATGAAATTGGCTATGTCGCTATTGGTCGTTTCAACGGTAGCTTCTTCAGCGGCTTTAATGGGTTTCCATATATTGTTATAGTTTGGACCTTCCTTATGCCCATCAAGAAATTCGAGAGTACGCTCCATCCTACGGAACTGATCATACGCAGTAGTAAGCATATTCTTTGTTTGGTCCCACCACTGTTGCAATTTAGGTTTATTTAATTCTTCAATATCTTCCGGGATCGGTTTACGACGTGCCTGATCTATGGACTGAATCATTTCTCCGGTGGGATCTTCAGGCATCTCAGGAGTCTCAGGAGTAATGCCAACCTCAACAGCAGCCGCTTCCAGTTGGCCCACGTACTGACGCATCTCCTTCAGCGTCATATCTTTCATGGAAGTCTTGCCTGTGATAGCCCCCATATACTTGCGTCGTTCTATTTCGTCCATTCCGAGTTGACGTGGGATCTGGTGGCCTTTGATAAGAAACTGTCGGCGTATATCTTTAGTGGGTTTCTCCACTCTGGCTTCAGCCGGAGGTTCAGCAAGTTCAATTATTGAAGGTTTATCCAGTAGTTCATTACCCAGGGCAAATACCTCTTTAGAAAAATTGATATGGTCCTGCGGATTATCGTGGAATGACTTTACTACTGTATTTTCATCAACATCAAGAGTGGACTTGGCCTCCAAAACATCAGCCAGTTCTGTACCCTCGTACAAAGCTAAATTGTTGATATTGAGATGAGATATTATATCAAAATTACGACGAATAAAATCCAGGGTACGCCTATACGTAGTAGCATCTTCACCAGGCAGACCGATCATAATATTTGGAATAAGGGCAATACTGTTTTTACGAAGTTTTTCTGTGGCCTTATCTATGAGTGCTTCTCTCGCTGGTTTATGGAGTTTTTTAAGAATCGGGTCATTATACGATTCAATGCCAAGTTCTATATATTTAATTCCAGATTTCTGCAAAAACTCATCAGAGAATTTCTCCATCTGAGCAGCAGTAGTCTGCACTATAAAGCCCTTGAATCTTGGATTTTTCTTTTGAAGTTTTTTTCTTATGCCCACAAGTTTCTTGTAGTTTTTACTCTGTCCAAAGGTCTTATCATCCAGGTATACATATTCGGCATCAAGATCGGCCATAGCTTCAATTTGGCTGTCTATCATTTCATCCGTTACTTCAGTTACTCCCTTGGGCACAGTACAAAAAGCACACTTATGCAAACAACCCTTAGACATGCACAAACGGGCCTGCACACTTGACCCGGCAAAGAAACTCATATCAATACCAGGCTTGAACCCATAGCCTTCAACCTTAGCCATTTCCTCTATGCTATTGTATGTTTTTACGTTATCTATGCCCTTAAAATATCCTGCCGGTGCATATCCTCCCACTATTACTTCACCGTCAAAATTCTCCGCTATCTGACGGATAAAGTCTTTATTTATATCAAGTGAACTAAAGAATATTTTCTTGTACCCAGATTTGGCAAGAAACTGTATAGCCTCATCTACATCCCTGACAACATAGGCATCGGAATTAGGAACAGTGTTTGCTACTGCTCCCATCCAACCGGGTACTTCCCAAAAATCTTCAAGCCTATCATAACCTTTACGTGTACTATAGAGTTTGTCAAAATATGCCTTAGCCTCTGGATCTTCTTCAGTGGTCAACAATGGTGAAGAAAACTGAATTAGTAAATGTCTGCCTTTGTTGCTGGCAGCATCATGTTGCTTTCGCATCCATAGATTTTTGCCACCCCTGCGATCCGGCAAAGCTGACTTTGTGGTTGCCACACTATAATCTATAGATGGTGGTGTTACGTCCATTCCCACTGGCTCTGCCACAGGCTCTTGTTGTTCTACAAGTTGTTCCAAAGCACCTTTATTATTTTCATACCACTGGTTGAAAGCTTTGTGATGAATCTTACGCCTACCCTTAGTTGTTACCTCCGGGGGTCGCATAATATGGCCTATTTCATGTATGATGGTTTCTTTGATGGCCTTTTGATCATTGATATGACGAGGGTGTTCAGCATTGATAGTAATTTCACTTTGCTTTGGCCCCCGGCTCCTATGCCATCCCATTCTCTTAAAAACTGGACGGGTAGACCACATCCAATTTATTTTCTTCTCTACCCCAAGATGCCCTGCTATAGCATCGCCAACTTCCTGAAGCGTGGCCTGATTAGTCACTTCTTTAGGAAATTGTTGAACAACATTCTGTACAAGCCTGGTACGGATATTGCCCACAATAAGCTGACGTTTTTCTTTTTCCTCATCTGCTAAATCTGGATCTTGGGCTATATCTTCCTCGGCCACACCAGACAGCACGTGCCCCCGGACATCAGATGTAGCTACAGCGAATTTACCAACGGCTGCACCACCAGCACCGGGTATAATACCCATGAGTCCACCGATCAAACCTGCCTGAGCATACCGATCTATGGTCCCTGTTATACCTCCTGGAATAGATTTATCATAAACTATTTTCGCTGTCATGTCCTGCCAGGCAGCCTGTGATATTTCTTCCAAGGCTTCCTGACCGGCTACTCTGATAACGTCCATAGTCAGACTTTTCATTCCCTTAGCAGCAACTTTTTGTGCCGTTCTCTTTGTTACGGCATTAAACATTCCCTTGCCTATTTTCATTATTCCTTGAAGTTGCATCTGTTCCAGAGCACACGACACAGATCCATAAATATGATAAGCAGCTTCAGCATCATCTTTAGAGGCATTGTCCTGTATGGCCTGATCGTAAGCCTGTTGACCCTCAGCGGCATACATAAGCCCTATAGCCATATTAGGCACTCCAGCAGCAGTAAATATACCCGCTCCAAGCAAAATAGGAGTTGATTCAGCCAGGGCAACAGCAATCTTATCCGGGCTTGTTACCAGATCAACAAAGTTTTTAGGAGGTTCAGTTTCCCATTCAGGGTGTTTATCAACTATGGCCTTAACTCCTTCTCTATGCCATTCACCAGCACGACCAAGTTCAGTAGTAACGGTTCCAAAGAAATCCTCTACTTTACGCATATCCTGAAGTTTAGTCATTTTCTGTTTTGGGTCTTTGGCCCCAAGAACTTCATCAGCCATAGTTGCCATAACCGGGAGTTTAACCTGGGTCACAATATGCTTAGGCATATCAACCACAGCAGTTCCGAGACTCATCCACCCACGCATGAAAGCACCACCAATTTGACTTAGCACATCTCCCTCTTGCTCCGGCATAGCCGGTGTTTCTTCGAGAACAAATCCTTCAGGAAGATTCATCGGCTCTACTTCAAATCCTTCGGGTACTTCAGCCGGTGTCTCTGTCTCTGTTTCTAATTCAAACCCAGGGGGTAAATTCATTTCGCTGGTTGCCATGTTTTCCCACCATTATTAGACATAATTCTTTGACCAGTTTTGGAATTACGTGCATAAATAACTGGTTCTGATCTTGCGGGTGTAGCCAACTGATGCCCCGTAAACGCATGAAACCGCATCGGTGCAACTTCAGCCGCAGATTTATCTGGTCCAGAAGGCTTTGGTTTCGCAGCAGTTAAATGCGAGGATAGCGGGGTTGATAACCTGGCTGTGTGAACACGCTGAAATATATCAGTTGATTTGGCCCGTAGTTGAATGATGGCAGCATCTTCGGGGTTCCACTTCAGATCATCATCAGACTTCATCTTAGCATCCCATATTTTATCAAGTTGATATTGTTGTCGGGGAGTGCGATCTGAATATCCCTGCATCTCTCTCCATTTAAGGTATTGCCCAATCAGTTTACCCTGCGGAACATTGGTCCAGAAATGGGGTTTGACTGCCTCTGTATATTGATCTATGGAAGGTTCATAACCTATTTGCTGTTGTGGAGAAAACGGCATACCAGATGGGGTTCGTTCCTGGGGTTGACTAATAGTTATACCCATCATCTTCCAGGCAGCGGCATCTGCCTGGGCTGGATCTATAGATCCCTGATCTACCAGACTTCGCATATTCTGAAGCTTCTGCTTAGTCTCATTCATTTTCATCGTATATTGACCGGCCTTTTGTTTTGCCGATGTATATATTTTCTGAGCCTCAAACTGATATTTATCAGGTTCTATGAGATTGAGTTTACGCTGATTGTTAAGCAGATTCAGGTTAGTTTCAAATTCCTGTTGTATGGCCTCTTGCCCGGAACGAATCTGCTCGTCAAATACACTTTCTGGAGTAATATTGTTTGGCATATTAAGTTACCTCTATTAAGTTGTTCGATGGAATTTCAACAGCATTTTTGGCTTGTAATTCCCTGCCTCCGCCGCCGCAAGCTGCTCCGCAAGGTTGTCTTGTTGGTCAAGATATGCTTCCCAAATCGCCCGTGAGGCTATATCCCAAAATTCCCTGCCCAGCATCCCGCTCAACGCTGTCCGCGTTTTTGGATCCGGTACAATCTCGCCGTACTTCTCGCGCGGCATCGGGAAAATAGTTTCAGAGTACGGGTTCGTCGGCCACCACTCTGGCATTATTTTCTCGTCGCTCATCTGCTACTCCTCCCCGGCGTTGGGCCAAAACCTATCTCGCCCGACCGGTCGGTAAGGCCATGAGGCGGCTTCGCCATTCCCGCCCTGTCCGGTGGTAGTTCCCTGCGATAATATAAAGGTATGTCAGCGATGGTATTATCTCCTAAGCAATTCGGATGGTAATATACAGAAAATGGTCCATAACCAGAGAACAATAGTGAGCGTGAGTCCGATGCCGTTTCCTATTGCTTCATCGTATTTTTCAGGGCATATTTTCAAGTTTCTCCTATAGTTCCAGCCATTTCGATAACGTGGTGTCGTATATCGCCATAAACGTATCCGTATAATCGTCAAGGGTTACGTCTCCCCCGGTCTTTCCGCAGACGATATTGCCCGTTCCATTTTTGACTACAATGGTTCTGTCGTCATAGTTGGGGCGAATAACAACTATCTGCCCATCGTAGGTTCCGACCATCGTATCGAGGTCGTAAGAACCGGCCCCGCTGCCACCCGAAACAGTGTGATAACTTTTTGTTGGCGTAATTGAACCAGTGCTTATGGCCAGACCGGTTCTGCTTATGAATCCAAACTTGCCGTCAACCTTCACGCTCGGCGAAGCCAGGGTTATATCTTTCCCCGCCGTAGCTGCCGAAAAACTTATGGCTTGATCAAAAGAAGAAAAAGACAGGTTTCCGGCGGTTGCAAACGCCGACCCCACGGATGTTAATGTAAGACCAAAAACATTAGCGTAGCCCGCTGCGGAAAACTGGACCTGATTTGCAATAGTGCCATTGCCCTTAAAATTCAAGTAGTCTATTGCTCCCGCATCGCCGTAGTCTATAATGGGTGTGCCGTTGGTGAGGTCCAGCGGAGTTGCGCCCGTAAGGGTTGCCGATGCAAACTGCGGCGTGCCGGTAGTAGTAACGTCTTGGTCAATGTAAGAATGGTCTGTGCCATTATTTGAGATATGGGCATAGGCTGCGTCCCAATTAGTATTCTCGGTAGTAGAAACGTGAACCGAATCGCCACCGGCTATTTGTGAATGGGTATAAGCAGCTTTGGCCTGTGCTACCGTAACGGTATTCGTACCTGCACCAGAGCTTAGTGTTAAACTTTTTCCAGCCACATCCGCAGAGATAGTCATATTACCCGTAATATCACCAGTAATTGTAAGCCAAGACGTTGTAACCTTTTTCAAATAAAATTGGCTATCCATACCGCCAGTTAATGTGACATCTCTCGCAGTGTTATACCCCAAGTCAAATTGGCAATAACCTGTACCAATCAAGTTCTCATTGTCAAAATCTATCGTGCCACCGGCAGAGGTTATCTTGAGATTGCAACTGCCTGAAGTATGTAGATTCGGCACGCCTCCGGCAGTCTGAAAGACAAAATAATTGGTATTATCCCCGCTCGGCCTGAAAAGCATGGACGAAAGACTTGTGAAGGAAATTCCGCTTGCTTCCGCTATAAAAGTTAATCCCTCTGCCGTAAAAGATATTACCTCGCCATCTCCTGTTGCGTCAAAGACTATTGAACCATCTTCCGCTATTACATTTATTTCTGTAGCAGAGGTTATGTCTATACCGGTACTATCAGAATATATGCTGATATAATTGCCATTCATCACCACTTGAGCTGTACCAGTCAACGCAAGGTCAGTCTGTGCTATAATTCCAATGTCATTAATTGAAGTCAGAGTAGCTGCAATGGCTCCAAAATCAATGTTGGCATTATCAAGAGTGATATTATCAACCGTAAGTGAACCAAACGTACCCAAACCTGTAGTTGTAAGGCCAAATGTGCCATTAGTAATATCAGTAGCCTCGCCATTATTCAAGACATACTGTGTGTGGTCGTCACCAACGGTAAGACCTGACAATGAACTATGGGCTATTGCTCCCCCACCACCGCTATCCACATAAGCCTTTGTAGCTGCATCTTGGGCACTTACAGGATCGGATAAATTTACTATATCGCCGTCATTTACATCCAGCACACCGCTTGCTGACATTTTAATATCAGCAGTTGCGTAAGTTCCACCAGTAAAGTCTATGCCGTATGTAAAAGCATAATTGCCACCCGATATATTAGTATCCTTAAAATATATGCCAGCATCGAGGGTTTCACCATTTCCACCTACAGCTTCATTTTCAAGATATATTCCATAGCCCGCAGTAACGTCGCCAGCATCTCGTGTATGCACTCGCACGTGCAAGGCACGGAGATCCGTTATAACGTCACTTACTCCCCATTCTGCTCCTATCAATGCACCACGCATAGTGCCTATAGTTGACGAACCCTTACCAATAGCTTCGGCCAGAAGTCCAGTTAAAACACCAGCATTGATACCAGCATTATTGGCAGCTTGTATTTCTGCTCCTATAGCAGAAGCAGTTGTGTTTGTCGTTACAAGTTGTGCCCTTGAACGTAATGCAGTAACATCATAGTTATTACCAGAATAATGAAGCTCAAACCCATATTTACGGGTTGCTGTTACATCTGTCGGAGATCCAAAAGAACCTGCTGTCACCTTACCAGGTACAGTTAATGGATCATCTATGGATAATGTAACTGTACCATCAGTATCATCGGTAACAACTATTTGATTCGCTGTTCCTGCTATCCAATCTACAAGATCTATAGATTCAAATGCAGTATTAACATCAGTGGCGACTATTCTATTACCGCTTAATCCAGTTAGAGATACGCCTACAAAAGTTGGACTTGCAGTTGGTCCAAGACGTATGGTTGCAAGTTTCCTAATAGCGTCTTGAACACTTTTCCAATCATTAGGTTTTATTACTGGTACAAGTCCCATTACATACTCCTTGATCCTACACGTACACCATTTTTATAATAAACCAATATTGGTTTACCAAACTTATCTGTCTCTTGTTTAGTAGTTATTCCTTGTGCTTCAAATCCACCCGATTCTTGTGCTGATTCAGGTAAATTTGCTGTTACTTGTGTTTTAGTCTGTTGTTCAATGCCACCATCCCCACTACGTACAAGATTTCCTGATGCGTCATAAACAGCACCCCTGGCTTCAGCAGCCGAAATTTGTTCCTGTGGCGTTGGACCAATCCAAGATGATTCCTGTCCACCAAATAAATTTGGGAAGTTGGAAGCCGATACCATACCACCACCGCCATAAGTTCCACTACCACCACCAGTCGTTCCTCTACTGCCACTAAACACACTTCCTTGTCTGCCATATACATCAGGAAATAGATTAGCCATATAATTACTACCACTGGCATAATTTGCAGCATTTCTTGCTGCCATTTCCTGTTGAGCCTGATACTGTTGTGCCTCTCTTGTTAAGCCAACCTGAGTACGTGGACCTATGAGTGCTCGCTCGTATGCTGCGGCTCGTTCCTTTTCTCCTTCAGCAGATTGAAATTCTCTTTGAGTCTGAGTTTCACGGGCACTTTCAGCCAGTTGAGCTAAAGCTAATTGTAAATTAGAAAGCATCTGTTCCTGCGATCCACGTGCAGCAAGCCGTTGTCTCCCGGCTGTTTCTTCAGCAGCTACAGATACAGTTGGAGTTATGGTCGTGCCAAACAATCCACCGCTTATGAGATTTTGTGTGCCCTCTGAAACAGCCCTTCTTTTTCCTGCTTCTATATCGCCCAATGCCGACTTCAAAGCAGAACCGCCTTCAGCATACCGGCCCATCATTTCTGAATAAATGTTTCCTAAAGTTGGGATTCCGTTTGCCATTTTCTTTACCTCATTTTTCCCGAAGGTTGAATAACGCCTGTAACTTGTTCAAATGCCCAGGATTCATCTACTGTTGAATTGGCAAGTCTGATAGCGGCATACATTCCACGTGCCCTTTGTCGTAATGTTTGTCCTTTGCCAAATCTCTTAGCTGGTCCCAGGATCGTCACAGTAAAATCAAATCCCGAATTTGCTACTACATTTTCTATAATTTCTTCTGGCGTATAACCAGTGAATATTCTACATTGAATATCGTTTGAATCAGCCTGTGTTCCTCCACTTCCTCCACCGGCAGTTGTAACATTTATCATACTTATCTTTCCAAAGTTATCTGGATCTTTGTTTAACGGCATAGGCCCGAGAACTACATAACTACTTATAATTGATGTACCCACACCAACAGCATCAGCAGCAAGATTGTCACTTTTCAGTGAATTGTTGAATTTACGAATATATCCATCTTTGCAACCGACTAACAGATCTGAATATGCTGGATCATTTGCTGCATAATAGAATAGTGAATATGGCCCACCTGCTGTCGGATAACTTTCTGGATAAAATGCTTCTTCAGATATGTCAAAAAAATAATTGGAATTTGCCCCTGTTGCTATCGTAACTATGGATATTAACACAGCATGTCGTTTGCGGTCATAACCAAGAACGACACGATGAGTATTGGGATCTGCTGCTTCGTCTACTATTATATTCGGCAATCTCATTTTGGATATATTTGTAGGAAATCCTGGAATATTGCTTCTGTAAAGACCATCAATACCCCAAAAATATAGATTTCCAATATCATCCCAACAATGGCTAAATGCTCCATATATGCCGGTAACAAGGCTCAACTCATTCAAAGATCCACCTGCGGCTGGATCACCATTTAAGAACCATATCGAATCGGAACATCCAAATACAAGATAATCATCTTTGTATGGAATAAGTGCACGCACTATATCACCAATTTCTCCAGCATCAGTATTATTGCCTGCCACCGGAGCAAGCGAATCATTAACTACATATTTCCAATCCCAGGGATTAGCTACACGTGACATATACCATTGATGAGGATAATGCGGATCACCAGATAATACACATCGGCCACGATATAAACAGCCGAGATATGCTGACGTTGGTAAAGATCCATAAGTTCTCACGACATCTTCATCATCTTTGGTATCAGGATATGCTGTCCAGGCATACCAATGTGGTGCAGCAGCAGCATCAGATGGAATAAAGGAAGATGGCGTCATAACAGTATTTTGAGAAGAACTTAAAATAGATACGGAATTGGCGGTGTTAAAAGTGCCGGTAGTAACATATCCATATACAGCAGTTTTGGCTGTATTAACATAATCTACAACCATTTGGGCGAGACTTGTGGCCTGTATCAATATGTCCCCATGTGCCGGTGGATATGTAAGTGCTGAACATGTCAACTTAGTATTGGCAAAATCAGCCACTTTTAACTTGGCCCCATTGACCACAAATACTTTCTGAAATGCCTCAAACATTACCAGTTGGTCCGATGTATCAATAGCACCACCACTTGTATCTAATTCTACCATTGTTCCTTTTGCCACGTCAGTATCCTCATACCAAATTTCATCATTACCGGCAGCTACGAGCCATTTCTTTGTAACCTTGTCCGTCAAAGTAACTGCCATTTTTTATATATCCTCGTACCAGATCTTATTGTTAGCTGCTGCTACTAACCGCCTAAGTGTCACCACATCATTTGGAGGTCTGAATGTTAGTTGTCCCCATACTTCAAACATAAAATCACTTCCCGCACTTGCCCAAGTTCCTCCATCATTATTTGAATATTCATAATTTCCACCAGTATATATGGGAGAAGTTGAATCAACTCTCCAATAACAATGATAATTTACGCTAATATCATTATCAGGCGTATGATATAAAACTATGGCATATTTTTCGCCATTTGTAAGATCACAGGAAATAGCAATTTCTTCCCAATCAGCCGTAGTAACAGGTATATTAGCATAGGCTATAGTAGCCGATGCCAACACATTTCCATCGGGATGTCCATTTTCATCTGTTCCTTGTATTTCAACTTTTAGATCTATGGTAGGAACAGGAGTCCAAAGGGCATCTCGATATATTTTTAATTTCAAAGAACTAATAGTATAATTTTCACTGGCAGTAAAGGTTTGAGCTACTTGTCTATTCTGAACAAATATACTATGATTATTGTCGCCAGTATTATAATAATCATATAATGTAGCCATTAACTCACCGTGCTAACAGTACACATAGCAACTACAGGATTATCGGCAGCACCAATCTGAGTGCCAGCACCCCATTTATCCAGGCCAGGGCGTTGTCCCCCGCGTGTACGCTCGTCAAATACATCACGTAACCGCATATTATTCATATCCACAGATGTCATTGGTGGCTGTGCAATCGTAACACTGGATTTATCTATGCCTTTTCTTGGAAACGGAATAGCAAAATTAGCCATTTAAGTCTCCCATATGTGGGGGCCAGCCTTATTACTGGCCCCCGGATACCAGGTATATTATGAGAAACTACGATCTGTAGGATCGAAGTACACCAAACAGGCAGCATATACAACTTCAAGCCCATAAACATTTAACGCATCAGTTGTATGAGCACTTGTGGTAAATACTACTGTAACTGCATCACCAGCCTGAAGGCTAAGACTATCGGCGTTAATTTCTACCCAACCAGCCTTAGCGGTATTGGTGTTGACAGCACCAGAAATAGTTGGATCAAGGTCTGCTGATAATGAAGCAGCGGCTCTTTTACGATAAATTGCTGCATCAATAGTGGGTGTGTTAGTATCACCAGCAGAATTAGCCAGAAATCTGATCCGAAGTTTATTACGGGATTCATCATAATCTTCAGGAACCACAAAAGTAAGTGTTCCTAAACTTGTCTGGCTCGATGCTAATTGGACACCTTCAAAGCTTGTTTCCAATGATGCTCGCATAGGATTGCCGCTATCGGCTGCTAATATACCACCAGTAGTCAAGCGTAAACTGTTGATGTCCAGACCGGGAATTACTTTCTTAAAACCTTCGCCGGTCACGATACGATCTGAATTTTTAAGGAATGTCGCAGGATTCATTTAATTCTCCTTTCCCAATTTTTCAGGGATCATCACCCGGAGTCGGGCTACATTAAACAGATTCAACATCTTTCCATATTCGTTCACGAATTTTAGGACCATAGTTCATAGATCCGAGTCGTTTTGGAGCACTACGAGCATCTATATTATAAGCATTTGGTAGTGCCTTTTTCATATA
>Ga0307378_10002127_pt1 | contig 30970 bp, 31 predicted proteins | sample UN1MG_FD_202238 | JGI IMG/M metagenome (GOLD analysis project Ga0307378, IMG submission 202238) | Soil microbial communities from Risofladan, Vaasa, Finland - UN-1 | ecosystem: Environmental > Terrestrial > Soil > Coastal area > Acid sulfate soil | place: Finland: Risofladan, Vaasa | collected... | reverse complement strand
TCCGGCGCGTGTATATCGGTCAGAGTCAGTTTGCCACTGGATTGCCCCTATTTCCCGTCAGAGAAGACCATGGGTAGCCGCAGGCGTCAGCCTGACGGATTGAAATTTGGTGCTGGGCCGGCCTGTGTCTATTGCCCGTTGTGCTTCGCACACGGCTACCGATGGCATGCTCTCCGGAGATTGGCATCCGTTTTGAATGGTTGCCGTCTGCAACTACTGGGCCCGCCAGCGTTTCAATTCTGCAACCTGATTACCTGACATCCGATGGGCGATCAAAGACCACGCTCATCATGTTATCTCCCATCCAAAGGATATTTAGGCCCATTACCCGCTCTGTGGACAGACTTTGGCACGAGATATGCTTAACTACCGATGGAGGCGATGATGAAAGTTGGTATTTCAGTTTGGGAGGACAGAATCTCGCCCGTGCTCGATGGGTGCAAGCGATTTTTGGTCCTTGATGTTGAGGACGGGAAGGAGATCGGGCGAGAAGAGGTTGAGATCGCGGAGACATATCTGCCCTTTCGGGCTAGAGCGATTTTAGACCTTGGAATTGACGTTTTGATCTGCGGAGCGGTCTCAAGGCCGCTTGCGGCGATGCTGTCGAACTCAGGGATTTCCCTGGTCGGATGGGCCAACGGACGAGTTGATGACGTTCTGAGGGCTTTTCTTAACAAGGAGCTTAACGTGACAGATTTTGGAACGCTTGTAGGAGTTGGCGCACGCCAGGGCTGCCGGCGTTTTCGTCATGGGCGTCGTGGGAGGTTCTTCAATAACGGAGGAAAGATGAGATGAAGGTTGCGGTCAGTTCACTGGGCAAGACACTCGAGAGCGATGTTGACGAGCGGTTCGCCCGCGCCTCGTTCTTTCTATTTGCGGACACTGAGTCCGGCGAGTTTGAGGCGCATGATAACAGCGGGCCGATGAGCGCTGCGCACGGCGCGGGTCCGCAGGCGGCCAGTCTGATGGCGGACAAAGGAGTTGAGGTGCTAATCACCGGGCACTGCGGTCCGAACGCGTTCAGGGCGTTGAGTGCGGCTGGGATCAAGGTTGTAACCGGTGCGAGCGGGACCGTGGCGGAGGCGCTCGAGAAGTTCAAGAGCGGGGAGCTCACGCCAGCTGCGAGGTCGGACGTGGGTGGGCATTGGTAGGGGGAGTTCCCCCGTGCCGGCGGGCGAGGTCTTTAGCCTGGGAAACAGGAGAAAAGAAGAAAGGGCAAAAGTGAGAGGAGGTGTGGTCTGAGTGCCGATTTACGAATACGAGTGTCAAGAGTGCAAGACGCGTTTTGAGTTTCTTCAGGGCATCAATGAGAGTGGCGATCAGGTCTCCTGCCCTGAATGCGGCGCCAAGGGACCTAAACGGCTGATGTCGATGTTTGGCTCGAACGTGAGCAGCTCATCGGGCGCCAGCTGCGCGCCCGGTGCTTTCACATGAGGAACAACTTAAAGGGCGGTTCGCCTGTTGACTTCGCCATAGTAGCCTATGGCTACGAAGGCTGAATTGGTGATTTGGTATTGAGGAGCGTTACGGACAAGGGGGCGAAAGGAAAGGAGATGAATGATGCCTGGTTTTGATGGAACAGGCCCGATGGGGCTTGGGCCTTTGACAGGTCGCGGAATGGGCTACTGCGCTGTGCCGTCTGGTCAGGCGCCTGCGGGTTTCCCCACTGGGACGGCCGGCTGGGGCTATCCTGTAGTCGTGCGGCCGCCGGTGCCGGCCTTTGGCTTTCGCCCTGGCCTGTATCCTGCTTGGCGAGGGGCTTTCCTTGGACGCGGCCGGCGGGCTTTCAGAGGCTTTGGCGGGCGAGGCCGAGGAGGCGGGCGCGGCCGACGATTTTGGTAAGCTAAGTTTTCGTAGTAGGAGATAAATTGAACGAATTGACGAGAAGAGAAAGGAGCAAGATATGCCTAGAGGAGACGGAACGGGCCCTGCGGGTATGGGCCCAATGACCGGTAGAGCGGCCGGCTACTGCGCTGGCTATGGCACGCCGGGATACATGAATCCCGTTGGCGGACGAGGCATGGGCTTTGGAGGCGGCTTCGGGAGAGGTCGGGGTTGGCGAAACCAGTTCTACGCGACCGGCTTGACGGGTTGGCAGCGCGCCGCAGCGGGCGTGCCCGCGGGGGGTGCGCCGGGTTACGGATATGCGCCACCGCCGGGCTATGCACCAACCCCTGAGCAGGAGACGGGTGCGCTCAAGGCCCAGGCTGAATACCTTGAGAAAAGCCTGAACGAGATTCGAAAGCGCATGGAAGAGCTTCAGAAGAGCAAGGCCGAGTAATCTGAATGCATTGAGGGCGCCCGGGCAGGTAACGCTATTCTGAACCGGACGCCCGTCTTTTGTTTGGATGATGGTTTGTGCTATGAAGATTGCGGGGCCATTGAGCGAATCACGCCGGATAGGTGGCCTCGAGAGATGAGATTGGAAAGGAGTAGATAATATGCCAAGAGGTGACGGAACGGGACCAACTGGACAGGGCCCGGGAACGGGTCGCGGCATGGGCGGTCGTGGAATGGGCGCGGGCGGCGGCGCTGGACGTGGGGGCGGCGGCAGAGGTGGTGGCGGCGGTTTCGCGGCAGGCCCTGGCGGGAACTGTGTCTGCCCCAGCTGCGGCGAGGTCGTGCCCCATCAGTTAGGAATGTCGTGTACGCAGATGAAGTGCCCTAAATGTGGGACAATGATGACGCGGCAAGTGTGAGGCGAGGGAGTTCAGCATGACGTCCGGAACGGATGCTGCCACAAGTGGTGGACAGGAAGAGTTCGTGTTCCGGCCGATTGGCTACGTCCATTCTAGCTATGTCGATCCAGCCAAGACGCCGATCCAGCCGCTATATGCCCAGGGCTCACAGGCAAGAGTGGTTATCCTGCCAGAATATGAGGAGGGGCTGGATGACCTGGACGGATTCTCGCATATCTTCATTCTATTCATCTTTCATAAAGCAGGACCTGCGGCCCTGAAGGTTAAGCCCTATCTTGAGAGTGTCAAAAGGGGCGTATTTGCCGCAAGATCGCCTAGAAGGCCCAACCTGATCGGCCTAAGTCTGGTTCGACTGGTCAAGCGCGAGAAAAATGTGCTATTTGTCGAGGACGTGGATATTCTCGACGGGAGTCCCGTCGTGGACATTAAGCCGTTTATTCCTCGATTTGACACCCGATCGGACGCGCTCTCAGGATGGCAAGAGAAGATTTCGGACATAGATGCAGAAGAGATTGGTTCGCGAAGGAGCAAGGAGCCGTGCGAGTAGGTAAATGGGAATGACGGTTCTCGCCCCGCTGGTCATCTTCTGCATCGCGTTCGTTTTCTCGATGCTTGGGATGGGCGGGTCGCAGCTCTACATCCCTGTGTTGTTCTGGATGGGAATGGATTTCAAGACCGAGGCGATACCATTGGCGCTACTATTGAATGTCGTCAGCAGCTCTTCTGCCGCGATAACTTATGGGCGTAAGAAGATGATCGACTGGCGGACCGGTGTGCCCTTTGCGATTGCCTCAGTGGGCCTTGCCCCGGTCGGTGCTTGGCTCAACGTGAAGCTCCCAACTAGGCCGTTGATCGGGATTTTTGCGGCGTTCACAGCGACGGCAGCAATCCTAATGCTTTCCGGCTGGAGGCCGAAGCGAGGGGGATTGACCGCGCGTGGTCGTGTGGTCCTGGGGATATGCGGCGGGGCAGCGCTGGGCTTTCTGGCGGGCCTGCTCGGTCGCGGTGGCGGCTCCTTCGTCGTGCCGATGCTGTGCATTGCGGGGCTTGATCCCAAGATGGCCGCTGCGACCTCAGCATTCATTATCACGTGGTCGGCGGGGTCGAGCTTCTTTTCGCACGTTGCGCTGGCCGCAGCGCCCGATTGGGCAATATGGGTGCCTTGTATTGTTGGGGTGCTGATCGCCAGTCAGTGTGGTTCGAGGCTCATGGCTGCAAAACTTAAATCCCGCGGTATTAGGTTGATGTTTGGGATAGTCCTGCTCGCATTTGCTGCTACCCTGGCTATAAAAGATGTGATATTGCACTGATGAGAGTGGTGAAAGTATGCGAGTAGCAATAGCGAGCGGTAAGGGAGGCACCGGGAAGACAACGGTGGCCACTTGCCTCTCTGTTTTGCTCTCTCGCGCGGGCCAAGATGTCGCGTATCTGGACTGCGACGTTGAGGAGCCCAACGGACACATATTTCTTAAACCCACCATTCGTAGCCGTGAGACGATCTACTTGCCAGTGCCAGTGGTGGACCAGGACAAGTGCACGTTGTGTCGGAAGTGCGAGAAGATATGTCAATACAACGCAATCTTATGCATTGGTAATAAGACGCTGGTGTTTCAGGAACTCTGCCATGCGTGCGGAGGCTGTTACCTTGTCTGCCCAGCAAACGCTATCACCGAGGTGGACAGAGAGATTGGCGTGGTCGAGGAGGGCTTCGCGGGCGAAGTTCGGTTCGCCCACGGGAAGCTCAAGATCGGCGAGGCGCTCTCCCCTCCCCTTGTCAAGGGTGTCAAACGGCGAGCTCTTAGCAATGGCATCACGGTGCTGGACGCGCCGCCCGGCACGTCTTGTCCAGTTGTCGAGACGATAATGCACGCGGACCTGGTCGTTCTAGTGACTGAGCCCACGCCCTTCGGCCTCAACGACCTCAAGCTCGCGGTCGATATGACACGGCAGGTTGGTGCCGAGTTCGGGGTCATCATCAATCGCAGCGACATTGGGGACGACAAGACAAAAAAGTTCTGCCAGCAGCATAGAATAGAGCTGTTGGGCGAGATACCGGACGACAGAGACGTTGCGGTAGCCTATTCGCACGGCGAGCTGCCCATTGATGCCGTTAGTGGCTATTCGGATTACCTGCGCCCCCTCGTTGAGAAGGTATTGGGAGGTGAACGATGAAGGAGCTTGTCGTGGTCTCGGGCAAGGGGGGAACTGGCAAGACCAGCATCTTGGCCTCGTTCGCAGCACTGGCCAAAAACAGGGCTGTGGCCGCTGACTGCGATGTTGACGCCGCCGACCTACATCTCGTCCTTACGCCTCGTGTAATATCTCGCCACAAGTTTGTCGGTGCGCGTGAGGTTCGGATACTGCCGGGCCACTGCACGGCTTGCGGGAAGTGCGAGGAGATATGTAGGTTTGATGCGATATACTTCGATGGGCCTGGTAACGGTATTGTCCCAAAGACGTTCAGGATCGACCCGTTGGCGTGTGAGGGCTGCGGCGTATGTGCATACTTCTGTGCTGAAGACGCCATCGAATCGAAGGACGCACAGAGCGGCGAATGGTACATCTCCGAGACGAGGCATGGGCCAATGGTGCACGCTAAGCTCTTTGCGGCTCAGGAGAACAGCGGTAAGCTCGTCTCACTGGTTCGCAAGGAGGCGAAGGAGCTGGCAAAAAAGAGGGGTTTGGACTTGCTTCTGGTCGATGGCTCGCCCGGCATTGGCTGCCCGGTCATCGCCTCGGTTACGGGGGCTGATTTCGTGCTGATCGTTACTGAGCCGACCCTCTCGGGCAAGCATGATTTTGAGCGTGTTTTGGGCCTGACCAAACATTTCGGGACCAAGTCCGGCGTCTGCGTCAACAAGTTCGACCTCAACCCCGAGATGACGGAGGAGATCGAGGCGTTTGCGAGGGCAAACGGCGTGGAGGTCCTTCCGAGGGTCAGATACGATGCCGCGGTTACAAAGGCACAAGTTATGGGCGCCACGGTCGTGGAGTACACTGGCGGGGCTGTCGCACAGGAGATCAGGACGCTCTGGGGGCGAGTTACGTTGGCTATGGGGTGATTGGTTGACAGTTGGACCCCCAAGGCGGGACATCAGGGACGGCGCTTTCAAAGGGCGAAGAGGTCGGTAGGGGCGATTCACGAATCGCCCTTGATATGTCGATTCAATCAGGCTAGGGCGGCTCGTGAGCCGCCCCTACGATAAGGGGGCGCGAGGTAATGACGCCATTCGATTTTGATAATGTTGCGGGTCGATACGATGATTGGTATGGCGGTCCGGTTGGGCGAGTGTATGACCGTATCGAGAAGAGGGCCGTTGCCGAGGCGCTTGGGTCGAGTCCAAAGGGCCGGCGGATGCTTGAGATTGGCTGCGGCACCGGGCACTGGGCTGAGTTTTTCTCCGAGCTTGGCTTGGAGGTTTTTGGTGTTGATCTGTCTCTAGGGATGATGCGTGTGGCGCAATCAAAGGGGATTGTGCGCGCTAGGTTCGCCCTGGCGGACGCCTCGAGTCTGCCTTTTCCAAGCAGCAGTTTTGACGTCGGGTGCGCCATCACGACGCTTGAGTTTGTGTCCGATGCCAGTGTGGTGCTCGAGGAGCTTACCCGATGCGTAAGGCCCGGCGGAAGAATAGTCGTCGGCGTGCTCAATCGGGTCTCCTTGCTCGCCTGGCTCAGGCGTCGTCGCGGCTCGCCGGTCGTTCGTGAGTCGCGTTTGATGACCGCCGGCGAGCTGCTGCGGCTCCTCGCTGGCCTCGGGGATGCATCTGTGCTCTCGACTGCGTTTGTGCTGCCGTGGCGAGGCCTTCTTTGGCTGTCGAGGGTTCTAGATGCGGTGGGTCGTATTCTGCGGCTGCCGTTTGGGGATTTTCTGGTTGGAACTGTTAAGGTAGAGCGGTCTAGAGAGGTGAAAGAATGAAAAGCGGCGAAGGATGTGGACGTTCGGGGCAGGGCGGTTTCGCACGCCAGGGAACAGATGGCAAGATGAAAAGCGACCTCGACGACCGTCAGGAGATTGCTGGCCAACTCTCGCATATCGGGCATAAGATACTTGTTCTGTCTGGCAAGGGCGGTGTGGGGAAGAGCACGGTTGCTGCGAACCTCGCGCTTTTTCTGGGGGAGCAAGGCAATAAAGTGGGCCTTCTGGATATAGACATTCACGGGCCAAGTATCCCGAAGCTGCTCGGCCTTGAGAACGCGAGGGCCGAGGGCCTGGAACATAAGATTCTCCCCGTCTCAGTCGGCGAGCATCTGAAGGTCATGTCCATCGGTTTCTTGCTCGACAGGAGCGATACGGCTGTCATCTGGCGGGGGCCGATGAAATACGGCGTGATAAAGCAGTTTTTGAAGGACGTTCGGTGGGGCGATCTGGACTATTTGATCGTGGATTCGCCGCCTGGCACGGGCGATGAGCCGCTCTCAGTTGCCCAGCTGATTCAGGACGTTGACGGAGCAATCATCGTAACTACGCCTCAGGAGTTATCGCTGATCGATGTGCGGAAGTGCATCAATTTTTGCGAGAAGCTTCGTGTACCTGTAATTGGTGTGATTGAGAACATGAGCGGTTTCGTGTGTCCCAATTGTGGCGAGAGGGTGGACATTTTCAAGGCCGGCGGTGGGGCAAAGATGGCCCGTGAACTGCGTGTCCCATACCTGGGGAGCATACCCATCGATCCGGCGATCGTTGTCGCGTCGGACGCTGGCAGGCCGTTGGCAGGCGAGGGCGAGGGCCCGGGCGCGGCGGCGGCGTTCGCCCAGATTGCCAGGGGAGTTCTTGATTACAGACGGGAGAAGACCGCGGGCCTGCCAGGGTGGGCCGGCGGTGGTGCGGAGCTCACGGCCAAAACGCCTGACTCGATCTCAGCGACAGATCACAAGGAGGACCAGATGCGAGTAGCGATTCCCATTGTCGGTGGCAAGCTGTCACCGCATTTTGGACACTGCGAGCAGTTCGCAATTTTCGGTGTTGACGCAGCAAATAAGCAAATAACCGGCCCCGAAACGATCAGCTCGCCGGCTCACGAGCCGGGTCTTCTGCCCAAGTGGCTGAGCGAGCACGAGGTCAACGTCATCATCTCTGGTGGGATGGGTTCGCGGGCCAAGAGGCTCTTTGACGAGCAGAACATAGATGTGATTGTGGGCGTCTCGAGCGATGAGCCAAAGGCGCTGATCGAGGCCTATGCTGCGGGCGTGCTGACGTCCGGGGAGAATATCTGCGATCACTGACGTTGGGCCGGCGTTCTTTGGTTTGGCGGCCATTGTGAACGGAGAAGGAGTGAGTCAGATCTGGGGGGGGCAGAAGGCCGGATTCTTGTGGAGGAGGCCCCAATCCGCGGCACCAAGTCTGAATATGTAGCAACTTCCGAGAAGCTCCAGCAACTGAGGAGCCTGCTTGCCGGAATGCAGAGCGTTCTCGTTGCCTATTCTGGGGGAGCGGACAGCGCCTTTCTGCTGAAGGTGGCCTCTGACGTTCTGGGCAGCGCGGTAACTGCGGAGACGGCGACGGGCAAGATATATCCGCGGCACGAGCTTGAGCAGGCGAAGTTGCTGGCCCAGGAGCTCGGCGTCAGGCACGTTGTTTTCCCGGCGGATCAGATGACGGACGCAGAATTCGTGGCAAACGGGAAGGACCGGTGCTATCGCTGTGGGACGCTCGTCGGTGACCTGCTGCTCCGGGAGGCGGCAAAGGTGGGGGCAGCTGTCGTAGTGAACGGTGTGAACCAAGACGACGAGAGCGATTACCGTCCGGGGATGAGGGCGGCCAGGGAGCTTGGCATCCGAAGCCCGCTCAGGGAGGCGAGGCTTGGGAAGCGTGAGATCGTCGCCCTGTCCAAGGGATTCGGCCTTCCGACTTGGGACAAGCCGTCGAATTCGTGTCTGGCGACGCGTGTTCCGTTTGGGGAGAAGCTAACGGTGGAGCGACTTTCCAGGATAGAGGCGTGCGAGGAGTTCATGAGGGAGTTGGGTTTTAGCCAAGTCAGGGTGCGGGACCACGCGGACACAGCGAGAATCGAGGTTCCCAGTGCGGACCTCCCGCGGGTAGTTGAGAAAGAGATTGCGGCGGTGATAGTTGAGAGTTTCAAAGCGCTTGGCTACACGTTCGTAAGCTTGGACGTTGAGGGATACAGAACAGGCAGCATGAACGAGGTGCTCAAAGAAGGGGTTAGCCGTGGACAGAGAGAGTATTAGGGAGCTTCTTTCGGACGTTTCGGCGCACAAGACCACGCCCGGCGAGGCGTTTGAACGGCTGAAGTCTCTTCCTTACGAGGACCTGGGCTGGGCCAAAGTCGATACTCATAGAGCTCTGCGCAAGGGATTTGCCGAGGTGGTGCTCTGCACGGGCAAGACGAACGAGCAGATCGCCAAGATTGTGCAGACTCTTTCCTCTTATGGGGCGCCCATCCTGGCGACAAAAGCCAGCGACTCGGTGTTTGATGCGATCCGGAATGTCGAAAGCAGTGCAGTCTATTTCGAGACGGCGAGGGTGGTGCTGGTCGGTGAGCGGCGCAGTCCGGTGAATGATAATCTGATCTTGATCGTGAGCGCGGGCACGTCGGACCTACCGATAGCAGAGGAGGCGGCCGTAACCGCTGAGGCAATGGGCAACCGGGTGGACCGGCTGTACGACGTTGGTGTTGCGGGCCTTCATCGGCTTCTTGGGAGCAGGGAGAAGTTGACGTCTGCAAACGTTATCGTCGTCGTGGCCGGCATGGAGGGCGCCCTGCCAAGCATCGTTGGCGGGGTTGTGGATAGGCCGGTCATCGCGGTGCCGACTAGCGTGGGATACGGCGCAAGTTTCGGAGGTCTCTCGGCTTTGCTGGGGATGCTGAACTCGTGCGTGCCGGGCGTCTTGGTGGTGAACATTGACAACGGTTTTGGAGCTGGATATGCGGCCAGCGTGATAAACCGGATGGGAGAATAACGTGAGAATCGCATACTTCGATTGTTTCTCCGGGGCCAGCGGGGACATGTTTATCGGCTCTTTGCTGGATGCTGGCCTATCACTTGATCGGCTCGAGCAGGAGCTGCGCAAGCTCAAGGTCTCCGGGGTTGAGCTGAGCGCAGTGAAGGGCATGAAGGGGGCGTTGTCGGGCACGAAGTTCCGGGTTGATGCCGGGGAGGAGCACGTGCATCGACACCTGGGTGACATACTCAAGATTATCGACCAGAGCGAGCTGAGCGACGCTGTTAAGGCCAAGAGCAAGGCGGTCTTCGAGCAGGTCGCGAAGGTCGAGGGCGGCATTCATCAAAAAGATGCTGAAACGATTCATTTTCACGAGGTAGGAGCCCTTGATTCCATAGTTGACATCATTGGCTCCATTGCTGCGCTCGAGCTATTGGGCATCGAGAGGGCATATTGCTCCAGAGTTCACGTCGGAACTGGTTTCGTGAAGTGCCAGCATGGCGAGATTCCTGTCCCGGCGCCGGCGACCCTTGCGCTGCTCAAGGGGCTGCCAGTCTATTCGCGTGGGATCGAGGCGGAGCTTGTTACCCCGACCGGGGCAGCGCTTCTGCGGAATCTCTGCGTCGCTTTCGGGGCCATGCCGCCGATGAAGGTGAATGCCATTGGTTATGGGCTTGGCACGAGGGACCTTGAGATACCGAATATGTTGAGGGTCGTGATCGGCGATACGGACAGCGGTGAGTACGATCACGATCAGGTCGTCCTTCTAGAGACCAACATCGATGACATGAGCGCGGAGCTGCTGAGCGCCGCCTGCGAGGCGCTCTTTGGTGAGGGTGCCCTCGATGTGTTCGTAACGCCGACTGTGATGAAGAAGGGCCGGGCGGGGTTCATACTCAGCGTTCTCACGTCGCACGAGAAGCTGGATGATTGCCTCAGGGCGGTCTTTGTGCACACGAGCACGCTCGGAGTGCGAGTTGGCGAGGTGAATCGTAGGAAGCTTTTCAGAGAAAGCACTCTCGTTGACACCGAATATGGGCAGGTAACAGTTAAGATCGGCAGGACTTCAGACGAGATTATGAATGTGGCTCCGGACTATAAGTCGTGTCGAGATGCCGCCCTTCGAGCGCACGTGAGCCTGAAGGAAGTCTATGATGCTGCGACGTTGGCAGCGAGAGAGAGTCTGGGCAGCGCGAAAGAGCCTGGGCAGCGCGAGCTGATGAATGGGGGCATCTCATCGCGCTGCGAATAGCGCGATTGAACCGAACGAGTGCTCTGATTGACGCGTTGCTTCGCCAGGCCAGGTCTTATGGCGCGATGTCTGGGCGTTCCGACCGTCTGCTCGGAGCTTTTTTGGGGCGCCGCCGCTAAACGCAGTATTGAGTAGGCTTGCGTTGCGACCTCGCACCCTGCGTGGTCGTGATAATGTTTATGCAATTGCGAATCGATATTGAAAAAGGCAAGCTGGTAGGCTAGTCTGAGTGTGAGCATTATTGGAACGTCTTTTTGATCGAAAGTGAGTGTGTAGGATGGATGTCTATCTAGTTACTGGGGGCGCCGGTTTCATAGGGTCAAACATAGCCGAGCGCCTCGTGCGTCTGGGCAGGGCAGTGAGGGTGCTCGACAACTTCAGCACTGGGAAGCGAGAGAATCTCTCGGCTTTTGGGGACAGTATAGACGTGATCGAGGGTGATATCGCCGAGCTGTCCGTGTGCAAGAGGGCGGTCTTAGGGGTTAAGTATGTGCTGCATCAGGCCGCTCTTCCCTCGGTGCCTCGCTCAGTGAAGGACCCGATAGCTACAAACAATGCGAACGTTGTAGGAACGCTGAACATGCTTCAGGCTGCGAGAGAGGCGGGCGTGAAGCGATTCGACTTTCTGGACTTACGTTGGTAGGGGCGCTCTAGTGAAATTCCGCTATTACCTTTCTTGACGGACCGCGAGTTGACAATCCAAGTAGAGAGAGGTGGCTATGACTGAAACATCAGCGTGCTCTGGTCGTCTCCAACAGGATGGGACGAGTGCTGGAGGCCGCAAGAGTCTGTTGGCTTGGTTGTTCATCGCAGGCCTCGGGTTGGCGGCGGTAGGGTTGGTGACAGTAGTTACTTCAAAGTACGGACCTGGCCTTACCAGAGACTCCGTTCAATATATATCCGGAGCGGTCAGCCTCGTTTCTGGTAATGGCTTAACGAGCTATACTGGCGAGCCAATCACTTTGTGGCCGCCACTGTTCTCAGCCCTGCTCGCTTCCCTCGGACTCGCCGGCGTTGAACCCGTCAGCGCGGCCAGGTGTGTCAACGCGGCCGCTTTCGGGCTCATCGTTTCGCTCTCGGCGTGGCTGTTCCTAGGGCACGTGAGGTCGCGAGTCCTGGCGGTCACGGGCTCAGTGTCAGTGTTAGTTTCGGCGCCCCTGGTGCGAGTTTGCAGCATAGCTCTGTCGGAGCCCATTTTCATCGTTCTCTGTATTGCGTTTTATATAATTGCACTGAGGTATATGAAATCGGGAGCTCCCTCCCTTCTCTTTTTATTGTCGGCGATTACGGCGTTAGGGTGTCTCCAGAGATACATTGGGCTGAGCCTGGTGTTGGCAGGTGTAGCCCTGATCCTTGTCCGAGGAGACACTGGCCTCTTGCCTACACTTAGGCGAGCATTTCTATTCGGGGGTATATCGACAGTCCCACTGGCTCTGTGGCTGCTGAGGAACCACTGGGTAAGCTCGACGCTCACTGGACCTCGCAGAGGCTTCGCTACCGAGCCGATGCAGACTCTCGGACATGCTTTGGTTACTATGGTTAGCATCCTCCGGGTGATAGGCGGGTGGTGTTCTCCTGCTACAGACATTTCGATCAAGTCAATCCGGTTTGGGATTGCGGCGCTCGGCGCGATTCTGGCGTTAAAGGCGTTTGCGAACATACGAAAGGTGGGTCGTATGCGGCAGCTCCTGCACCCATTGGCGGTCTTCTGGGCTGCATATATGATGGCCCTCTTTTCTGCCAAGTTAGTCGACTCCTCACTGCGAGACCTCGAGAGGTTCATGTTACCTGTGTATGTGCCAACATTGCTAATCGGGTTTAAATTGGCTGACTCGCTACCCGGCCGGGAGAAACGCAGCTCGTGCGTGTTGAGAAGTCATCGCCTGGTGCTTGCCTTGTGCATGGTTTGGCTCGTGCTTGTTCCTGGGCGCAACCTCATAGAGCTCGTTTCGACCTGTGTTCAGTCCGGCGTGGAGGGCTATGGCACCACCGAGTGGAGGGAGTCCGCCTTGGTTGACTGGTTGCGAAGAAATCCTCTGAGCGGGAGGATTTACACCAATGCCCCCGAGGCCATGTACATACTTACAGGGATCAGAGCAGAAAAAGGCCCTTCCAATTCCGCGATAAACGACTCTGATGAACGTGCCAACGCCTCGGACACGAGCATTTATCTGCTTTGCTTCGCTCCCCGGGATCGGGCTGTTCCCTGCGATTTTGCTTACATAAGGCATTTGTTCGAGTTGAGACCCATTGTGACCCTGAGTGACGGAGTAGTATATCTCCTTTTGCGGCGCAGTCCGGAGGCTTCTGCGCGAGAACCCACAAACTAGAAATCAGGGACAGATGAACCCGCAATTCTCCGATCGGGATTTGACATTTGCGCAAGCCAGCAGTAAGATAGGTAGACACTGAGTTGTCGGGAGCGAGCATAAGCAGCCCCGTCCGAGGGTGGTGTAGTTGTGTTCTTGGCCGGTATCTTAAACCAACAGACATTGAGTGAGATGAGCATCTATCTAGTTACTGGAGGCGCCGGCTTTATAGGGTCAAACATAGCCGAGCGCCTCGTGCGGCTGGGCAGGACAGTGAGAGTGCTCGACAACTTCAGCACAGGGAAGCGAGAGAATCTCTCGGCTTTTTGGGACAGGATAGAAGTTCTCGAGGGTGATATCGCCGACCTGTCCATGTGCAAGAGGGCGGTCTTGGGGGTTAAGTATGTGCTGCATCAGGCCGCTCTTCCTTCGGTGCCTCGCTCAGTGAAGGACCCGATAGCTACAAACAATGCGAACGTTGTAGGAACGCTGAACATGCTTCAGGTTGCGAGAGAGGCGGGCGTGAAGCGTTTTGTGTATGCGTCATCCTCGTCTGTCTATGGTGATTCTGAGGTGCTGCCGAAGCTGGAGACGATGGCTCCTGCGCCTCTTTCGCCCTACGCAGTCTCGAAGCTGGCAGGTGAATACTATTGCCGGGTCTTCTTCCAGCTTTTCGGACTTGAGACTGTCTCATTGCGTTACTTCAACGTCTTCGGGCCACGGCAGGACCCAACTTCACACTACGCAGCCGTTGTTCCTAAGTTCGTAGCGGCACTCCTGCAAGGGGAGGCGCCGCAGATATACGGCGACGGGGAACAGACCCGGGACTTCACTTTTGTTGAGAACGTTGTGGATGCCAACCTCGCCGGAACCGAAGCGCCCAACTGCGCCGGCAGTGTCTTCAATATCGCCTGTGGCACGAGGATCACGGTAAACCGTCTTGCCGAGCTGCTGGGTGAATACATAGGCGTTCGGGTTCCGGCGGTGCACATTGACCGGCGTCCTGGGGACGTGATGCACTCGCTTGCCGACATCGGGGCAGCTCGGGATGGGCTCGGCTACGAGGCCCGAATAGGCGTCGAGGACGGTTTGAGGACATATTGTAAGCGTGTTCTTGATGGGGGGGAGACACAAATAGCGGCCAGGAGAGATAGATGATGCTTGTGGGACCTGAAGATAGGGGACTTTTCTTGATCGCTGGTCCGTGCGTGGTGGAGTCGGCTGATCATGCCGTCATGGTGGCCGAGATGATTCAGGAGGCGTTGGAGCCGCTGGGCGTTGATTTTGTCTTCAAGTCGAGTTTCGACAAGGCGAATCGGACGTCGATCGGCTCGTTCAGGGGGATCGGGATGGAGAAGGGGCTCGAGGCGTTGCAGACCGTCAAAGATCGGCTTGGGTTGAAGGTTCTGACGGACGTGCACGAGACGGCGCAGGTTTCTACCGTTGCCCAGGTGGTGGATATTCTTCAGATTCCTGCATTTCTGTGTAGGCAGACTGACCTGCTGGTCGAGGCAGGACGGTCTGGGCTGCCCGTCAACATCAAGAAGGGGCAGTTCATGTCGCCCGGGGACATGCGCTTCAGCGTGGCGAAAGTGAAGAGCACAGGGAATGACAAGGTTTTCTTGACTGAGCGGGGCACTACGTTGGGCTATGGGAACCTCGTGGTGGATATGCGTAGCATCCTGATCATGAAGGCCATAGGCGTGCCCGTCGTTTTCGACGCGACGCACTCGGTTCAGCTTCCCGGGGCGGCAGGCGGATCATCAGGCGGTGCGAGGGAGTTTGTGGAGCCGCTGGCGTTCGCTGCCGTTGGTGCGGGCTGCGACGGGCTGTTCTTCGAGGTTCACAACGATCCTGATAAGGCGCCTTGTGATGGGCCAAATATGATAACGCCGATGGCGTTCCGCCGGATTGTCGGGACTTGCCTGAGGATAAGAGAGGCCATGAGGCGGTCCATGACGGAGGGCGTTTGGGATGGTTGACCTTGGCGAGAAGGTATTAACTAGTTCGGTGGGCGAGGCGAGGCGGCTTCTGAGGGAGGAGGCAGAGGCAGTTCTGAGGCTTGCCGACAGGATCGATGAGGATTTTGTGGCGGCGCTTCAGATTCTGTTGAATAGCAGGGGCACGGTCTTTGTCTCGGGCCTGGGCAAATCAGGGCTTATAGGGAGAAAGATAGCGGCCACCTTTTCCAGCACCGGGACGCCGGCTTACTTCATTCATCCAGTCGAATCCCTACATGGTGACATTGGATTGATAAGTCCTGGCGACGCGATGATCGCCATCTCTCACGGCGGCAGCAACGAGGAGCTATTGAGGCCGGTAAGGATACTTGTGCAGCGCGACGTAAAGATAATCGCGATGACCAGCAAACCAAGCTCGCCGCTTGCTGAGCTTGCGGACGTCACTCTGGATATCGGGGTCAAGAAGGAGGCGTGTCCGCTGGGGCTCGCACCTACGACGAGCACGACCGCGACGCTTGCGATGGGAGACGCCCTTGCGGCGGCACTCATTGTTGCCAAAGGTATCAAGCGTGAGGATTTCGCACTGTCTCATCCCGCTGGCGCCCTGGGCAGGAGGCTTCTCATGAAAGTTCGGGAAGTAATGCATCCTAAGGATGTGGTCGGGCTTGTCTCTCCGAACACAACCATCAGGCAAACGGTCGCTGAGATGACAAAGATGCCGCTTGGCGCCGTGTGTGTGGTTGATGAAGCGGATAATCTGCTGGGTATCGTAACGGATGGCGATGTGCGCCGAATCCTCCTGAAGGAACACATTGAGAAGTTCATTGACGAGCCAGTGTCCAATGTGATGACGAGGAACCCCACCAAGGTTCATGAAAGTGAGATGGCCTCCCATGCTCTGGCGCTCATGGAGGACCGTCCGAGCCAGATATCGGTTCTCCCTGTTGTTGGGGATGAATCTGACGAGTTCAAGGGGCTGATTCGACTGCACGATCTGATACAGCTGGGCATGAGATAGTCGCAGTTGGGGATTGCGGATTGATGCAGGAGATTCATGGTCCACGAAGTTCACGAAGACACACCAAGAAGAACACCTTCGTGTTCTTGGTGGATAACTCCTTCTTGTGGGAAAACTGGGAGATGACGAGATGAGAGCAATCAAAGCGAGGTATGATGCAGGAGATTCATGGTCCACGAAGTTCACGAAGACACACTAAGAAGAACACCTTCGTGTTCCTTCGTGTTCTTGGTGGATAACTCCTTCTTGTGGGAAAACTGGGAGATGACGAGATGAGAGCAATCAAAGCGAGGTATGATGGGAGAGTATTCGTGCCGGAGGAAGAGGTTGACCTGGCCCCCGGCGCGCAGGCCGTCCTAACCGTTGACGAGGCGAAACAAGATAGGACTAAATGGAGGCCGCCGGAGGGTGCTGAAAAAAGGCGCATCAAGAAGCAACTTCAGGATCACTTCGATCGGCATTTTCCTGAACTGAACCTGAAAGCTGAGGGCTGGTTAGTAGATCTTGTCGGCGTCCTGCCTCCAATGACGGACGAGGAGATCAAGGAGATGTATTACATGCACTTCCTGGAGACGGACGAATGATAAGGCTTATGGTCGATACGAATGTGCCTCTTGATGTGGCGCTACAAAGACCACAATGGGAGAACAGCGACTCCGTTCTGGCCTTTTGCGAAGCAGGCATTTGTGAGGGTTGGATGGTCGCCAACTCATTCCCCACAATTGAATACGTCACCGCCAAGAGTGTGAATAAGGCAACGGCAATGGCTGTTTTGAGGGAACTGTATGCAAGGGTCTCAATAATACCTCTGCGCACATCCCTCATCTCCGAGGCGCTGGCTAAGTATCCCGACAACTTCGAGGACGGCCTCCAAATGGCGGCCGCTCGGCAGTTCAACCTCGACTACATCGTGACGCGCAACGTCCGGCATTTCGAGCGTTCTCCTGTGCCGGCCGTAACGCCGGACGAGTTTATTGAAATCTTCAAGAAGGACCGCGGCAGAAAGAACGTTCCGTTCGTGGACCTATCCGCGCAGCTGCACGAGATATACAATGATATAGACGATGAACTGACCGAGGTGATCCAGTCCTGTGCGTTCATTCTGGGCCCGGCTGTGACCAAGTTCGAGCAGCAGTTCGCTGATTTCTGCGAGGCGAAGCACTGCGTCGGTGTGAGCAGCGGGACGGCGGCGCTTCATCTTGCGCTCCTGGCGCTTGGCATTGGCAAAGGGGACGAGGTCATAACTGTTCCGAACACATTCGCGGCAACGTGCGAGGCGATAATCTATACGGGGGCAAGGCCGGTCTTCGTTGACGTCGATGAGCGGACGTTCAACATAGACGTCTTCAAGATTGACGCGGCCATAACGCCTCGAACGCGGGCAATCATCCCTGTCCATCTCTACGGCCAGCCGGCGGACATGGACCCGATTCTTCACATCGCGCAAGAGCACAACCTAAAGGTTATAGAGGACGCCTGTCAGGCGCACGGAGCGCGCTACAAAGGCAAGCGAGTTGGCGCGATCGGCGACGTTGGCTGCTTCAGCTTCTACCCCAGCAAGAATCTTGGCGCTTATGGGGACGGCGGTGCGGTCGTTACGAACGATCCTCACGTTAGCGAGAGGGTGAGAATGCTTCGTGACCACGGCACCACCGACAAGTATCACCACGCTGTTGTTGGCTACAACTGCCGGCTCTCCTCGATGCAGGCTGCGGTGCTAAGCGCAAAGCTCAAGCGCCTCGATAAGAACAACGAGATGAGGCGTGAGAAAGCAGGCTTATATGGCGAAGCTTTGGGGAAACTTGACGTTATCATTCCTTTTGAGCCAGAATACAGCGAAAGCGTCTATCACCTATACGTAATCAGGGCGAGCAAGAGGGACAGATTGCGCGAGCATTTGACATCGCACGGCATCTCGGCGGGGCTTCATTACCCTGTTCCGCTTCATTTACAGGGAGCTTTCGCCCACTTGGGCTACAAGCAGGGCGACTTCCCAGTGGCCGAGAAGCTCGCCGCTGAGATACTGAGCCTGCCGATGTTCCCCGAGCTTGAGGCTGATGCGATTGAACGCTGCGCGCAGATAATCGGGCGCTTCTGCTCTAACAAGGTTCAGGATAGCGGCAGATGCTAAAGAAATTACTCGTCGCTCTCAGGTTGATGTGGCAGCATCGCCTGGTGACGGCCGAGTTCGTCGCCGCGGGCACCGCCAGGTCCGCCCTTCAGGTCGGCTACCTGTGGATGGTCAAGACTTTCTTAGAGGGTATCTTTAAGTCCCTGGGAACTGAGAGTGGCTCGCAAGGGACAGGAATGCTCTGGGGCGCAGCGGCGCTCATCTTCGCATGTTGGATGGGCCGCAGCATCGCGGACTACTTCTCCAAGGTGCTTCAGACTGAGCTCGGGCGGAGAATCGAGCTCAATCTGCGCCTCAAGATAGTGCAGCACATGCTGAAGCTCTCGCTGAGCTTCTTCGACAAGCACACCAGAGGCGACATCATCAGGGCCAGCAGCGGCGACGTAACCGCACTTCGGATGCTGGTTGACACTACCTGCTCGATAATCACCGCTCTGCTCGCCGCGGGCGGCCTCCTGATCGCGGCCGCCAAGATGAACGCGAATCTGGCGCTGTGGGGACTTGTCGCGCTCCCGCTGGCTCTGTATCCAATGATGTACATCGGCACAAGGCTGCTCGAGGCGTCAAGAAAGGCGCGCTTCCACGGTGTGCAGATAATGAACCTCCTGATGCAGATACTCGCGGGCATTAGGATCGTCAAGGCGTTTCGCGGCGAGGAAAGGGAGGCGCAGGCCTGCCAGAACTCCGCAATTGAGTGGTTCAAACAGATGATGAGGATGGTCCGCACCCGGTCGCTGTCCGGCGTCATCTTTGACAGCCTCGCCGGTTTCGGGGTCGTGTTTGTCATCGTGTTTGGCGGCATGAAGATGCTCGAGGGGACTATCGACTGGCCAACGCTGATCGCATTTATCCTGATCCTAAACCAGCTCTTTGGCCCCATACGAAACATCCTGCACGCATACACCATGGTCAAAACCCAGACCGTAAGCCTCGACCGGGTCGATGAAATGCTAGCGACCGAGCCGGAGATCAAGGACGGCAAGGACGCCCTGCCGCTCAAGACGTCGCCTCACGAGATCAAGTTCGATGACGTCTCTTATTCCTACGATACTGCGATGGTGCTCAAGGACGTCAACCTCAAAATCCGAGCCGGCGAGACGATCGGCGTTGTGGGCGCCTCGGGCGTCGGCAAGACGACATTATTAAACCTCGCCGTCCGATTCTACGACCCTAGAAAAGGAAGCGTTCTTTTCGACAATACAGACATAAGAAAGATAAGGCTTGCGGACCTGATGGATAGCATCGCAATTGTTACGCAGGAGCCCTTTCTGTTTAACGTGTCAATCCTCGAGAACATCCGATACGGAAAGCCGAACGCCACCGAACGTGAGGTTATCGAGGCGGCAAGGGCGGCGAACATCCACGACGACATAATAAGCTGGCCGGGTAAGTATGAGACGGTGATCGGGCCGGGAGGAACGAGCGTGTCGGTCGGCCAGAAGCAGAGAATAAACATCGCCAGGGCCGTCCTGAAGAACGCCCCGATACTCCTTTTGGACGAGGCGACAAGCGCCCTCGATTCAATCACAGAAACGCTTGTGCAGGAGGCGCTGGACAAGCTCATGGAGAGCAGAACTACGCTCGTCGTCGCGCATCGCCTCTCCACCCTCCGCAAGGCCGACAAGATCGCGGTTCTTGCCGACGGCACCGTCGAGGCCTTCGCCCCGCACGACGAACTACTAGGGATCAGCGACACATATAAGAAGCTGTGGAAGGCACAGCAGCGGCAAGATGGACCACAATTAGCATGACCAGAAAACGGTTAAGCATCTGCCTTGTTGCGGGTCCCACGGTAACATTCGCTGTCAGGAGAATAGAATATATTGTCAAGCATGACGTAGATCTCACTTTGTTTGCTGAATGCAAATGCCCGTATTTAGCAGAACAGAACATCTTGGAGAGCTGTGGGTGTCGCGTCGAGTACTTCCCAGGGAGGCTATCAAGATGGAAGCTGAGCATCAGACTGATTGCGCTCTTGCTCCAGAAGGTCTTAGCCCATCCAAGGCATACGCTCCGGCTCATTGTCGCGGTTAATCGTCGCCATGGGCCTCACCGGACGGTAACGAGCTTACCCAGCCTTCTGCCGTTCGTCGGCGAACGCTTCGACATCGTTAACCTCGAGGATGGCTGGGTGGCAAGCAAGTTCTTGGATCTTGTACTCTTTAAGGAGCATTTCCCTTTCAGAATCATAGCGAGCTTCGTAGGGAGCGACCTTTTCATCGATTCACTGCTTCATGAAGAGACATACAAGAATCTGCTGAGACACTGTGATGGATTCCGCTTCAAGTGTCGGGCGTTGCTGAGCCGGGCGAGAGAGCTTGGCCTGCCAGATGGGAAAGGCCGGGTCATTCCTGAGGGGACAGATGCTCACGTCTATCGGCCCAGCTTCCCGTTGCGGTCGGGCCCTAAGGCTGGACAGCAAGGGCAGCTAGCGCTCCTGAGCGTTGGGAACTTGGTTTGGCAAAAGGGCTATGAATATGCCCTGCAAGCTGTCCACGACTTGGTGCAAAGAGGCATGAAACTGCGCTATGACATCGTCGGTGACGGCGAACATAGACCAGCCATCGAGTATGCCGTGCGGCAAATGGGTTTGAGTGAGGTAGTCTACTTACACGGAAGGCTCGATAGAGACGAAATCCTTAAACTTTATGAGAAGACCGACATATACCTTCAGCCTAGTGTATCTGAGGGTTTCTGCAACGCGATACGGGAGGCGATGTGCTTCGAAATCCCCGTAATCTGCACAAGTGCTGGGGGATTGCCAGAGGTTGTGGAACATGAAATAACAGGCTTTATTGTGCCACCGCGCGATCCTGAAGCACTCGCGGAGAAGATCATGGTGTTGGCTGAAGACGAGGAATTGCGTGCTAAGATGGGTGCGCAAGGTAGGAAACGGGTGCTAGATGGGTTCACACTTGAGCAACAGGTTGCGAATTTGCTCAAGTTCTATGAGGATGCAGGTGAGAAGCCCTCAACACGCTGAAGAAGCGGAGTTCAATATGGATCGTCCCTCTGAAAGAATGCTCATCGTTAGCATAATCATTCCCGTCTATAACGATGAGAAGCATGTTGCCCGCGCGATCGAGAGCGCGCTGGCGCAGACGCTGAAGGAGGTTGAGGTAATTGTCGTTGATGATGGCTCGACCGACGGGACGCCGGATGTCCTCCGGAAGTATGAGGGACGCATTATACAGATAAGACAAGATAACCAGGGGTGTCCGGCCGCGCTCAACACTGGCATTGAGGCATCACAAGGACGCTATATCTGCTTCCTTGGTTCAGACGACACATTGATGCCAAAGAAAGCGGAACTTCAGGTGGCTGCCCTCGAAAGGAACCCGGACGCTGGATTGTGCTACAGTGGCTGGTTAGATATCGATCTCCGAGACGGACGGGTCCTCGCCGACCACAGTAATCCTAAGCCCGAAAGGGACCCCGCTTCAGACCTTTTCCCTCCGCACTTCTGTGCCTTCGCGGCTTTAATCCGTGCAGAGTGGCTTGAGAAAGTCCGGGGACTAGATGAGCACATGAGGTGCGTAGAAGACTCCGATCTCTGGTGGCGGCTCTGGGCGGCCGGCTGCCGTTTTGTCCGCGTTGAGGGTGCACTGGGGTGTTATACCATGCGAGCTGATAGTAAATCCAGGGATATAGCCGTGCATTCGTTGTACGCGATGTATGCCTATAAGAAGCATTTCGCCGCAATGGGACGAAAGGCGCCACGTGCACTTCGAGCTCGGAAGTTGAGCTATCTATGGACGATAACAGCAGGCTATCACCTTCACCAAAAGCAATACGCTCTCGCCGAGGAGGCTGTCCGCTGTGCCTTCAGGTATAACCGACAATTGCTTCGGGACGTCAGATTCTGGTACAATGTCCTCCTCGTCGGTACCTGTGAGCGCTTCCCCAGATCCGATGCCAGCAACGCCAGAAGGGACGAGATCTGTTCGCACAAGTGCGCCGAACTCGTGAGAACGATTCGTAGAGCGCTGACGAAGTTGCCCTATGATCGGAAAGCAGAGCTTTCGCGCCAGGAGATGTCAGCCCTTGCATACGTAATTTCGCGGTTTTCTGAGATCCGGAACAGAAGCTGGGTTGCTCGATGGTGGCTTCTGAAGTCACTGTTGTTCGGCCGAGGCAAGCTCCCAACCGGTGCGCACCGGAGGCCGGCAACAAAAATGTTGATCGGGGCCTCCCTTTCAGAATCCACAAGTTGGCTCTTGCACTTTTTTCGGCGCGGGTCAGGTCAGGTAACGGCAGCAGAATCCGACAGGATGTAGCGATGGATGAAACGTCAGGGCGCTGCGCACCGCTTGTCAGCATAATCATCGCCGTTTATAACAGCGAGCAGTATGTTGCCCGCGCGATAGAGAGCGCGTTGAACCAGACGATGAAAGAGGTGGAGGTGATCGTGGCTGATGACGGCTCGAGCGACGGGACGCCGGGTGTCCTGAGGCGCTACGAGGGCCAGATTAAGATCATCCGGCAGGAGAATAAGGGCCCGTCTGCCGCAAGGAACGCGGGGATCAAAGCCTCGCAAGGCAAGTATATATGCTTTCTCGATTCAGACGACTGGTTCCTGCCGCATAAATGCGAACTGCAGGCCCGGTATTTGGACAAGCATCCTGATGTTGGCCTTTGCTATGGACCCGGACGCCTCGTCAACGGCCAGACGCACGAGATGGTGAGTAATCTCTCGGCAAACGTGCTTGAGGGTCTCGCGTTGCGGTGCCCGTTCCTTGTCAATTGCCCTATGGTGAGGCGCGAATACCTCGAGAAAGTGGGCTACTTCGACGAAGAACTGAGGTGCTCGGAGGATTGGGACCTGTGGGTTAGGCTTTACACGGCCGGCTGCCGATTTGGGTCTTCTGGGCCTGGCGCGGTGGCAACATCTACACTCAGACAGGGCAGTCTGTCAAGGGATCCGGCCATTACGTTACGTAGTGGTATGCGAATGCTTGACAAGTACTTCGCGCAGCTGGGAGATCGAGCGCCGAAGTGGCTCGAACCTGCGGCAAGATCGCGCGCCTGGGTAACGGCCGGCGCCGGCTACCTGCGCCTCGGCAAGACAGCCGAGGCGCGCAAGGCGTTCTCGGAAGCCGTGGTCGCTGACGGTGAGGCTTTGACCAGGGCGCGAAACTGGGCGCTAATCCTGAGGCACCTCGACCCGAGCTTTCCTCATCACTACCCGGATGGCTTGCCAGACTACTGGAAGACGTGGGAGGAGGGAAGTTCCTTAGTGCGGGAAATCATCCCCAAAGAGCAGATCGGAGCAAGCGGGGTCGCGCGCGAGTTATCTGCTTTTGCTTACGCCCTATCGGGACTTGCTTTCTCTAGAGGGAGAAGCTGGCGAGCCCGGTGTTGGCTTGCACGGGCGGTGTTCATCAAGCCCTCCATGCTCTTGGACCGTTCGCTGGCCAGGTCAACTATGAAGAGGATCGTGGGCCCCGTCGCGACCCGCGCGGTGCAGAGGTTGCTGGCGGTTTTCAGGGTGGGGAGGCTGGCTTAGATGCATGTCATCCTCGTCTGGCGCGCCTTCACTTGGGGACCAAGCCGATCCGGGGTCACTAGCTACATTCAAAACATCGCAGGGGCTCTTTCGGGCATTGGGTGCCGGGTGACGATCGTGCGCGCGGGCCGGCAGCGCGAACAACAGGGCTGTCCGGACCAGGTGAGCGAGATACGGGTTGAGACGAGACCTATATGGGGCCTGAAGACCGCGCGTTATGGCCTATCGAGACTGGGACTGAGGAATCTCTCGCTGTGGTTGGGACTTCTAGCGTCGGAGGCGCCTCTCGAACGGTGGCTGAAGAACAAGAGCGAGGACGAGCCTTACGATATTGCAGTTTTCTGTGACACAACAGTTCCGGAGGGCTGGCTCTATTCGAAGCACGCAACAACGCCGTTTCTGCTAAGCCTCCGTGGCGGAAGCTACACGCGGGTTCGGTTCTCGCCGGAGCGCACTACGAGCTGGGAGCGAGCTTGGGCCCAGGCCAGGAACCGGGAGATGGCGAGGCGCTCGCCGTTCATCTACTGCCCGAGCAAAGCCTTGGCGCAAGCGGCGGAGGCGGAATTCGGGCTTCCCTCCGAAAGCATAAGTGTTATCCCAAACCCTGTGGACGTGGAGCTCTGGACGCCAGGGAGTGCCGGCTCTCCCAGAGACAACACAGCGCGCATTCTGTTTGTAGGCAGGTTTTCGCCCGAGAAAGGCCTAGATACGCTTTTGGACGCGATCCCGCTTGTTCTGCACGAAGTGAGGCATGGCCTGTGGTTCACTTTCGTCGGCGCAAATCCTAGTCACGCTTGTTCTCAGGCGTGCTGCTGTAGGATTCGCTCGCTCTTCAATGACCTCGGTGTGCCGGATAGGCTTGACCTACGAATGAGCCTCAGAAGGGAGGAGCTGCTCGGGGTCTATCGGGCCGCAAGCGTCTGCGTTGTGCCCTCCCTATGGGAGACGTGCAGCAACGTAATACTGGAGGCCATGGCTTGCGGGGTGCCGGTGGTTGCTACTCGAGCAGGAGGTACGCCTGAGATCATTGAGCACGGCAGGACCGGTTGGCTGGTGGAGCCAGGAAACCCCAAGCAGCTCGCCGAGGCCATCATACATGTGCTTAAGAACGCGCAGGAGGCGCGCGAGGTCGCGATGAGGGGGCGGGAACACGTGCTAAGGGAATACACCGTCGATAAGATAGCGAGGCAGACACTCGCGTTTTATGAGGAATGTATCTCTAGGTGGGGGAGCGGTGTGAGGACTCGAGCATGATCACGGTTGTTTTTCGGTATGATGACTATTCGACGGTCAGCAAGACGGATACCGAAGTAAGAATAATAGAAGTCTTCAAAAAGTATTCCATTTCATGCACATTTGGCGTAGTGCCTTATATGGTGGCCCGAGATCGCACGGATGCCGGACCCCAGGGACTCGTGCCTCTGTCTCCCTCCAAGGCAGAGATTCTGAAGAATGCAATTGAGTCCGGTGCTGTCGAGGTCGCACTACATGGATACTCACATCAGTCCATAGGCCTCGGTCCGGGGAACTCAGAGTTTCGCGGTCTAAAATACGAGGAGCAACTGGAGAGAATAAAGGATGGTAGGCGCTTGTTACAGAACATGGTTGGTATGCAGGTGGCTCTCTTCATCCCGCCTTGGAACACCTATGATCTCGATACCCTCAAAGCGCTCGAGGAACTTGGATTACGATGCATCTGCGCGAGTAACAAGTATGGCGTGGGCGCGTGCAGCTCAAGACTGAGATTCCTGCCCAAAACCTGCGGCCCACATCAGCTGCGTTCTGCCGTCAGGGCCGCCAGAAAGCTCTCAGATCCTGAATGTATTATTGTTGCGCTGTTCCACGAGTACGAGATCGAAGCACCCGGGGAACAAATGAAGCTCACCTTCGCCCAGCTCGAGCAAATACTAGCTTGGCTCAAGTCCCAGCGCGATATATCGATCCTCTCCACCTCACAAGCGCTGAATGCTTTCCCGCATTTGGGAGCCGAGCGCTTTCTCTCAAATAAACAGCACTTTTCCGGAGCGCGCCGGCGGCTAAGTCCGGGATTCTTCTCCGCTCTCTATCCGGAACATCTTTATCTCACCCTAAAGACCCTGAAAGGCTTGAGGTTCAAGACGAGTCTATACCTCAGCGTGTTCTACGTTGCCATCGCCCTCGCCTTTCTCTTTGTCTCCCTGGAGGTAATGCTTCATCTGCCGCTATCCACGGAGAAGGTATTGCCTTATTTCAGATATGGTACGATAGCCATCTTGGTGGCTGCATCGGCCTATGCCCTTCGTGACCATAGGCCGAGTTGGAAGGACGCGTGGGTTCTAGCAGCACTTCTGGGATTATCTGTTGGGTTCTGGGTAGCGCCCTAAGTGGTTGCTATTAAAGGTTCTTAGCATTATGTCGATAGGTTAGGGTACCTCTTATATTAGGTTCTAACTACAATCTAACAGTGCCGAGAAACCTGATGGGAAATCGCTCGCACCATGTCTGATTCGACCAAAGGCGGGGCCATCCTCCTTGTCCATTGGGGCAGTGAGGTTAGGACATATATTTACAGTGGGTTCGTGGAGAAACTCGCCAGGCACATGCCGGTAACGGTAGTGTCAAGGGTTACGGACGGCGAGTTCGCGCAGCACCTGCCTGAAGGGGTTCAGGTCCTTCAGCTCCCGGAGGTCAGGATTCCTCCTCTGTTTGCCCGGCTCCATGCGTTGGGCAACAGCGCTCACGGCAAATGGCGTGAGTCCCGAGGCCAGTTCGTGTCGAGCGAGTATTACGCATTCAAGCCCAAACCAGCTACCTTTGCTGGGAGGGCGAGGAGGCATCTCTCTCATCTCTTCTGTCACCCCGTGTGTATCCGCACTATTGATTCCGTGCTGCGCCAACTTGGGACAAGGCTCGCAAAGAACGCGCGACCAATAATAGACTTACTTGAGGAGTTGCAGCCGAAGGTTGTCCTCTCTCCTGACTATATGAACGTGACGACGATCGCCTTCGTCCTCGTTGCCCAGCACCTAGGCGTAAAGACAGTTGCCCTACCTCAGAACTGGAACAACATCTACAAATGTGCCCGGGTGTTCTTGGATTGTGATCGACAGCTGGTATGGAACGAGCGGATGAGAGATTTCGTCATCGAGGTCAATCCCCACTTGGAAGCTGAGAGGGTGATTCCCGTCGGCTCCCCACAGTTTGACTTTCACGCCAACAACATGCTAATCGTGCCTCGAGAAGAGTTCGCACATACCGTTGGCTTCAACGCAGCTCGACCTATAATCTGTTATTCGGCTGCCGCTCCCAAAACGGTTCTGCACGAGGCTCAGATTCTCCGGCAGTTCCTGGAGGCGATAAGCCACAACCCGCTGTTTGAGCAGCCTCAGGTCGTAGTTCGCCTGAACCCCATCGGTTCGGACCCGGAGTTTCTCGAATTGGCGAGAGAGTTCCCTGAATGTTACCTTTGTGAGCCGGGATGGGAGGTCCGAAGAGATGTTTCGTGGATATGTAGCAGCCTCGAAGATGTTAAGGTGTGGATGAACCTTATCTTCCATTCGGCTTTGAATATCAGTGTCCCTTCCACAGTGACCCTTGATTTTGCAGGGATGGACAGACCTGTCGTCAACGTCGCCTACGACCCGCCTGGAATCGACAGGCCACTTGTGTCTGTCTCCGATCTTTGGAAGCAGGATATTTACAGACCGATTGTTCAAGGCAAGGTCGTCGAAATCGCCTCTTCACCTAAAGAACTGACCGATCTTGTTGAATGTTTTCTCAGGGACCCCTCGAGGGGGAGGGAGAATAGAAACAGCTTCATCGCTGATGAATTCGCGAGTTGTTTTGGGAAAAGCGGGGATCGCATACTCTCGGAGATTCATGATGTTCTTCAAGAAAGATAATCTTGACGCATGCATCGACCTGATTCGAAAGCGACACAGGCAGATCTGCCGTGGATCACTGACTGACGATGTCAAGCCCTATGGGTTTTTGCCAGGATGGTTGGGGCAGGAGAGATGAATATTTGCTACTTATGTTCTGAATACCCAACGGTGTCATCTGCGGGACACGGCGGAGTTGGAACATCCGTGCAGATTCTGGCAAGGGGTCTGTGTGCGCGCGGCCACAAAGCCTTCGTAATGGGTATGGGGGCGCAAGACGGTGAGTGGACTGACATGGGGGTCAAGATAACGTATTTGAGGGCTTCACGGTTGCCAAAGCTATCAGCAGTAACGAATATCCTAAGAGCAAGAAGATTTCTGAAGAAGGTCATTTCAGGCAATTCAATTGATCTAATTGAGGCAACCGAGAGCAACGCCGCGTTTCTCCCGTTTGACGTGCCTAGACCCAAGGTGATCAAGCTTCGTGGGAGCCACCGTTTTCACACGTTCTACGGAGGTGTGAGGCCGCGCTGGTCGCGGGCTGCGCTTCAGGACTGGGCTCTGAGAAAGCCAGACGCGCTGGCAGCAATAAGCAGGTTTGTGCTTGAAGAGACGATCCGTCTGGCGAGATTGCGGCCCAAGCTAACACGCGTGATCCCCAACGCCGTCGATACCATTCTGTTCTGCCCTGGGGGTGCTTGCTGCGCTGAGCCAGACCTTATCGTCTTCGCAGGAACTCTGTATCAACTGAAAGGAATCGATAAACTCGTCGACGCAATGCCATTTGTTCTCAGGAAGAGACCGAACGCTAGACTGATTGTTGCGGGCCGAGAGCCGCTGCCGGGGCGAGGGATGTTTAGCCAGTCTGAGCTCGAGGCCAGAATGGACAAGTGGGTTCGACCGAGAGTAGAGTTTACTGGCTTCTTCCCACACGATCGCCTGAGGGACTTATTCGTAAGGGCAGCAGTTTGCGTGTTCCCTTCCATTATGGAGACCTTCGGCAACGTTGTGATTGAGGCGATGGCCTGCGGCAAAGCGGTCGTGGCGAGCAGGACGGGACCCGGTCCAGAGATCATCGAGGACGGCGTAAGCGGCCTATTGTGCGACCCCTATGATCCGGCCGACATCGCCAACAAGATTCTCGAGGTTCTGGACAATCCAGACCTTGCGGAGCGACTCGGCCAGAATGCGAGAAAGAGGGTTTTAGAGAATTTCTCCGCGGACATCATCGTCCAGAAAAACATCGCGTTCTACGAAGAGTGCATTGAGCGCTTCAAGAGAAGCGAGACCGACCGGCAGCGGATGTTCTTCAGGAGATGCTTTCGATGAGGCTATTGGCGACGACGCACGTTCCGCATTGGCAGGCTGGAAACCGGGTTATGAGCTCCGGCTATTTCGTGCGCGATCTTAGGATATTTGGCGATTTCTTTGACGAAGTTCACATCTGCGCGCCGGTGTCGAAAGAGCCGCCGCCGGATGACATCACCGCTTACAGTGTCGGGTATAGTCTAACGGATTGCCCAGTCGTCCGCGGGTCAGACCTCTGGTCGAGGCTGCGGCGAGTTTGGGGAATGCCAGGAAATGTTTTGCGAATCCTGCGCGCGATGCGAGGTTGTGACGCAATACACATCCGCGGGCCAGAGAATATGGGTATCTTCGGCGCGATTGCATTGTGGTTCACCAAGAAGCCGCGATGCGCAAAGTACGCGGGCCAGTGGGAGGGCTATGAGGGCGAGCCGGTCGCGAACAGGATTCAGCGATGGCTATTGTCGAGAAGAGGCTTCGGCGGGCCGGTGACTGTCAACGCCGCCTGGGAGGGGAATCGGGGCCACATCTATTCGGTGTTCAACAGCAGCATCAATCGCTCTGATCTCGATCGAACGGCCGAGATTGCGGCATCAAAGAGACTGTCAAGCCCCATGCGCTATCTATTCGTGGGACGGCTGAGCGATATGAAGGCGCTCAACGTCCTCATGCAGGCCCTTGCCAGGATAGACCTTAGCCCTAGGCCCGCGCTTTTCATCGTCGGCGACGGGCCTTTGAGGCAGGAGACTGAGCGGCTGGTTTCAGAGTTACGTTTGGATTCACAGGTCGTTTTTCACGGGTGGCTGCCGCCGGCTGAACTGCGCAAGCATTATGAACAGTCCCACGTCCTTGTCCTACCTTCACTATACGGTGAGGGTTGGCCAAAAGTAATTAACGAGGCAATGCTTTACGGACTCCCATGTATCTCAACATCAATAAGTTCTATCCCAAAAATCCTTGGGGACAATGAAAGAGGATTATTGGTCAAGCCGCGGGACGTTGATGCTCTGACTGACGCAATGACGCGCCTCGCCTCGGACGAGGAGCTTTACGCCAGGCTGTCCCGCGCGGGCAGAAAATGGGTAGAGAATAAGACTCGCGAGGACCTGATGATTTGGATCAAGAAGATTCTCGAGGAGTCGTGGGGGCTGGAACTCAAGAAATTGGACTGGATGTAGAATGAGGATGCGTGAGACTGCCATGAGCGATAACACAGCGAAGATCAAGGTGATGCACCTCGTCGGAACGCTGGCGCTCGGGGGCATCGAACGGCTCGTGACAGATATGTGCCGTGTGCTGGCGAATAAGGGCAGATACGATCTGTCGGTATGTTGTGCTCTTGAAAGAGCCGGGCCTTTTCTGGAAGACATTCTCAAGCTGGGAGTTCCTGTGCATGAATGCTCAATCAGAAAACGAGGCCTTGTTGGTTTCACAAGAGATTTCAAGCATCTATTGAACACGGTTCGACCCGATATTCTGCACAGTCAGGTGAACTGGTCGGTGCTTTGGCAAATAATGGCGGCCAAGCGCGCACATGTCCCGTCGATTATGATGACACAGCAGAATACTTTTGCGCCCAATGCCCTTCAAAGAGCTCGCCAGAGGGCCTATGAGATTGTATGCAGACCATACATCGATATTAGAACGGCCGTCTCGGACTCTGTGGCCGCGAACATGGCATCCAATCTCTGGCGCAGGAGGAAAGATATCCTCGTGATTCCCAACGGGGTTGACCTCTCAGTCTTCAATGACGGCAAGATTCAAAGTGCCGAGGCGAAGAGACTGATTGGTTTTGGAAAAACGCGGATCGTGGGAACCGTGGGGAGCCTCTCTAGACAAAAGGGCCATAAGTATCTTGTCGAGGCGGCTCGCCTGGTTATTGATGCAGGCATTGATTGCCGTTTCGTTGTTGTTGGCAATGGTTCACTGAGGGAGCCTCTCGAAGAGCAGGTTAAAGGGCTAGGGCTGACTGACAATTTTGTATTTCTTGGGGCTCGTCGAGACATACCTCGCGTGCTTCGAGCGATG
>Ga0307378_10002126_pt1 | contig 30990 bp, 27 predicted proteins | sample UN1MG_FD_202238 | JGI IMG/M metagenome (GOLD analysis project Ga0307378, IMG submission 202238) | Soil microbial communities from Risofladan, Vaasa, Finland - UN-1 | ecosystem: Environmental > Terrestrial > Soil > Coastal area > Acid sulfate soil | place: Finland: Risofladan, Vaasa | collected... | reverse complement strand
AAAGTAATAAAACTATTGCTATTAAAACAGAAACTAAAATTATTCCAAGAGTAATTTCTTCAATAGGGCCGAAAAATCCATCTAATGATTTAATTAATTGATATAGAACAACAGATAATATTACAAAAGAAAAAATAATAAGAGCAAATTTTAATGAGAAAAAGTAAGTTAATTTTTTAGACGGTTTATTATTGTTCAAGTTCTCTAAAACCTTTGGGATTTTTTTTCAATTTTGATTCTTTTTAATTTTAAAAATGGGACCATAAAAGATACATTGTTTGCATAATCTAAAAATTCATCTCCATATTTAGCTTTTAAGGCATAATCTTCAATCTTAGCCAAAACAATATACGCTAATACTTCACCAATCCAAATTAAAAATATAAGAACATATCCATCAATATTTAAATCAAAATTGAAAATAGGGCTGGTTTGGAAAATTATTAAAGTCATACCAAGAGTCATAATGATTAAAGCGATATATTGAGGGTGTCTTACGTATCTATATGGTCCAGTTCGAATTAATTGCTTTCTGTGTTTTAATTGATATATTAGAGTAAATATGTAAAACATAAACCCAAACAACATAATATAAATCTCATAAGTTCTAAATAAGAACACAATATCATATACTAGAATTCCGGGGTTTTGAAAGAAAAAAGCTAAATAAGTAATTATTGGTACACTCATTATACCAAACCATATAGTAGTACAAGGTACATATTGGAAAATTGGGATTAAAATTGAAGAAATGTTCGTAGCAATCGAACTTATTTTATTTTTTATCTTATCTCCATTAAGTTTCATTCAAATTTACCTTTTAATTTTGAGTATTGTTTATAAAATAAGAAATAAATCTGTTTTTAAACGTTTAAGGTGCACTTATCGAACATTTTTAAAATTTTAAGTTGTAAATATTAATCAATAATGGCTTATGTGGAATTATTTACATATTAGGTTTTCAAACTTATAACTGATTATTTTGATTTTTTATTTTATATTTTCTCATGATGATAATGAGTATAATTGTAATTAGAAATAAAGTGAAGCTTCCGAGGATTTTTAAAAAAGAAATATTTGACTCTAATTTTATATAACCAATAAAAATCTCGATATAAGTAAAGGGTCCCAGTCCATTTTCAGAGGGATGTAGTGGCGTTTGGTCGAATATATAACTGGTTATAATAAACAATTCATCAATTTCAGAACCAAAAATATCCTCAGTAATTAATTCAGCTCCTTTATTATGTAGGTTTTGATATATATGCCATCCCAAATCATCATTAAAAGCAATAGATAAGCCTATTGTTTTATTTAATTCTTTTCGAATCTCAACTGTAATTTGATTAGAAGGAGATTGTAATTTATGCACATGAAATCCGTAATAGTAAAGCTTTACTTTATCATTAAGGGAAGATTCGCTAATAAGAGTATATTTAGTAACTCGAGCATCTAAGTTTTTAAAACCATAGAGGTTATTTTTAAATCCCAACTCATCTAGAGTCAATGTTGTAATCCAATTCAAATATAGTTCGTTGAATGTAATATTATTGCCTGCCTTTTTTAAAATATTTTCAATTCCATAAGCTCCGTCTGCAGGTTCCGTTATTAGATTTCGGATAATTTCAAGACCATAATGTTCAGCAAGATATAGTGCAAACAAATAGGCTCCTCCATAATCAACAGAATTTAACATATCCCAATATAAAAGAGAATCTTCGGGATGGGCAAGAAAGAAATTTGTTTGTGGACTAAGGTTGTTATATGGAGCTAAATAACCAGCATAGAATACAGAATATTCAGCTAAAGCTTCGAGAGTGAAATGAGGTTCATCCATTTCATTGTTAAACCAAATAAGATGATGAAACTCATGAGCAATTGTGGGTATCCATGTTTTATAATAGATATAGAACATCTCACACATGTTAGAATAATCTAAATCTAACTCATTTCTCTGACCATAATAACTGATAGGATTACGAGAAAGTAAGATTATGATTCTTGGATCACCATCTATATCCCCTAATGATCCGTTCGGATTTCCAGCTAAATTAGTGATTTGGGGATAAATTATATTGTCAAATTCATCGCAAATATCTTCTGTTTGTTTAAGCGCGGCATGTTCTCCTAATTCTGCTATACAATAATCTTGCATGTAGACATAGCATTTCTCTCCTATTGAAAGTAATGTTGCATTTATTTTATAATATGAAGAACTAGTGAAATCCCACATCCAGAAGGCTCGTTGATACACAACATTAGAGAGAGCTTTATTCAGAGTTGAATCGTAGATATTATTAGATGGTTGATAAAGAAAATTATTTTGAGGAATTTTATAATATTGAGAGATATCATAGTTTTCAGGGGATAGTTGTGGGTTTGCCTTTTTGGGTTTTTGGTTTATTTGAAAATTTTGAGTATATTCATTTCTCATAAAAATAAGATTTGAAAAGAATATCCCTATAACTAAAAAAAAGAGGAAACTAAAATTAACCAAAAAGTGTCTTTTAAAATGCAATTTAGTAGATTTTAAAGTCATATTTGATCCTTCAAACTATTTTCCTAATTTGTTTACTTGAAAGACATTTAGATTTTTAATATAATCTTTAAGGTGCACTTATCGAACAAAAATATGTTTATAGAGATTATTTAGATTCTTTCTAATTTTTTCACTATATTTTTAATGATTTGAAAGGTTTTTAGGTACACTTATTGCACAACCTTTCTTTTAAGCATTAATCTATAAATAACTGAAATGATTAAAATTAAACCTGATATACTAACAGTTATTATAACTGTTATTATAAAACTTGGATTTTGAGTTGGTGGTACATTTGAAAGTTCGAGGATTTCTAAACCATCATCTAAATCAGTTAAAAACACTATATTATTATCAATAAAGAGATTTCTTGTGTGCCCTCCATCATTAAATCCGCTTATCTTCCAAGGATTAGTAGGATCACTTATATTAACGATTTCAAGCCCATCATTATCATCTGATAGAAAAGCAAGATCATCTAAAATGAAAGCAAAGTATACATTACCTCCATTGTTGAATGATCCCAAAGTAATCGGAAGGATAGGATTACTAACATTCAAGATCTCTAAACCGTTTGAACTATAACACAAGTAAGCAATATTTTCTATGACCTTAACACTGTAAGCACCTTCCCCATTAAAACATCCACCGATTTCGGAAGGATTAAATGGATCTGAGATGTTAACTATTTCTAGACCTGCATGATATTCTGCTATATAAGCTAAGTCTCCTTTAATAAAAACCCCGTTAGGCGATCCACCATCATTGTATTCACCAATTTTATTTGGATGTCTAATATCGCTGCAGTTAATAATTTCAAGTCCATTTTCTTCACTCACTAAATAGACAAGATCTCCAACAGTAAAAACATCAAAAACATGTCCTCCATTATAGAAATCACTTATCTTAGTAGGATTTAATGGATTTGATACATTGACTATTTGCAAACCACTAAAATAGTTCGCTAAATAAGCGATTCCATTAATAACATCGATACTGTGAGTTACTCCGAGGTCAAGGTGCCCCAACTCGATTGGATTGCTAGGATCAGAAACATCAATAATTTGCAACCCTTCTTCATTTCCCCCGATATATGCTATATCATCGATTACAACAACATCCCAGGCAAATAAAGTGTCGAATTGCCCGATCTTTTGTGGATTTATATTTACATCAGCACATACTTTATCATCGTTTGATAAAACCATAAAAAATACTATAAAAATAAAGAGAAATTTCTTTGATGGAAGTTTCTTTGAATTCATTTTTCATCAATTATCTTTGAATGTTTAATTTAGTTTTTGACTACATAATTATAAAGATTTAAGGTGCACTTTTCGAACATTTTAAAAGTTCTAATATTGATTCAATATTAATCAAATATTTATTGAATAATATTATCATGCCAAAAGAGAAGGTTAAAGATATTGAGATATATTATGAGATCACTGGAGAGGGAGAAAATTTACTTCTTATCCATGGATTAGGATCAAGCACACGTGATTGGGAAGAACAAGTTCCAATTTTTTCTCAAAGGTATCAAGTTATTGCTATTGATCTTAGGGGTCATGGAAAAACAGATAAACCTAAAGGACCTTACAGCATGTCTATGTTTGCTGAAGATATCGCAGAATTACTAAAAAAGCTAGGAATAAAATTAACTCATGTGCTAGGAATTTCTTTAGGGGGTGGCATTGCATTTCAATTTGCTGTAGATTATCCTAAAATGGTAAAAAGTCTTATCATTGTAAATGCAGGAATAGAAATACCAGTAGATTCATTTAAGATGAAATTAGAAGCGTTAAAACGTACTTTTATAGTCAAATTAGTTGGAATGAAAAAAATGGGTAAAGTTCTTGCCCCTAGATTGTTTATAAAACCAGAACAAGAAGATTTACGAGAAAAATTAATAGAAAGATGGGCCGAAAATGATAAAAAAGCTTATATATCTGCAATGCGGGCATTAATCGGTTGGAGTGTTCGAGATCAACTTGATAAAATTACATTTCCAACACTTATTATCGGATCAGATGAGGATTATGCCCCTTCATCAATTAAAGAAGAATATACTGCCTTAATCCTTGATGCTAAATTTATAGAGATTAAGGATGCCAGACATGCTGTTCCAATGGAGAAGCCTAAGGAATTTAATGAACTTGTTATGAAATTTCTTATAGAACAATCTTAAATATTATATCTATGATTTTGGGTTTGTCAGTTTTTGTTATTCAAAAGGTTCATTACAAACCCAACACTTATTTTCTAATTTGCTAATTTTTTCAGCACAATTAATGCAATAAAGAGCCTTACATTCTGGGCAAATATAAATTATCCTCTCTACACTTTTTTTACAAACGAGGCATATCATTTTTTCCCTATGAAAGGTTATCTCTTCTTCAGTGATATCTTCTGGTCGCTTAGTCAACCTAAATAAGGATTCTTCAATTTTAACTCCTTTTTTTGGATTTTTTTCTTTAGGCATCTTAATTAACTAAAACTTTTTAGTTAAAAATGAAGAAGAAATTTATTAATTTTATTATTTTGATGTGTCTTTTTCATGAAATTTAAGAACGCCTGGTTCATCACCTTCTTTATATGGTGTTACAGGCTTATTTTTATCTATCGCTTCATTACAAACCCAACACACATTTTCTAAATCGCTTAATGCGTGAAAGCAATTAAGACAATAAAGAGTTTTACACTTAGGGCACATGTAATTTGCTCGTGACACATTTCCTTTACATACTAAGCAGATATTCCTTTCCTTATGAAAAGAAACCTCTTCTTCAGAGACTTTTACTCGTTTTTTGCGTCTTTCAGGTTCTTGCCGTAATCCTAAATATGCAAAGATAAAATTACTCATAGCACCAATTCTTACCAACACTAATATAATTCCTGAAGTTAAACTGTCGAGCATTCCAAATACAACCACAAATATGACTGATATTGATAGGAAGAAGAATTTTTTACGTATTACGCCTTCAGATTTAAAGGCTTTGTATAAATAACCGAATCCTGCAAATAAGAGAAGGAAAAGAAAATTAATTAATCCAAAAAAGCTTGAGAAACCAGCTGGATCGAGACCCGCTTTGTGAATGAAACCTGATTGTGGAGGTTCTATAAAAACTACAATTCCTAATGGATTTAAAATTGTTCCAAGTAGAGTAAATCCACTATATACCAAAAATGGTATAAAGACGTACCACTTCTTTTTAGGGACTAAAAATTCTGAAGCTATATAATAGATAAGAATCGCTGCGATGGGAGCAGGTATCCACATCAGGTATACATAAAAAATCTTATTTATACTGTTTTCTGTTAAAAGAACTGAAATAAATTCTATCACTATTGGAAGCCATGCTGTCGTAGCTAGCATAAAAGCTATGCTTAATATTGTTAATAATCTAATTCTTAGTTTTCTTGATTTATTTAAGAAAAAGAAACTAAAAATATAACCAAAAATTACTAAACTCATTGTTGAAAGTCCAATAAGCCAATCTTCGAAAGAAAATTCAACCATACTTGTCTCGCCTTTATTAGGATTATTAATTAATATATAAGATTTATGATGATAAAGTAGTAAGATAATATCTTATAAAAATCTTATATGTGTAAGACTTTAATTGAAATTATATATTTGCTGAATAGAAAGAATATTTTAATACATTATGTTTGAGTATTATATTCAAAAGATTTAATTTACTGCCCCAACTTTATTAGATATTATATTTAATTTAGAGATAAAGGAGTAAAATTATGAAAGTTATTGTAATTGGATCGGGTATAGGAGGTTTAATAGCTGCAGCTTATTTAGCTCGTGAGAACTATGAAGTTATTGTGTATGAACAGTTTTCTGAGATTGGTGGTGTAACTGCAACTATAACTCAAGATGGGTATTCATGGGATATTGGCCCACTTTTACTCGAAGGTCTCGCACCTCACGAGAAGCTAGCTAAAATTTTGTTGGAACTTGGAGTATATAATAAAATTGAAATTTTTAATGAGGATCGCGGTCAATCATTTCCCGATTTCCAAGTTTGGAAGCCAGAAGAATATAAAGGACCTTATTGGAGGCGTGATTACTTTAAGGAACTCTTTCCTGAAGAGAGTAAGGGTCTAGATAACTATTACAAATTCTATGATCGTATGATGGCTATTGCTTATCTTGGAAACCAAATACCTTTCGTTAAAGGATTAAAAGCTTTATTAATTAAGTTGAAACTTTTATTTAAATTTTTAAAAGTGAAGAAATTTAAAGATTGGAGCGCTGCTCAAATAACTGATTATTTCTTTAAAGAACAAAAGTTAAAAGCTGTTTATTTGGGGATTTTAGCAGATATGGTTGTGAAACCGAGTGAATTCTTTGGATTAGGAGTTCCATTTTTTAATGTGGAAACGGCTTTTGATAAACGTATACCAATAAAATTTCAAGGTGGTAAATTTCCAGTCTATCATTATATAAAAAATGGCTGTGGAGAACTAGTTAAAGCTTTAGCAGATTTTATTACAGAAAATGGGGGCAAAATTTACACAAATAGTAAAGTTCAAAAAATTGTAATTAAAAACAATAAGGTTGAGGGAGTTCAACTTGAAAACGGAGATATTATTGAAACTCATTTAGTTTTAGCAAGCGGAGGTATGTTTAATACATTCTATAACTTAGTAGGAAAAGAGTACTTATCTGAGGCTTTCATTAAAAAGATTGAAGGTATAACTTTAATGGAATCTGTTTTTATGGTTCATCTTGGTATAGATTTTGATCCTTCACGTTTTCAAAGAGCCGCGTTATGCTATTATTATCTTACTTATGATATTGAAGGGGCAATTAAAGAAATGAGAGAAGGTCATTATCATGAAGGTGCTGATGGATTTTTGATATATATTCCCTCTATGCACTCTCCCGAAATGGCACCCCCAGGAAAATATGCTGTTACGATTTACACGGTTGGGCCTCACAAGTTAAAAGAAGGAACATGGGAGGAAAAAAGGGAAGAATTTGCTGATAAGTTGATTATGGAGGCAGAGAAGATAATTCCCGGATTATATGAAGGATCTGAAACTAAGAAAATTATGACACCAGATGATTTTAAAAAGCGGATAAATGTATTGCGTCACTCTTTTGGAGGGACTGCTCCAGTTCTAGGACAAACTAATCCACCTCATAAAATCCCAATTGATGGTTTATGGTATATCGGTGCGTATAGTGAGTCTGGTGGCGGAGTTATGGGTGTTGCTGTCGGAGCTAGAAATGTAGTTAAAATGATAATAGAAAAAAGCTAAATTTATTCTCTTTTTTAAAAAAAGACTAATAGGTGAATTTTAAACGACAAAAGACAAAGTTAGAAATATTCTGGAAGTAGATCTAAAGGAAAAGTCATTTAAAGATAATTTATATAATGAAGATTGTATAAAAAAGTTCTTAGGCGGTCCTGGTTTTGCAATTGATTATTTATTGAAAGAAAAAGCTTATGAATATAACCCACTTAGCAATTATAATCCACTAATTTTTATGACGGGTCTTTTAACGGGTACGTCTTATCCGTGCTCTGGGTTTTATTCTGTGTCTGCACGGTCTCCTTTAACGAATATTTATGGAGAAGGATTATCTGGTGGGTTTTTTGCAGCAGAATTAAGAAAAACTCTAAATGGTATCATATTTAAAAATAAATCTGATTCTCCAGTTTACCTTATAATAGAGGAAGATCATTTTGAATTAAAAGATGCGTCCGAATTATGGGGATTAACAACAGATAAAACTATCCAAGAATTACAAAATAAATTAGGGAAGCAATTTAAAGTAGCTTGTATTGGACCTTCTGGAGAAAAGTTAGTAAGTTTAGCCTCAATAATGAATGATCATCATAGAGCAGTAGGAAGAACTGGTATGGGAGCAGTAATGGGATCAAAAAATCTAAAAGCGATTGCTGTAAAGAGTACTAAAAAAATTAAGTATTTTGATGAGAAAAAATATCACGAAATCTCGAGGTTAATCTTTAATGCTTTTAAAGAATCACCAATGGCAGAAATACTGCGAAATCTAGGGACAAATAATATCGATTACTTTGAAAGACTGTCTGATGTACCTCATAAAAATTGGACCTTGCATAAATGGAGAGGAGTAAATGAAATTTCAGGGGCAATTGTACTTGAAAAATTACACATAAGGAATAAACCATGTTTTATGTGTCCTTTTAGTTGTGGTAGAGAAATTGAAATAACCGAAGGACCATACAAGATTAAGAATGCTGCAGGTGCGGAATATGAAACTACAGCTGCATTTGGAGCTATGTGTTTACTTTCTGATGTTGAAGCTATTGCTTATTTAAATGATCTATGTAATAGATATGGGGTAGATACTATCTCAACTGGATGTATAGTATCATTTGCATTAGATTGTTATGAGAAGGGAATTTTATCTCAAGAAGATGTCGGATTTCCTTTAGAATGGGGGGATGCCGATGCGATTATTAAACTTACAGAATTAATTTGTAAGAAGGAAGGAATTGGGAAAATATTAAGTAATGGTTCTAGAAAAGCTTCTGAAATAATAGGTAAAGGTTCTGAAGAATTGCTATCTGAAGTTAAGGGTTTAGAGGCTCCAATGCATGACCCTCGTGCAATCTTTCCCCTTGGTTTACAATATGCTACATCCAATCGAGGTGCCTGCCATGCTAGGGGATATGCGAATGACCAATATTCTGGATTTACTGGGTTTAATGAAATTTTAAAAATAACAAAAGAAAAACGTATCCGAGATCGTACTATTGATGACCCTCAATTTGCTAGAGATATTGCTATTACTCAAAATTTATCTGAAATAGTTAATTCTTTAGGGATCTGCAAACAAACAATTACTTCCGGAACTCAAATTGTAGAAGGTCTATTTGACAAAATTCTAGATTCCATTTACTATTTAACTGGCACTAAGATTTCATTAAAGGAATTATTAAAAATTGGAGAGAGAATATTTAATTTAAAAAGAGTTTTTAATACCAAGTGTGGAATTACGAAAAAAGATGACAGAATTCCTCCACGATTGAAGTTTCCTTTAGAAAGGGGTATAACTAAGAATAAGGTACTTACAATTGATAATATGCTGGAAGAATATTATAAATTTAGAGGATGGGACGATAATGGTATCCCAACAATTAATAAATTAAAAGAACTAAATATTAATAATTATTAATTTAAGGATTGAAAATGGTTCAAATCTTTAGAATTCCTTGGGCTGCTTGGTATGGGGATGAGGATCTTGCTCTTGAATTTCCGGACACATGGGATGTTAAATTATTTAAAATGAAAGATGCTCCTGAAATTTCGAAAGAAGAAATTGAATCTGCTATTAATAATCCCATTGGAACTCAGACACTTAAAGAAATTGCACAAGGGAAGCAAAATGCTGTAATTGCTATTGAAGATATTTCAAGGCCCTCCTATTTAGAGGAAATATTAAATATTGTTTTAGATCAATTAAACGATGTTGGGATAGATGATGAGAAAATCACTCTAATTTATGCTCTTGGTTCTCACCGCCCCTTAGATAGAAGAGATTCCATCAAAAAAGTGGGTTTAAGTATTGTAGAAAGAGTAAATATTGAAAACCATCATCCTTATGAAAATTTAGTTTATGTAGGCGAATCTCATTTTGGAACCCCCATTTATTTAAACAAAACGTACCATAGTGCTAATGTGAAGATTGCCATAGGAACTGTAATACCCCATCCATTAGCAGGATTTGGTGGTGGAGCTAAGGTTATATTACCAGGTATATGTGGGATTCAGACTCTCGAGGAGAATCATAAAGCAGGTGTTAGAGGTATAGGAATTGGAGTTGGTATTGTATCTGAATTAAGAAAAGACATTGAAGATGTCTGTAAGAAGGTAGGATTAGATTTTTCTATAAATATTGTTTCTACAATGAATAGGGGGATAGCAGCAGTATATGCTGGAGATTTTATTGAAGCCCATAGAAAAGCTATAGAATCCGGAAAATTAGTATATTCTACTGATACACAATCTGATTTAAATTTAGATATAGGATTTTTTAATTTGTATCCTGAAGATACTGAATTATCTCAAGCAATTAAAGGATTTAATTTTATATTTAGTACTAAAGGATTGATAAACAGGAAGGGTGCAATAATCTTTTTAACAGCCGCAAGTGAGGGGAGAGGATTTCATTCATTGCAAGCAGAAACAGGTGCGAAATTATATAAAAATTGGGGGGATATGCTTTGGTTTAAAGGATTTATTAAGAATAAAAATTTTGGAATTTTTTCACCTAATATTAATAAAGCTGACGTCTTACATTTTTACCCTCCTAAAACAATTTTTATGAAGAATTTTAATGAAATAATAACAACATTAGAAGATATTTATGGGAAAACACCTAAAGTTGGTATTTTTCCATGTAGTATTCAATTACCAAAAAAAAATTTCATTACTAGATAGTTATTTATATGACCTTAATCTAAAGTTTTTATAAAAATTTTTAAATTTAAATGGGTTTAAAATGGAAGAGAACAGTTCTAAAGAATATTCAAATAGAGATGCTGCTTTCTATAGTTTTGGTCAAATTTCCTTGATTACTGCGTATCAAGCATTTACATTTTTAATATTTACATTTTATTATGCTGTTGTGGGTCTCGATGTAGTATTAATATCAATTGGATTTTTAATATGGTCTATATGGAATGCTTTCAATGATCCTTTATTAGGATATATAAGTGATAGAACACATACCAAATGGGGTCGCAGAAGACCCTATATTATGATAGCCCTTGTTCCATTAAGCCTTGTAATGTTCTTTTTATTCTTTCCGCCACTCTCATACGGAATAGCTAACCAAACTAGCAATTTCATTTATTTCATCATTATAATTTTAATTTTTGAGCTGTGTTATACTACATATGACATTAATCTTACATCTATGCTGCCCGAAATATTTATAACAGAAGAATCTCGCATAAAAGCAAATAATATTCGTCAAGTTTTTGCTATATTTGGATTAATTTTTGCTTTTATTTTACCCAGTTTTTTTATTCCAGACTACTCAGATCCATTGTATCTAATCCGATATGCAATTTTTGGTATCATTTTGACTGTAATTATTTTAATTGTTGGTATAATATTTTTAAAATTCTCCCCACGCGAAAGAAAAGAATTCCAACAAGACCATAAAAATGTACCAGGTTTCTTTACCTCATTTAAAATATGTCTGAAAAATAAATCTTTTCGATGGGCAATTCCGGCTTTTATGGGAGATTTTTTTGTAGATACAATACTTCCAACAATATTACCCTTATATGGAAAATATGTTCTGGGTATTGGTGAAGGAGATTCATTTTTCATATCTATATTATTAGGTTTAACCTTTTTATCAGCAGCAATATTCATTACTTTTTTGTGGAAACCTCTTGCTGTTAAAATAGGAATAAGGAAGATGTGGATGATTTCCTCAGCAGTATGGATAGCGACTTTAGCACCTCTAATGTTTATTTCGGATAGATGGTCTGGATTAATTGTATTCTTTTTGGTTGGAATAGGTTTAGCGGGATCCTTATATTCAAAAGATCTTATTGTGTCTGATATAATCGATGAAGATGAGGTAAACACGGGCACGAAGCGAGATGCAAGTTATTTTGGTATTTATATATTCTTTTTAAGAGTTGGATATATTTTCGTGTTTCTTGCAATTAGTCTTGTATTCACTAATATAGGATGGAGGATTTATGAACCAACAATAGTTTTGCAGGAACAAATTTTAGGATTGAGATTATTGGGTTTTGTTTTTCCAGCAATTGCTTTATCAATCATTATTTTAGCAATGTATAAATATCCTCTACATGGCGATCGTTTGAAAGCAATTAAAGAAAAACTAACTGAAATACATACAGAAAAGAAATCTAAGATTGGAATGTAAAATAAAATTAATTTTTTTATTTTCTTTATTATTTAAATTTCAAGGATAGCTCCTTTTGCAGCAGAAGATACAAGTTTTTTATATTTTAAGAGAGCTCTGCTTCTAATCTCCTTTTCAAGTGGTTTAAAACTCTTGAATCGTTCCCGTAATTCTTCTTCTGAAAGTTCCACTTCAAGAATTCTATTAGGAATATCAATATTAATTGGATCTCCATCTTTTACTACAGCAATAGGTCCGCCAACATAAGCTTCTGGGCTTACATGCCCTATACAAGGACCTGATGTACCTCCAGAAAAACGTCCATCAGTAATTAATGCTACTCTGTTCAATTTACGACGTGTCATAAGATTTGCTGTAACTGCTAATAACTCTGGCATACCAGGGCCTCCTTTTGGTCCTTCATATCGAATAATTATAACTGAACCATTTTCTATTTTATTTAAAGTTAAAGCGTTAATAGCGTCTTGTTCAAAATTAAAACAAATAGCGGGACCTTTAAATTTTAACATATCTTTGTTTTTAATTGCTGACTGTTTCACAACTGCGCCCTCAGGCGCCAAATTTCCTTTCAATATTACAGTCCCTCCCTCTGGATAAATAGGATTATCAATAGGTGTTATTATTTTATCGTCTAATACTTTAGATTTATGAATTTGCTTTCCAATTGTGATTCCAGAGACAGTTAAGCAATCCAAATGAATATGGTCTTTTAATCTTTTCAAAACTGCTGGGATTCCTCCAGCTTTATATAAATCTACAATTCCATAATCACCCGATGGAGAAACATTAACAATTGTTGGAATCTCCTTGCTATATTCATTAAAGATTTCCAAATCAAAATCAATCCCCATTTCATGAGCAATAGCAGGGAGATGAAGTGCTGAATTTGTAGATCCCCCGATGGCTACATCCACCATTATAGCATTCTCTAAGGATTTTTTAGTCATGATCTTAGAAGGAGTTAATCCGTTTTTCAACAATTCTATTATTTGTCTTCCGGAATTTTTAGCAGTTATATATTTCATTCTCGTCATTGCTGGAATTGTAGCGGCATTAGGTAATGTCATTCCAAAAGCTTCCATTAAACACTGTGTTGTATTAGCCGTTCCCATCAACTCACATGCACCATAGGAGGCACATGATATACAATCTAATTTATGAATAAAATCTCCATAATTACTTTGCTCAATTCCCTTAAAGTCAGGTTTAAATCTAATTTCATAGAAGTTAGGGCCTCCTGGAACACAAATAGTTGGAATATTTAATCGAACAGCAGCCATCAATACTGCTGGATTTATTTTATCACAGCTAGAAATAGTTACCATAGCATCTAATCTATGTGCTTGGACCATTAATTCTATGGAATCTGCAATCGTTTCTCTTTGCGGAAGAATATAACGCATTCCTTCATTCCCATTTGCCCATCCATCACAAGGTGCAATTGTACAAAACTCAAATGGGAGCCCTCCTGCTTCAATCACACCATATTTCACTGCTTCTGCAAGATCTCTTAAATGTTTATGCCCAGGATTTAGTTCATTCCATGTATTTACAACTCCAATAAAAGGCTTTTCATATATATCTTTTTCCTCAAGTCCTAAACCTTGAATTATTCCAGATGCGACATATCTGAAAGGTGTATCTTTGACACCTTCAAAAATCGTCTTACTTCTTTTCTTTAAATCAATTTCTTTCTCATCCATGTTTATATCCTACTTTCATGTAAATATTTTTTTTTATGTGTTATAATCAAATTAATATCATTAAAAAAATAATTTTTTACATACTATACAAGTTTAATCTTAATCAGTGAAAATCATGGATGAAAAAAATGCAATCTATACTAAATGAGTATTCTAGATTGTACACTTGTGCTGTTTCAGATGCAATCGATGAATTAGGATTTGAACCGGGTTATATTGATGCAGGGATCAGACCTATGTGGTCTGGTGCGAGATTATTAGGTTTTGCAGGAACTATGAAAATGGTTCCTTCTGAGGAACCACTTGATAGAAATATCATAGCTCGTCTGGTAAAATTTATGAGAAAAACTCCAAAATTTCCAGTAATGTGTGTTGATATGTCAAATCAAATGATTGCTGCAGGATTAGGACAAAGTACAAGTAGGATTCTAATGAAGTTAGGATTTAGAGGAGGTCTAGTTGATGGTCCAATTCGAGATCTTGTACAAGTAATTGATTTAAAATTCCCAATTTTTGCAAGAGGTACAATTAGTTCTTCAATTCGTGGTAGAATGGCAATTGATTTAGAATCTGTAATGAAACCAATTCAATGTGGTGAAAGAAAAATTAAACCCGGAGACCTTATTTTTGGAGATATTAATGGAGTTGTAATTGTAAAGTCTGAAAACATTGAGACTGTTTTAGAAAAAGCAAAAGAAATTATTTCTACAGATGAATGGTGGTTTGAACAGCTAGAAAAAGGACGTGAACCAGAAGATATAGAAAAAGATAAACCACTCCCATAGCTTTTAATTAAATTATAAATGCTAAAAATTAGAATATGAGACCTGAAGAGATTTCAGCATTGGGTAAGGCAATGGATTTAGTTGAAGAGTTTGTTAAAAAAAACATAATTCCAAAGAAAAAAGTAAATATAAATAGAATACGAGAAAAATTCAATGATATTAAGAATATAACTGAAGAAGAACAGCAATTAAAACTTTATAAAAGTATTTTAAATAAATTATCCTCAATACTTGGTCAAGAGATACTGCCAAAAATCTACTTTATTATAGGAGGCCACGGAGGCATTATCATCAATAATATTGGTTTCTGTGAATTTGATTCTCCTATTCATGCTTTGGATGCACTTATACAAAAAATGAAATTAGCGATTGAAACCAACATGCCTTATAATCTGGAAATTGCAATCTGTTGTTTAGAATGGTTAAACGAGAATTCGATTGACAAAATTTCGTACTTTTTAAAATTACTTCGACAAGGGAAATTTGAAATTATAAACCCTTCTTATTCTCAGCCTTATAATTTAATAATAGGGCCTGAGTCAAATATTAAGCAATTTGAATATGGTTTGAAAGAATTAAGAACATTAAGTTTAGATGCCAATATATTCTACTGTTCAGAAACTTCACTCCATCCACAAATCCCTCAAATTTTAAAGGGATTTAATATAAAGTATGGCTCTTTGAGAACTAGGTTATTAGGGGTTAACCCAACGTCTACATCTGCACATATTAATTGGATTGGGTTAGATAATACTTCAATTGATGCGATAGTTGATCAATCGGGAGTGTTCAATGGAGAATACTGGCATGGAACGTTCTTTAAAGAAATTCCGAGTTTGTTATTCCAATCTCTTGCTCGTCCTTTTATGGAACATATTATTTATTCCAATCTTGAAGATTTTTTGAATCCTCAACCCTTTCAAGAGGAAATCTGGCGTATATCTAAAATTTCAGAAATTTTTGGTAAATTTTTACAGTGTTCTGATTTTTTTCAAATAATTGAAAAAAATGGTGAATTCAAATACAAACGGGATGAATTCTTTCTTGGAAATTTTATTTTTATACCATCTGAATTGTTTCTTCAAAATAAAAATTCAGAAATATTATTATTATCAGCAGAAGTTGTTAATACTATTTTAGGGTTTTTTGGGTGTAGAAGTAATGATTCATTATTTGAAGATTTATGGAAAAAGCTTTTACTTACTCAAGCTCATGATTGTTATGCAGTACCTTTTATACGATCAGGCGATTATACTCAGACTCAATTAGGCAAAGAGGAATTAGAAAAGTTGGAAATTGTATTCTCTAATATGACTATTTCTGATCTTAGCCTTCAAATTCATAAAGAAATTCAAGATCAATGTCAAAAGTTCATTAATGATTCGCTTTCTTATTTAGTAAAAGAATTAAGTCAAAAAGAAAATGATTCAAAGGATATAACTAAAAACATTTTTATATTTAACCCAACATCGTACACTAGACGTGATGTAATTTCAATTTATTCTAAACAGAATTCTGTTTTTCAGATTATTGAGGAAATCCCACAATTTGGATATAAATTTGTTTCATATGCAAAAGAAAATAATTCAGAAGATCATAAAGAATCAGAGTTTTTATTTAACATAGAGATCTTAGAAGATTTGCGTACTATTAAAGTAGCTTATAAGAAAGATAAGGTTTTCGAACTAAAATTTAATTCAAAACAAAACTATAAGCTATCTTTAGAGGAACAATATCAAAATAATATTGTTGAGAGAAACACGATAATCGGGAAATTAAAAAAAGATGCTTTTAAAATTGAATTAGTTCAATATAGAGAAATAAATAGACTTGAATTTTTTATTGATTCAGATTCATTACAAGAAATAATACTTACACCTAAAATTGAAATTAAGAAATCTATTATTAATTATCCTTTTGGGATTGAAGAAACGAGAAGGTCGAATATCCAAACATTAGATTTTATGTGGTTAAAGGGATCTGATCAAGGAATAATATATATTCAAAAAAATAGCCAGAAATTCAAAATTGATCGGAAAAATTTTGAAATTCGAAACCTGTTAACAAAAAACGGAAGATATGAATTTGCCATCTCAATTACAGATGAGAATAATTCAGTTTCTCCCTTATTTTATGTAAATTCATATTTCCATAAATTTTTTGGAATTGATATTGAGGAGAATGTTCATTTTACTAAAAATTTTGATAAATTCTTATCTATAGAACCTCCTATTTCGGTAATAAATCTATGGAGACGTGATAATGGGTCTTTTATAAGGTTATTTAATCCAACTGATAAAGAATGTGCAATTAAAATAGATGGGATGTTAGTAAAAAATCAAGTAAAAGAGATCGACTTTAATAATAATGTATTATCTTCGTTGGATTCACATAATGTAAAAATAGGTCAATGGAAGATAAAGACTTTAAAATTCTGAACATAAAAAAAATCAATTTCTTAAAAGAATAAAATTGGATTATGAGTAAAATTAATTTATTTTTATATATAATAAATTCTCTAGATTCAAACTTAAAAAGATTTTTTATTAACTCAAATTAGCATTAAAATATGGTTTAAGATTACTTACAATCTAACTTTTTAAAAATTTTGGATTTAGTATTATTTCTGTTATTTTTTTTAAAGCTAGATAACTTTTTGAATTTTCAGAGAGATCAATTATTGATTTCCCCATTACTTCAAATTTGGTTATATTATTATCTTCTGGAATTTCCCCCAAAAGAGGTAGTTCAAGATCTTTGAGCTTTTTGAGAATAAAATCAATGTTTCCTTTGACTCTATTCAAGATAATACCAAGTTTTTTGTATTTAGTAAATTTCTTAGCACTTTTATGAATAGCATCAGCAGTTTCAATACTTCTAATTGAAATATCTGAAACAATTAAAAGAATATCAACAGTTTCTATAACCATCCGATTGATTTGTTCAAGTCCAGCTTCACAATCAATTAATACTATATCAAAATCTTTAGATATCGATCCCATTACTTTTCTTAAGAGAGTATTTGAAGGACAAAAACATCCAGGTCCCTCAGGCTGACCTATAGAAAATAAACTAAAATCTTTATTTTCAGCTAGAGCATTATATACTTCAAAGTCAATATTTTCTGCTACTTTTTCGAAATCTTTTGCTTTTGTTAAAAGCTCATCTATAACTTCTGTTCTTAACTTCTCAAGACTTTTTTCTGGGACTAAATTTACCATATGACTTAAATGAGGATGCGTTGGATCCGCGTCAATTAAAAGCATTTTAAAATCGTATCCTTTTGAAATACTCTTTGCTAAGAGAGTCGTTATAAGTGTTTTTCCAGAGCCACCCTTTCCAACCACTGAAATTGTTAGTGGTTTTTCATAATGCTTTTTTTCTTTCATAATAGCTAAAATTATAAAATATTATTTCTCAATTTTTTCTCTTTCAATTAATACTTGCTTAATTTGATAACACTCTTCTTGGTAAGGACAAATCTCACATCCCCAATCATATTCACAATCAATTCTTTTCTTCCAATTTTCTATTTTCTTTAACCATTTTTCATTTATATGTGTATTAATTTTAGAAGTAATTTTAATAAACTCATCTATTACATTTTGATAAGTATTAACAAAAAAAATCTCCATAGTTTCAATTAAATCCTTAAATCTTTGCTCATATAAATAAAAAATCGCATTTCCCAAAAATTCAAATGTAAAATTCTTTATTATCATCTCACTAATTCTACACCAAAATTTCCGAGGAATTGTTCTTATTAAAAAACCTTCTATTCCATTAGATATAATATTAAATTGCCTTAAAGAATCCCAAACTTTTTCAGTAATAAATCTTCCCCCAATTAGGATTATCATCCCAAAATCGATAGATAAATCTGTTATATTCTTGATTTTTTGTCCAATTAGAGTAATTGTCCCGTTATTTATATGAGTAATAAAATCTGAATTAGAGAAAGGATATATTAAAGAAAATGACTTTCTATTAATACCTCCCAGTTCAAGCTTTGTTTCTTCTTGAAGAACTATCTCTTTATGCTTATTAAGTTCAACTTTAATATTTAACTTTTCAAATAATTTAAGAGGTTCAGGATTTTCTTGATAAGTAAAAACCTTATTCCCTTTTTGGGATTCAGAGGTAATATAATTCCTTAAATTATAAAGAATTTCTTCAAATAATTCTGTTTTCATAAAATTCCAATTATGATTCTATAAAGATAATAAAAAAAAGAGGATTTATAGTTTTATCTCTTAATTGCTTTATTTATTAATTCTGACAGATCATATGTTTTAATGCTATCCCCTTTAATATTAGCCTTGAATTGGTTTAAACAGAATGGACAGCAAGATACTATTGCTTCAGCAGTAGTCTCTTTTGCTTCCTCAATTCTTTCTTTCGCAGCAAAACTAGATAAATCTTTAAAAGCAGATCTCACACCTCCCCCAGAGCCACAACACCAAGCATTTTGTTTATTTCTTGGCATTTCGATTAAATTAATTCCGGGGATATTCTTCAATACTTCTCTTGGGGGTTCATATATTCCCATGTGCCGACCAATATGACAAGGATCGTGATATGTTATTGTCATGTTTAAATTGTTATTAAATTCTACCTCATTATTATTTAATTTCTCCAAGATAAACTCGGGTAAATGAAGAATTTCAATACTATGGTCAAGCTCGAATTTCTTAGGGTACGTCTCTTTTAACATTCGATAACAACCAGCACACGAGGTTATAATTTTTTCAATCCCTTCATTTTTAAAGATATCAACATTAGCCTTAGCAATCTGCTTCGCTTTTTCAGTTTCCCCTATCATATACACAGGAGATCCACAACAATGTTCATCTTTAAGTATTTTAAAATCAACTTGAAGTGTATTCAATATTTCTGCTGTATTTATTGCAATATTTTGTTCTCTATAACTAGTTGTACATCCAACAAAATATGCTAATGTTGCGTCTTGAGATTGTTTTATGGTAGAAGGTAACCAGTTTGTTCTATTTTTATGCTTTTCCATATAAGGATTGTATTCCAAATCAACATGTTCGGAATACTTTTTTTGCTCTGACATTGGACCTAATCCTTTATCAACAGCCTTTTCTCTCATTGCCATTAACCACTCTCCCGCATAATAGTGGATTTCAGGGATTTGACACTGTTGTGTACATGCTAAGCAAACTGAACATTGGTAAAATATGTTTGCTAAATTTTCCGTCCAATCTAAACGATTAGAAGTAACTGCCCAAGAAAGGAGATTTTTTCCTCCTAAATAATATGCCTCAAATTTTCCAAATTCTCCAGAAGGACAAACTCGAAACCAAGCCTCTTCCTGATATCCAGTCCGGCATGTACCACATTTTCCACATTGATATAAAATGTCTTTATAATATTCTAAATTTTTATGTCTATCAAGTTTCTGTTGATCTGGGACGGTTTCAATACGAATTATACCTTTACCATCTACAAATTTTATTTTTTCTTCTTTCACCATTTCAATCATCTCCAATACCTTGTCCTGGATTCATAATATTGTTTGGATCAAGAAATTTTTTTATTCTCTCAATTAGATTCCTTGTTTCTGGAAGAGTTTTATCTTTATAGTGTTGAACTACCCATTTTGGAGGTTTATACATTATTGTTCCTTCAAGTTGTTGAACAGCGTCATGAATTTCTTTTAAAATTTGCCTTGTTTTACTTATATCTTCTGGATCATTTTTATTGAAATTTAGATTTGTCCTAGTCACACAATAATGCCCACCAAACATAATTCTACAGTAATATTGAGGTGGTTTTCCATATTTAAGACAAATTTCCCTTGATAATTTGTAATATTTTATAATATTACGTGTTGTATTATAGCACCCTATCCACTCTCCTCCACCTCCTCTCGCAAAATCCCAGCATCCCCAAAATTGAATTGGAAGTTGACCTCCAGTTGCGGGAAAAATATGACCCATTATACCTCTCATGCTTTTAGGAAAATTATTTACCTGTATATCAGCTGTTAGTGGCTCAATTTTGTATTCCTTACAGATTTTTTTAATAGCATCACACTGTGCTTTATGCTGTTCTTCAGTATATGCCTCGGTCGTAATTAAACCAATAAAATCAGGTAAACCTAGCGAAACAGGGTCAATAGCCACACTTTTCTGATCAAAACCTTGTAGAGATTGTGCCCATCCAAGATTAAGTATTACAAGATCAACTATTCCTAATCCTGCTTTTGATAATTTAAGCATCATTGGAACACCATCCTCCATTCTTGTTGCAATAGGAAGGAAATCAGTCCTATATGGGAGTCTTGGCCAGATTTTTACGGATGCTTTTGTTACAATTCCAGTTGTGCCTTCCCATCCAATAAACAATCCTGAAATATCGGGTAAGGGTTGTCTACCATACCAATAATTAGTAAGACTACATGATCCTGCTCTAATTAATTCCCCTGTTGGTAAGACTACTTCTAAACCATTAGTAAATTCTGCTCCTGTACCCCCTATCATCCCAAGATCCCACATTCCATAAGCTAAACATGAAGGAACCACACCAGTACCAGGTGGTGAAAATGTGACTCCTGCACGAAAATTGGGATGATGCTTATTAAGATAACCCGTAAAATCAGCCCAGGTAATTCCTCCCTCAATTACAGCATACATATCATCTTCATTTACCTCAAGTACTCGATTCATACGTCGTAAATCCACAACAATACCTCCTTTTCTAGGCGTAGCAATAGAACCAAAATTTATCCCTGATACCCAAGGAACAATTGGAATCTTGTATTTATTTGCAACTTTTACAATTTCTTGAACTTCTTCAGCCGTTTCTGGCATAATGGCAATATCACATTTTCCCTCCGGTTCTGCTGTAATGAAATCATAATGATATAAAAATTGTATCTCAGGTTCTTCAGATACATATCTTTCACCGACAATATTTCCCAATTCTGCCACAATATCGCTATTATTCATTTTAAATATGCCCTTTTAAGTATTTTAATTAAAATTTATAATAATTAAAGATATTGAATTAATGATATTAAAGTATTTTTGTATACCAGTTTAAAGTTTAAGACAAATATAATAATTATTACATTAGGGTTTGAGCAAACATCTTAATTTTCTCTCTTATAATTTTTTCAGAAGCAAATCGGGCATCACCTACATCTACATCAATTAGGAGCATAGGTATGCCAACTTCGTCGCGTAATGCTTCTCTTAAAATTTGAGGTACGCTACCAAATTGCTTGCAGCCTATATGCGAAGTAAAGATAAAACAATCAGCTGAATAATCTTTTGCTAATTGAACGCATTGATCAATAAAAGAATAGTAAAACTCGGCCGATTGCTTAACCATAGGAGCTTCCATTGCCTTTTTTGCCATACCGTAAAGCATAGTATCTAAATCTGATTTAATATTAATTGGTTCAGCAAAATTATAATTAAAAATGTCAAACAAAATTGACATTCCTAGATAACGATCCAACCATTCTCCAAGTGCTAAATCAAAAAAAATGATCATATATGGCCAAATGCTTCTAATTTTCTCTTCTCCAGCATGATGTTCCTTATTTTTATATCGATTTTTAGCTATTTCTAACATTTCATTATAGAAATCTAGTTTTTCATTTCGACCAGATAAATATATTTCTGCTGCTGCCGCCATTGCGTTAAACATATTTTCTACGGGACACGGCTTTGCTTTTTTCAATTCGAAAATTTCTAATTGCAATTTAGATACTTGATTTTCTAACTCAATCGCTTTTCGCAATTTTTCATAATCGGGTTCTTGATTAATAATTTTACCTAACTTTTCTATTCCTAATCTAATTTGTTCCCCATGATAATAATAACTCTTTTCCTCTTTCAAAAAAGGTAAATCTGGTGCTATAACTGGAATTTTTTTATAATAAGCAAAAAATGGATATGATGCATAAGTATTATCACATGGAGCTGTTGGAGTTATAATAGCATCGAATTTGAATAAATCATCCAAAGTCATTCCCATTGTACCTTTCTGAGACGTACAAGTGTGAAATGGGTGACCCCAATTAGTGATTAAATCATAATATGGTTCAGAACCGTGAGGTAATAACGCTGCTAATAGATATGAAACGGCTTCTATACATACCGGTACACAATCGAAGCATGAGAGGTATTCTGTAGGGAAGGAGAAATGATGGCCTATTATTGGTAAACCTTCTCTTGCTTTTTGAATATATTCTTCCATTACTGATTTTAAAAGTTTTAATCCAATTCTTAATGAAGGAATTCCATGATCTGGGAGTATACCATCCACTAATCCAGAAGTACTGGTTACTGCTTCATATAACATTTTATAAGGAATAATTCTATTCTCCAATTCTTTTTTATCTGTCATATTTTTCTCCCAAACTCTAATTTTCATTCTATTGAATTTTAAGATATTGTTTGAGTAAACATACTAATTTTTTCTTTAAATGATTTTAGAGACGTCATTCTAGCATCTCCAGCATCAAATTCAATCAAGAGCATCGGTATCCCCACTTCATCACGCAATCCTTCTCTTAAAAGCTGAGGAACTGAACCGAATTGTTTACATGCTATACTCTGGGTATAAACAAAGCAATCTGCAGAAAAATCTTTAGCAAATTTTATACAATACTCAATAAAAGGTCCAAAAAACTCGGTAGATTGCCTAACCATCGGTAATCCCATAGATTTTTTACTCATACCATAAAATATTGTATCCAGATCAGATTTTGTATTTATGGGATCATAAAAATTATAATTAAAAATATCAAATAAAACACTAAATCCCAATTCTCTATCCAACCACTCCATTAAATCAATTGAAAAGAAAGTTATCATATAAGGCCAGATGGATCGAATTCTTTCCTCTCCACCATGGTGTTCTTTAGTTTTATATCTTCTTTTAATTATTTCTAGCATTTTTTCATAATACGAAAGATTTTCAGGAGTACCAGATATAAAAATACTCAATCCCGCTGATATAGCATTGTAAAGATTTGATATTGGACTTGGAGTAGCTTTAATTAATTCAAAAATTTCCAATTTTAATTTATTAACTTGATTTTCTAACTCAATTGCTTTTTTTAATCTATTAAAATCTGGTTCTTGCCCTATAACCTTACCCAGTTTTATTAATCCCTCTTTAAGTTGATTTGCATAGTATTCATAACTTTTTTCTTCACGTGAATAAGGCATATCAAGTAATACAAGTGGTATCTTTTTTTCATGCTTAAAGAAAGGATAAGAAGCAATTGTACAGTCACAAGGCGCTGTAGGTGTAATTAATGAATCGAATTTAAATAAATCATCTAAAGTCATTCCCATTGTACCCTTCTGGGAAGTGCAGGTATGAAATGGATGTCCATAATTATGCATTAGATCATAATATTTCTCAGAACCTCCTTCTAAAAAAGCAGCAAGGAAATATGAAGTACCTTCGACACATACAGGAACACAATCAAAACATTGAAGATATTCAGCTGGGAAAGAAAAATGATATCCAACAATAGGAAGCCCCTCCTCTGCTTTTCTTACAGTTGATTTTAGAACCAATTCAAGCTCTTGCAGACCAATTCGCATTGAAGGAACACCATTCTCAGGTAATATTTGTTCTACTAATTCTTTAGTGGCAGATGTAGCATTTAATAACATTCTATAAGGAATAATTCGATTTTGATTTATATTTTTATTATACAATTGAAACCCCCTCCTTTTAGAAAACTAAAGCATTTCTAAGAATGCTTCTATTCGTGTTTGTAAACGAATTGTATCTGCCTGGTAAAATTCTCTATCAATATTTAAGACGGGTATTTCCAATTCTTTTAATTCATGCGAAAAAAGCATATTATCGCAACCATGTAGATCACAATTATTTATCCTCTGTAAAATGACACCTTCAATATTAGCTCTTTTTATCTCTTCTTTTACAAAATCAAGTCTTCGTTGATGGTCATCCATCATTCTCGGACATGACAATCTGTAATATAATCGTTTGGTAATTCTTTCTAATGGGGATTTATTAGTTTCAAGTTCAACATCATCGATAAAATTTCGAGTTCCAAAACATAGTACATCAGATGCTAAAAATCCACCCGAATTTTCTATTAATTCTGTAAACTCAATATTATCCACTACACTACCTACTAAAAGTATTCTTTTTTTATTGGTAACATCGATATTTTTGCGGTTATTTAAAATCTTAAGTATTCTTTCTAATTCTTCATTAGCAATATTTTTAGGAATTGAAGAATTTGCCATATTTATTTGTAATGCTTCACTACCTGTAAGCTTAGGATTATTCTGAATTCTTAACTTGTGTATTTCTCTGAGAAGTTTTCTGTTTTCATTGTATATCTCTATTGATCTTGTTAATTTTTCATTTGTAATTTCATTTAATTTAAAATTTTGCTCCAACTCTTCTTTAAGCTCTTCTACTTCTTTTTTGTACCATTCAAATCCCTCATCAGTAATAACGTGAGGTAGTGCTAAATAAAATCTATGGACTTTCTTCTTAAAATTCTCTCGATTAAATACTTTAAGATCAAATAGTTCAAACATTCTCCGACTATGATCACAACTATTACAAACCAAAAATCCATCTAAAAAATCATAGATACCTCTTAAAGCCATATCCAATGTTGCTCTAACAAAAGAACATGTGAATCTGACCATATATATGTCTCCTAGATCAGTATCTTTGTTTCCAGTTGCCCTAATTCTGAATGGTAATAAATCTGCCGCATAGAGTAATTCTTCTGGTATATATGTGCAATAAAATCCTACTACTTTTTTACCTTTTTTTTGCCACTCATCAATATAAGAATTTTTTATAGAATTGGAGATTGATAAAAAAGGATCATTATTTAAACTTATAAAAGAACACCTCATTTACTCATTTTATACATTTCATGCTTACCTATCATTAAACATCTTACCAATCTAATCGCGGCACTATAGGATCCTTTTATTTTAGCTTTTCCTGGAATAATGTATTTTAAAAGTTTTGCTAAACCAAAAATATTGCTCTTAGAACGGATTATACTACTTATCACAGTAATAATTTTCTCTTCTTTAACATTTATAATAATTCTTGCGATAGGATCCATAGCTTTCTCTGCGTGACAATTAAAATTATTCCGATCTGATGTGAGTATAAAGGTAATATATCCATCTAATTCTTTAAGGTATAGTTCAATTTCTTTACCCTCAAAATTACCTACTTTTTTAAAGGGTTCATCTTGACCATATAAATCGACCAACATTTTAGCTAACCTAGTAATATTGAGAATCTTTGTATCTTTAATTAAATTCTCTGCTCTACTATTTATATCCATATTTTCTGTGTTTTCAATTTGATTTATATCCGCCACCAATTATGTGAGATTGCAGTTAATATATTTTGAATTTTCAAGTATATAAAGATTTTATTGTCAAATCTTTTTTCTAATACTGGACTTAAGGTTCCTCAAAAGGTTCAAAACTTCTACAAATAGATTCCTTTTTTAAATATTTATTCTTAACTTGACAATGAAATATCTCCTCATTATAGTAAACACAGTTACAACAGGAATAAAGATGATTTTTAAGCTTATTAGTAATATCTTTTAATTTTTCAGGATAAATTCCTTTACTTAATATTGTATTGAGTTTATCTTGTGGTGTCCCCGTTAATTTACAAAAAATGACCTTTGGGGAGGGAGGTTTCCATATATCAATCAAAGATGTACCATCTACATTCTTAGTAGGAGAATTTTGGTTATTATACCCACATTTACAAGATCTTTTCCTTAAAATACTTCCACATTCAGGACAGAATTCTACCAATATTCTATTATCACCTATGGTTGTATATAATAGGGTATAATTAATTAAAAAGTCTTTAATATTATAACTGCAATTAATTTGTATGTTAATATTTATAGCTCTTTTGAAGACAAAATACTACAATCGAGTTAAAAACTCAAGTTGAAAAGATTCTCTTCTCAAATTTAATATTTTCCTATTAATATCTATAAATAATCAGCATTAATAATGGAGAGATGTATTGAGTATTTATAAAGAGGATATATATGAAGCTAAAGAGCGGTTGAAGGCGTGGTGGGATCACGAAATAATTGATCGCCCTTGTATTGCGTACCATGTAGCCATAGCTGACAAACAGGGCCATGATTTCAAGGCTTTTATTGATTATATCGATCCTTGGTTTTTAGCGCAACATTGGGATGATTTTGAAACGTGTTTGGATAATTTTGAACACGATTTAAAACACATAGAATTGGGTGGTGAAGCAATTCCACGATTTTTTCCTAATTATGGTTCTGGAATTATGGCATCTGTCTTTGGAATTACTCCTAAATTCCAATCAAATACTGTGTGGTTTCGAAAAGATACACCTGTAAATGAAATTGTATCTCTTCTTGAAAAAGTGAAGTTAAATCGGAACAACCCTTGGTATGATAGATTAATACGAATTACTGAATATTCTGTAAAACGCTCAAATAATCAATATTCAATAGCTTTAACAGATCTCGGAGGAGTAATGGACATTCTTTCCTCCTTTCTAGGTCCAACTAACATAATTTTAACTATGAAACGAAGACCAGATATTATTGATGCTTGTCGTTCTATTATACTTGAGAAATTACTTAAAGCCTATGATGACCTTCAAACTATAATTGAGAGAAATGGTGGTGGGTGTAATACATGGTTACCAGTGTGGTGTCCTAAGAGATGGTATCCAATCCAATGTGATTTTGCTACCATGCTTTCACCTAAATATTTTAGAAGATTTGTATTACCAGATCTAATAACTCAAACTGAACATTTGGATTATTCGATTTTTCATTTGGATGGACCTCTCCTTTTAAACCATTTAGATGATATATTACAACAACCCTCAATTACAGGAATACAATGGGCGCCTGGAGCTGGAGAGGAAAATTCTAACTCAGACAAATGGTTACCATTATATAAAAAAATTCAATCTGCGGGAAAAAATTTAATTGTAGATAATCCAGGGGAAACTACTAATTTTACATCTCAACTCTATAAAAAGTTGGACCCCAAAGGCTTGTTTATGCATTTAATGTTCTCTAAGAAATTAGATGCATATTATTATATACCAGAATTTATGGGAGGAAATGGAGCAGAAGGAGATTATAAAACATTTAAAAAGAATTATAGAAAAGAACTGAGAAATAAAGGCCAAACAAAAAAATAAAAATTAATAGCTTTATAATGACTAAGAATATATCCACCCCCTTTACCAGAATCGTTTACATTACTTAATAGTTCTAAAAACTTCTTCTTCGGTGTTATAGGGAAATAGTTGAAATTTATCAATATTTTAAATCAAACAAAGATCATCTCTATATATTTGTTTTATAAGTTTAGAACTTTTATTTGAGGAGCATGATGTTTAATGTATTTAATCGAAGTAATAATTTCCTTTTTAGGGAATTCAAAAACGATAGGTCCTTTAAAATCCATTTGGTATATAAGATTTAAGAACTCAGGTGGAAATTTCTTACCTTTACCTAAAGCGCCGTGATCGGCATATAGGTTGTCATCAACATAATCTTGAAGATGAATCTCCCCCGTTATATCTAAGTATTTTTCTGTAATTTTTAATAAATCATAATTTCCTGAGAATCCTCCTAAAAGATGTGCTGTATCAATACATAGTTTTGTTTTTAATTTTTTTACAATCTTGATGGTTTCTTGAAGTGGATACTCGATATTTTCAATAGCAATTTTATTTCGGTTGATATCTGTTTTCTTAATTATTTCTTCTATACTTTTAATTGCAGTTTCAGTAAAAATATTTGTAATAATTGGAGTAATTTTTGGATCTCTTATGAAACCCATCGCATCTCTGATAAACTCACCTGTTGGATGCAGAATATACATTTCAATATCATTTTCTAATTGAATAAAAGATTCATAGGCATCTATAGTTGATCTAATACTTGCATCTCGTATGAATTTATTCGGACATGCAAGTTCTATACTCAAAATAGGAAAATGCGCGGAGTAGGTAATGTTATATCTTCGCTTAATTTTTTTTAATTCCTCAATGTCTTCATCAGTTATCTGAATGGGTAAAAGCTGAAAAACATCAGTAGTAATTTCACAATGCTTAAAACCTTCCTTAGCAATTTCTTCAACAACTTCTGAAAGACGGAAGTTTGATAATCCTTCTATCCCTTTTTCTTTTATAACTCTATTAATCATGAATTCTAATGATAATGGGGATACTCCAAATTTCATGGGTATACATCTGCGATTCTATTTAACACAGTATAAATTAGTAAAACGATTTAACTTAATAAAATTTGATTTATATCATATTAGATTTTAAAGATTAAGATCGATTATGAATCTATCAAAAAGAGAACGAGTTATTAGAACTTTAGAACTTGAAGATAATATTGATAAGCTTCCAGTTCATTATTTGGGAATTAAATTAAATAACTGCAAAGAAAAAAAGAAATAAAAAATTATTTTTAAGGTAAAAATTGAGAGAGAATAATAATTGCGGGATTTAAAATCGAGCATTGATCGCCCTCCCAGGCTCTCTTTATACCTTTAGATGCTTCGACTCTAAAACTACTTAGAGTGTCAATGGGAAATTCTATCCGTCCTTTTTTTCTGCTACCGATAAAAAATGTATTCTTATATATTCCGCACTCTGTCAGTTCAAGTATTTGCAGAGAATGTTCAGATCCATCCTTTAAGGTAATTATTATATTCATTTGATTCAGCCTTCCTGATTTTAAACTCTATTTTATTTTTATATATTGTGTTAATATTATTTATATTGAAAAAGTCATGTTAAGTGTTTAGAAAGAATTCCAACTGCTGTAATTAAATGCGTTTGATTGGTCTCATTAAGAATATATGTACGTTTAGCTTCAAGCTTAAAACCGTCAATAAAATCAAGAGGAATTTCAAGACGACCTTCTTTATGGCTTTCAATAAAAAAGTTATTCTCGTTAATACCAGACGCTATTAATCTATCAATTAGCATTTTATGTTGAGTACCATCTTTTAAGAAAATAATCAAATCCAATATATTCACACTTTTTAGATTTCAATTATGAATATAATTATCTTTCTTCTTATACTATAAAAAACTTAATTTTTTTTTTCTTTTAGTGAGTTTATAATATTTAAGATGAATAATAACTCAAATATCAAATAAGTCTGTATTAAAAAAGATCTGTGAAAATAGCTATATTATCTATCTTTTAAGTAGTGCTATTAATGGTAAGAAAGAAGGAATTTCATTACAAAAAATGCCATATATTTTACTCTTTATACGAAACCCTCTATTACATATGATTAGAATATTAAATTCCCAATATTTATCCGCCCCAAAAAATATTGGTTGATATTCATTTTTAGTTTTATAACCCTGTTTTGAAGGTATTATTAAAAATTTAAGGGATATTTACCATATTTCTTTGTAGTTGAAATCATTGCAAGAACATTTTCAAGATTACATGAATCAGTTATGTCTGTACATGGACTAAGAATATATCCACCCCCTTCACCAGCTTCTTTTATACATTGCTTAACAGTGTTAATAACTTCCTCCTTAGTCCCATAAGGTAATAATTGAGATACGTCGATATTCCCAATTAAACATAGATCATCTCCATATGTCCCCTTTAAATATTTTAAATTCATTCCAGCCATCGGCTCTAAAGATTCAACTCCGTCAAATCCTGCTTCAATTAATCCTTCAAAGTATGGTTCTGTATAACCATCCGAATGAAATAATACATATTTACCTGCTTTCTTAAGTTCTTTAATAGCTTTTTTATAGGAAGGAATTATAAGTTCACGATGATATTTTGGATTTATCATAGTAGTGCCTTTTAGAGCAGAATCATCACATAAAAAGAATATATCTAAATCTGTTTCGGCGCTTAATTTAGCTGCTTGAATCAAGATTTTTTCTCTTAGAGCTATATAATGTTTAATCTTACTTTTATTTTTTCTTATTAACTTGATTAAAAGACCT